>Ga0115567_10002374_pt1 | contig 18603 bp, 21 predicted proteins | sample COGITO_mtgs_1204_2_FD_88679 | JGI IMG/M metagenome (GOLD analysis project Ga0115567, IMG submission 88679) | Pelagic marine microbial communities from North Sea - COGITO_mtgs_120412 | ecosystem: Environmental > Aquatic > Marine > Epipelagic | place: Germany:Helgoland, sampling site Kabeltonne... | reverse complement strand
TTTGTAGTGTACAAACAAAGAACCTCTAAATTAAATAATTATGAAAGCAACATTAAAATTCACAGCGATTATTGCAATGCTATTAGTAACCTCCATTAGCACTGCAAAAGGTTATTCCGCAGTAACTAATGAAGGAAATGATTTTGGAACGTTCATAGATTTTTTAAAGCCTTTAGAAATAAACGAAACTTCCTCTTTATTTAAAGCTACTATTGGTAAGACGACTGTTGTTAAAAATGAAGATCCATTTTTTAAGAAAACAAGAAATAGAGTTATATTAAATTTACTAAATCTTGAGAGAGCTGCTGTAACTATAAAAGTGACTGATGATAAGGGTAGAGTAGTATTCTCTGAAGTTGTAACAGAGAAGATGATAGTAGAGAAAGCCTTTAATTTTGAAGGAGCCTACGCTGGAAATTATACGGTAACTGTTTCAGACACAAATGGTACTTATCAAGAGCGCTTGATAGTAGAATAGACAAGTTATATATAAAAAATTTAAAAAGGAGGAATGTAGTATACATTCCTCCTTTTTGCGTTTATAGTTTTAAGTAGGCTACCGCCCACCAGATGAGACCAAACTGTAAAATTACCCGAGTTATTAGCAACCATTTTGGTAAGCCCATTGCTGCTTTGGTATTAGTAATCATATAAAAATGAACTAATAAAAACACCAATAGCATTGTAATAATACCATAGAGAGATATGTTTTTTGTGGTGCTAAAGCAGATACCTAAACCAAGTATTATTTCTGCAACGCCACTCCAAAAAACTAAACTTTTGTGAGAAGGAAGGTAGTGGGGCATGATACGCAAATATGTTTTTGGTTTTATAAAATGATTTATACCAGCCAGAATATATAGGAGTGCCATCAGGTATAAATGCCAAGAATAAGTAAAGGTCATTTTAAATATTTAGAAAGTGTGTTTTTGTATTGTTGCTCAACATTTGGGCAGTTCATTAGCGATTGTAACGTAAGCTGATTTTTTTCTTTTTGATAAAGCGTTTTGTAAAATTGCTGTATGGTAAGGCTATTCTTGACTTTTTTAAAAAGTACCATAGTATCGTTTACACGCACCTTCCCTTCCTCTAAAATTTTTATATAAGTGCCTGGGTGGTTATGTTTAATAAATTGCTTTAAAATTTTTTGAGTCTCAAAACGTACACCTAGTTTATAACAAGGTTCTCTTGGTTGCGTTATCTCTACCAAGGTTTCTCCTAGTTTATAAATATCTCCCACACCCAATACAGCCTCATCTAAATTACTAATTGTTAAGTTTTCTCCAAACATGCCCCAATCCCATTTCAAATCTGGGTAACGTTCTTTCCAATAGTCATAATAATCAGCGGAAAATAGATAGCATGCTTTATTTATGCCGCCATGGTGTATCTTGTCTATTAGCGTATCTCCCAAAACAGCATTTTTCTCTAGTCTAATAGCACGTGTTGTAGGGTATTTAAAAATACCTGTCTGTTCTTTTTTATTGTTCCATACTATAGTAGTAGCCTTGCCAATATTTGTAGAAATAACCTTCATGCCTATAAGGTACTAAAACTTATTAAATCTAGAATAATTGATTTTCTATAGTCTCATCTAAATTTTTAATAATGTATTGGGGTGTATATTAAACAGGCAAGTACGTCTAGAAGTAGTACTCTAAGTAGTAAAGCATAGTTTGGTTGTTTTGCTCTGTGGATATCATCTTGCTAGTTTAAATTAAAGCGGTAAACTTGTTTATCTTTGTAATATGATGGCGAATTATACTTTATTCATTAGCGGAGCCGAGATATTTTTTATCATGTTTATAGTGGTAATGGTTTTTGGCGCCGATAAAATACCAGACATAGCAAGAGGTTTAGGTAAGGGAATGCGTCAATTGAGAGATGCTACAGAAGATATTAAACAAGAAATACAGCGCAGCGCAGACAAGCAGGGTATTGATACCAGTGTGGTAAAGAGTTTTAAAGAGGATATAGATAAAGTAAAAGATACTTTAAAGGACAGTATTGGAAAAGATGTGAAAACGGGACTTGGTGGTGTTAGTAAGACTATTGGGGACATTACAGGATCTATAAGAAGAAAATAACACCATGTTTAAAAAGTTGTTAGAATGGGATCGTGAATCCTTTATATATTTAAATAGCTTAGGAATAGAGCAATATGATACCTTTTGGTCTACAGTAACTAAAATACCAACATGGACACCACTATTTATATTGTTTGGCTTCCTGTTCTTCAAATACTACCCAAAAAAACAGGCGTTCACAATAATACTAACAGTGCTTGTAACCGTTTTTTTTGTGGTAACACTCACAGATTTAACAAAAGAAGTAGTTGCTAGGCTAAGACCTAATAATGATACAGAAATAAATACGCTTATTCGTATATTAAGAAGTCCAATGGGGTTTAGCTTTTTCTCTGGTCATGCTTCCTCATCATTTTGTATTACTACTATGGTATTTCTTTTTTTAAGAAAACATACAAAATGGGCAGTGCTATTTTTCGTCTGGCCGCTCTTGTTCGCAATGAGTAGAATTTATGTAGGGGTTCATTTCCCCATAGATTTGATAGTGGGCGCCCTTGTAGGAGTATTGGTCTCTTGTCTAATTTATGCTATTTATAATAGAACTATCTTACCCTACTTACAGTCAAACCATCTCTAACAGGCAGCAGCACTGTTTCTAATTTTGGGTGTTCTTTTAAAAATTTATTGTACGCTAATAAGGTTTGTGTGGTTTTGTCTTTAGGATCTATTTTTTCCAAAACCTTACCAGTCCATAAGACATTATCAGACAGTATTACAGTGCCAGATTTAGTTTTTGGTAAAATTGCTTTTAAATAGTTTAGGTATTCTTTCTTTTCTGCATCAATAAAAATAAGGTCAAAGGCAATATCTAATGTAGGTATAATATTAAGTGCATTTCCTATATGTTGTATTATCCTATTTCTATAGATACTTTTATCGAAGAACTTTCGCTGTAGGGTATGGAGTTCTGGATTTACATCTATGGTGTGTAGGGTTCCTTTTTCTTGCAATCCTTCGGCTAGGCATAAAGCGGAGTAACCAGTATAGGTGCCAATTTCTAATATGAATTTCGGATATAAAATTTTGGAAAGCATAGATAAAACCCTCCCTTGAAAATGACCCGTGAGCATTCTTGGCTGTATCACTTTTAAGTGTGTTTCTCTGGTGAGCGCTTTTAAAATTTCTGGTTCGTCTCCAGAATTGTCTGCAATATAGTTTTCTAAGGTATCAGATAGAAAGTGCATGTTTTTGTTTGTAAAATTAAGTATTTAGGTTGCAAATGTTACCGTCTAAAATAACGAGCTTACTTATAACTGTTAAGGGCGTCACTTTGGCAGAATAGTCATCTGTAAGAGAGCAGTTTGTTGTAAAGCTTAGATTTAAATTTAATTAATAAAGGTTTTAGTTATTTCCGAAGCCTAACTTTTCTTTTCTTTGAGGTGCTGGAGCATTACGCTTTTAAGTATGCCTCTGGATACAATTATAGCTCTATTTTGGAATTTACAAATCTAATCAATGTTCCCAAAATTTGCTTAAGACTAAACTCTAGAAAATAAGGGCATATTTCATACCTTTAAAATGCTATAAAAAAAACATATGAGTTTCAAGAATACCTTATCATTTGCTAAAGAACTGGATAAGACAGATGTTTTAAATAATTATAGAAATGAGTTTCACTTTCCAAAGGTACATGGCGAACAGGTAATCTATTTTACAGGAAATTCTTTAGGACTCCAACCTAAAAGAACAAAAGCTTTTGTAGATGAAATTATGACGGACTGGGCAAATCTAGCCGTTGAAGGGCATTTTTATGCAGAGAAGCCTTGGTGGGACTATCATGAGCGCTTAGCAAAACCTTTGGCTAAAGTAGTAGGTGCCTTGCCTCAAGAGGTTTCCGTGATGAATACTTTATCAGTGAACTTACATTTGCTCATGGTTTCTTTTTACACGCCTACTAAGAAAAGGTATAAGATTATCTGCGAGGAAAAAGCATTTCCTAGTGACCAGTATATGCTGCAAAGCCAAGTGCGTTTTCATGGGTATGATATAGCAAACACAATCATAGAAGTGAAAAAACAAAACGAAAAACACTCTTGGAGTACGGAAGATTTTATCAACAAGATTAACGAAGTAGGAGATTCCTTAGCACTAGTACTCATAGGAGGAGTGAATTATTATAATGGCCAAGTTTTAGATATGCAAGCCATTACAAAAGCTGCTAAGAATGTAGGAGCCAAAGTAGGTTGGGATTTGGCCCATGCAGTGGGTAATGTTAGGTTAAACTTGCATGAGTGGGGGGTAGACTTTGCAGCATGGTGCAGTTATAAATATATGAATAGTGGTCCAGGAAATGCTTCTGGGATATTCGTGCATGAACAATATTTAAACAAAAAAGACATTCCTAGATTTGAGGGTTGGTGGGGAACAAAAAAGGAAAATAGATTTTTAATGAGTCCAGAGTTTGAACCTATGGAGAATGCAGATGCATGGCAAATTAGCAATGCACCTATTTTATCACTAGCCCCTTATCTTGCCTCTCTAGAACTTTTTGAAGAAGTTGGCATGGAGGCACTAGTGCATAAACGAGATAAAATTGTAGCATATCTTGCATTTGTTTTGGGTAAAATTAGTGATGAGGTTGCAAGCTCTTTTGAGATAATTACACCCGAAGAAAGAGGATGCCAGCTTTCCGTTTTTTTACATGGGGAGGGTAGAACACTTTTTGATTATTTAATGAAAAATGGGGTAGTTGTAGATTGGAGGGAGCCAAATGTAATTAGATTAGCACCTGCACCATTCTACTGCTCTTTTGAGGATGTTTATAGGTTTGGTCAAATTTTAAAAAATGGGTGTATTATAAAGTGATCTAATTGCTATTAAAAAGAAGAATTTTCAGACAAAAGTAAATTCTTAACCTTACTTTTGGCAGCCTTTAAATAAATTAACCGTGACCTTTTTAAGAAGACTGTGTCTTATTATAATACGCAACCAATCTAGACCAGTATTGCAATTTGATGATCCTTATAGTGAAATGTCTGACGAAGAACTCGTGCAGCAAATTGTAGCTAAAAAGGATTCAACCTTATTTGGAGTGTTGTATGATAGATATGCAAAAACGGTTTATAATAAATGTTTTGGTTTTGCAAAATCTCAGAAAGAGGCAGAAGATCTAACCCAAGATGTGTTTTTAAAACTTTTTATTAAGCTAGGATCCTTTGAAGGACGGTCTAAATTTTCTACTTGGTTATATTCTTTCACCTATAATTTTTGCGTAAATTATGTTACTAGAGATAAAGGAAGAAAAATAAGTGACAAGGCAAATAGTATAGAAGATACAGAGTATAAATTATCATCAGTTGATACAGACGATAATTTACTAGATCTTCAAGTAGAAAAGTTGCAAAAAGCACTTGAATTAATACCACCAGAGGAGAAGAGTTTACTATTGCTAAAATACCAAGATAGTGTTTCTATAAAGGAGCTAGAAGATATTTTAGACATAGGAAGCAGTGCAGTGAAAATGAGATTAAAAAGGGCAAAAGCACGCGTCATAGAAACCTATAATACATTACCTTAAATGTTAGACCAAGACAAAAATCCATTTAAGCGTTTACAGAAAGATCTTAAAGATGTTCCCCCAGCCTTACGGGGCAGGGTAATGAATGATGTAGCTGTGGCAAAGCTAGCTATGGAAATGGCTACATTATTCACAGGAAACTATGCGGCAGTAATAGAAGGAATCCTGGAGACATCAAAACCAAAAAAAAATAACAACCAATAACATTTACCAATTAATATTATGGAAACAGTAGACCTTTGGAAAAATTTAATTTTTGATACGCTTAGCACCATTCTAATGGACATTGCATCTGCACTACCTGGTATTTTTGGTGCATTTGTGGTGCTTATTTTTGGGTGGATTACCATTAAAGTGGTTTCACTTATTTTAAAGAAAATATTTAAAGTTGCTAAGTTAGATACCTTTTCAGATAAAATTAATGAGCTACAGTTATTTGGAGACTCCGATATAAAAATAGACTTGCCTCAAGTGCTCTTAAGCTTTGTGAAGGGGTTCTTGTGGTTGGTATTTATAATCGTAGCTGCCGATGTAATGAACTTGAAAATAATCTCCACAGAAATCGCTAATTTGTTGAGGTACATACCTGTTTTACTTACAGCATTAATTATTTTTATGGTAGGGCTGTATTTGGCCAAAACCATAAAGAAGACGGTAACAGCTGTTTTCGAATCTATGAGCCTTAGTGGGGGTAAAGTGCTTGGTAATGTGCTCTTTTATCTCATTATTATTTTTGTAAGCATAACGGCACTTAACCAAGCGGGTATAGATACTGCGATTATTACCAGTAATTTTACTATAATATTAGGTGCTTTTCTTTTGGCGGTAGCTTTAGCATTTGGCTTAGGGTCAAGAGAAATTGTAGGAGATTTACTAAGAACATTTTATACTAGAAAAATTTATGAGATAGGAGATAAAGTTATGTTTGATTCTATAGAAGGGCATGTAGTATCTATAGATAATATAACTATGGTAATAAAGACCAACAGTGGTAAAGTGGTAGTTCCTATTAAGAGAGTTGTGAAAAACACGGTGCATATTAACAATTAATACACAGCTACTAAATATTTAAGAATTGATTTCACCTACCAAATGATCATAACTACCAAGGTTCATAATTAATTTCTTAATTTTGTTAAGGTTAAAAAAATTGAATATATGAGTGCTAAAAGAGGAAAAATACAGGAAGCTATAGACGAAAAAATGCTAGAGGAAAGAAAGGTATTTCTTTGGGGCATGGTAGATGATAACTCTGCTAAGCACGTGATAGATAGGCTTTTGTATTTAGATATGCAGAATAGCGAAGAAATACAATTATATATTAATAGTCCAGGTGGGTATGTAACTTCTGGTTTTGCTATGTATGATACTATCAAGTCTCTTAAAAGTCCAGTATCTACTATTTGTACTGGTCTTGCTGCATCTATGGGGTCTATTTTGCTTTCCGTAGGCAAAAAAGGAAGAAGATTTATTCAGCCACATGCACAGGTAATGATTCACCAGCCAAGCGGTGGTGCTAGAGGGCAGGCTTCTAATATAGAAATTCAAGCGAGAGAAATTATTAAAACGAAAGAGCTAAGTGCGCAAATTTTAGCAGATAACTGCGGTCAGAAATTTGAAAAAGTACTTAAGGATTTTGATAGAGATTACTGGATGAATGCAGAAGAATCTATCGCTTACGGTATTGTAGATGGTATTTTGGACTAATACGTTAGGTTTTACGTTTATCTTTATTTTATTGAATTTGTCTTAGAAAATAGTGCCCGTGGTTGTTAAATACTACGGGTATTTTTGCTTTATAGTAAAGTAGTAGCTAGCTGTGAGGTACTTATAGAGTAGCTGATTAGCAGATGCAAGGCGCAGCAAAGTAGAAGGAAGGTAATTTATGTATTCCTATTTTTATTTAGGAAATAGGATTAATATATAAAGCTTTTATACAGAAAATGCCGCCAAAAGTAGGGCGGCATTTTTGTAATTATAATAAATTGGTTTTATGCATTTGGTATTACCAAAACTTGGTCTGGCTGAATCACATCCGGATTCTTTAAGATAGCAGAATTTGCTTCAAAAATTTGCTTGTACTTCATGGCATCTCCATAGTAATGCTTAGCAATTTTGCTTAAGGACTCACCGCTTACCACAGTATGCCTATGGTATATAGAACTATCTGTAACAGTAATATTCGCTTTAATGTCAGAAGCATTTTCACCTCCAATGGCCTTAATTTTATCCCACATTAAATCTTTTTCATAAGGAGTATTAGCTTCTCCTTTTACTTTTAATACGCCAGATTCTTCCGAAACATCGCCACCTTTTATCCCTAAACGCTCACCTAAGTCAAGAACACCTTGGTATTTTGCTTTAACACTCATAGTATATAATTTTAATTAATATTCAAGTTTCGAATATACGGATTATCAAATTAAATTAGGCTTGCCTAAGAGAAACTCCCGTTTACTAGTATTTGTAAAAGCTACCTTTTGTATATATAGATATAAATTGTACTTTTGCAAACCTTTTTAACAGTGAAATAGAGAGAAAAAAGGATGAAAAAATTAGATCATAACAACTTCCATAAGTGCTGTTTAGCTCTCTAGAATTTATGGAATACAAATTATAATCAGCAAATGGCTGAAGAAAAAACAACGTTACCTGTAGAAGAATCTACAGATACAACACAAGATCAAGCGGTGGAGACACCAAAGCAAGATCCTCAAGAATTTTTAGAAAACTTTAATTGGGAAAAATACGAGCAAGGAATTGAGCGTGTAGATGATTCTAAATTAAAGGAATTTGAAAAGTTAGTTGCAGAAAATTTTGTAGACACCGCAGATGAGGAAGTAGTTACTGGTACTGTCGTTTACATTACAGACAGAGAGGCAATTATTGATATTAATGCAAAATCGGAAGGTGTAATTTCACTAAACGAATTTCGTTACAATCCAGGTCTTAAAGTAGGTGATAATGTAGAAGTGCTTATTGATATTCGCGAAGATAAAAGCGGTCAATTAGTTCTTTCACATAGAAAGGCACGTACTATCATGGCATGGGATCGTGTAAACGCTGCGCATGACAAAGAGGAAATTGTTAGTGGTTTTGTAAAATGCAGAACTAAAGGTGGTATGATTGTAGATGTTTTCGGAATTGAAGCATTCTTACCAGGTTCTCAGATAGATGTGAAGCCTATTCGTGACTACGATCAGTACGTGAATAAGACAATGGAATTTAAGGTGGTGAAAATCAACCATGAATTTAAAAACGTTGTTGTATCTCATAAAGCACTTATCGAAGCAGATATTGAGGAGCAGAAGAAAGAAATCATCAGCCAATTAGAAAAAGGACAAGTATTAGAAGGTGTTGTTAAAAACATTACTTCTTACGGTGTGTTTATAGATTTAGGTGGCGTAGATGGTCTTGTGCATATCACAGATCTTTCTTGGAGTAGAATTAACCACCCGAATGAGGTTGTTGAGCTAGACCAGAAATTAAATGTGGTGATTCTTGACTTTGATGAGAATAAATCTAGAATTCAATTAGGTCTAAAACAATTAGAGAAGCACCCTTGGGAAGCACTAAGCGACGAGATTAAAATTGGAGATAAAGTAAAAGGTAAAGTTGTAGTTATAGCAGATTATGGCGCATTTATAGAGGTGGTTGAAGGAGTTGAAGGACTTATTCATGTATCTGAAATGTCTTGGTCTACACACTTGCGTTCTGCACAAGATTTTGTAAAAGTAGGAGACGAAGTAGAAGCCGTAGTATTAACTTTGGATAGAGAAGACCGTAAAATGTCTCTTGGTATTAAGCAATTAACGCCAGATCCTTGGACAGATATTACCACTAAATATCCTGTAGGATCTAATCATAAAGGTATTGTAAGAAACTTTACAAACTTTGGTGTATTTGTAGAGCTAGAAGAGGGTATTGATGGATTAATTTATATCTCAGACCTATCTTGGACTAAGAAAATTAAACATCCTTCTGAGTTTACCAATGTTGGTGATACTTTAGAAATTGAAGTATTAGAATTAGACGTTAACGGACGTAAGTTAAGTTTAGGACATAAGCAAACTACAGAAAACCCTTGGGATAAATACGAAAAGGATTTTGCTTTAGATACCGTACATACTGCAACAATTACAGATATGGTAGATAAGGGTGCAACAATTGAATTTAATGAGGATATTATCGCTTTCATTCCACAACGTCATTTGGAAAAAGAAGATGGTAAAAAATTAGGCAAAGGAGACGAAGCTCAATTTAAAATCATTGAATTTAATAAAGACTTTAAGCGCGTAGTAGCAAGTCATACAGCTATCTTCAGAGAAGAAGAGCAACGTAATGTAAAAGCCGCAGTTAAAAGACAGACAGCTAGTGCAGACGAAGCAAAACCAACTTTAGGAGATGCTAATGACGCTTTACAAGCGTTAAAAGATAAAATGGAAGCTGAATCTAAAAATAAGTAAGCATTTATTTTACAGTTTTAAAAAGTCCTAGTGCGTAAGCACTAGGACTTTTTTCGTTAAAGACAGATCAAAAATTTTAAATAGAAATGACTATTTTTGTATACTAAGCTATGTGACACGTTATTTATGAGTCAAAAAATTCTGCTTTCTTCAAAGGAAATCCATATTATTCTACACAGGTTGGCATGCCAGCTTTTAGAAAATCATTTAGATTTTACCAATACCGTACTTATAGGAATACAGCCAAGAGGTATATTTGTGGCAGAAAGGCTTTGTGAGATTTTGAAAACCAAATATGGGGTAGCACATATAGATTTAGGGGTTTTAGATATCACTTTTTATAGAGATGATTTTAGAAGGGGAGATAAAACACTAGAAGCTACTAAAACTAAAATTAATTTTTTAATTGAGGATAAGAACGTTGTGCTGATAGATGATGTTCTATATACAGGACGAAGTATAAATGCGGCATTAACCGCTTTACAATCTTTTGGTAGGCCAGCGGAGGTAGAACTTCTTACGCTTATAGATAGGCGTTTTAGTAGGCACTTACCAATACAGCCAAATTATAGAGGAAGACAAGTGGATGCTATAGATGGTGAAAAAGTGAAGGTGCTTTGGAAAGAAAACGACGGCGAAGACATTATTTATCTGATTAAAAAATAACCAATGAGCGAGCTGAGTGTACACCACTTATTAGGAATAAAGTACTTGAAGGAGACTGATATTCAACTCATCTTTGAAACAGCAGATCATTTTAAAGAAGTTATAAATAGATCTATCAAAAAAGTACCTTCTTTAAGGGATATAACTATTGCAAATATTTTTTTCGAGAATAGTACGCGAACTAAATTATCTTTTGAACTTGCAGAGAAAAGATTATCGGCAGATGTTCTTAACTTCTCCGCCAGTCAATCATCTGTTACTAAAGGGGAGACGTTAATAGATACAGTTAATAATATTTTAGCTATGAAAGTGGATATGGTAGTAATGCGCCATCCAAACCCTGGAGCAGGAATATTTTTATCTAAGCACGTAAATGCTGCTATAATAAATGCAGGAGATGGTGCCCATGAGCATCCTACCCAGGCACTTTTAGACTCTTATTCTATAAGAGAAAAATTAGGAGATGTTGCAGGTAAAAATGTTCTAATTGTAGGAGATATTTTGCATTCTCGTGTAGCACTTTCTAATATATTCGCTTTAAAATTACAAGGTGCACAGGTAAAGGTATGTGGGCCAAAAACTTTAATTCCTAAGCATATAACTTCTTTGGGCGTCGGTGTAGTATCAGATCTAAAAACTGGTTTAGAATGGTGCGATGTGGCAAATATGTTGCGTATTCAAAATGAACGTCTAGATATCAGTTACTTTCCTACCACAAGGGAGTACACGAAACAATTTGGTGTAAATAAAGAACTGCTAAATAGTCTAGATAAAGAAATAGTAATCATGCACCCTGGACCTATAAATAGGGGAGTAGAGATTACAAGCGATGTAGCAGATTCTAAACAAGCTATCATTCTAAATCAAGTAGAAAACGGAGTAGCCATTAGAATGGCTGTTCTTTATTTGTTAGCCTCTAAAATTAAATAAGTATGATTTTTGATAAAGAAGGAACAACTACCACGGTACATCAAGAGAATATTAGTATTTATGAATTTTTAAAGAACCTAGAAGAGAAGTATGAGAAGGTTCAAGAAGAGCATCTTATTTTAAATCTATTTACTTTTAAAAAACTGACATCAGGAGATATTTTAGAATTTTTAGAGATTTCTAAAAAGCATAGAAAAAGAAACAAATCATTTGTATTAGTTACAGATAAAGTTGCTTTTGATGATATTCCAGACGGTATTACTGTTACGCCAACCCTGCAAGAGGCGAAAGATATCATTGCAATGGAGGAAATAGAAAGGGATTTAGGAATTTGAAGCTTACAATTCTCGGTTGCTACGCAGCCACACCCAGAACAATGACTAATCCTACAGCTCAGGTTTTAGAGATTAGGAATCATATGTTCTTAATAGATTGTGGTGAAGGAACTCAAGTGCAATTACGAAAACACAAAATAAAGTTTTCTAGAATAAATCATATATTTATCTCACACCTACATGGAGATCATTTTTTTGGATTACCAGGTTTAGTAGTTACTTTTAGATTACTAGGTAGAAAAAAAGAATTGCATATACATGGACCAAAGGGTGTAAAAGAAGCGGTAACGCTACTATTAAAGCTAGGTGATTCTTGGACAAATTATCCCCTATATTTTCATGAAATTACTGCTAAAACTAGTGTGTTGGTATATGAAGACGAGAAGGTTACTGTTCATACGATACCGCTAGATCATCGTATTTATACAAACGGTTTTCTATTTCAGGAAAAATTAGCAGCGCGTACTCTAAATATTAAGGCTGCGGAATTTTACGGAATAGACAAAGCTTACTTTCAAAATATTAAAAATGGAAAGGATATTATTTTGGAAAATGGTGATGTTATAAGTAATAAAAAAATTTCTTACAACCCACCTGCCGCCAAGTCGTACGCTTTTTGTAGTGATACAGCATACAAACCTGAAATTGCTTCGCTTATTAAGAATGTATTTGCTTTATATCATGAAGCTACATTTTTAGAGTCAGAAGCAACATTAGCAGTAAAAACAAAGCATTCTACCGCAAAACAGGCAGCTTCCATTGCCAAAGAGTCTGGTGCTCACTTTCTTATTTTAGGTCATTACTCTACCCGCTACGGTTCCATACTCCCATTTAAAGAGGAGGCGTCTACTATATTTCCTAAAACTTATTTGGCAGATGACGGAGTTTCATTTGATTTTGAACTAGCGCCATTTGTAGAATAAATAATAATTTGATAGGTGCTTAAAATTTTATTAAAGTTGCATTACTTTCTATAAATTGTTTATTCTTTTCCTCAACTTTGAGTAACTTACTTTTTTAACAAATCAGATGCAGAAAGACTTAGGAACCTACCGTAAATCATATGAAAAAAGTGCCTTATTAGAAGCCGATGTGGCTGATAATCCTATGGAGCTTTTTGAGCAATGGTTTAAAGAAACAGAGCAATCTAAACTGGTAGAAGAACCAAACGCCATGACTATTGCTACTATTGGTTTAGATGGTTACCCTAAAAGTAGGGTAGTGCTACTCAAAGAATTTTCAGAAACTGGTTTCGTATTTTATACTAATTACCATAGCGAGAAAGGAAAAGCATTAGCAGAAAATCCACAGGTTTGCTTATCTTTTTTCTGGCCAGGATTAGAGCGGCAGATAATTATAAAGGGTAATGCTGAAAAATTAGACCAAAATACATCGGATGCTTATTTCAATTCACGCCCTAAAGGTAGTCAGCTAGGAGCTTTAGCTTCAAAACAAAGTACTGTAATTCCTTCAAGAGATTTCTTAGAGGATAAGCTGCATAGTTTAGAAGAGGTATACGAGACAAAAAAAATTAGAAGGCCAGAGAATTGGGGAGGATATTTAATTAAGCCACAGAGTGTAGAGTTTTGGCAGGGAAGACCAAACCGGTTACATGATAGAATTTTATATACTCCAATAACCAATAAATCTTGGCAGAAAGACCGTTTAGCACCCTAATATAGGAATATGAAGAATGTACTATTTATGCGGCATGGTAAGTCTTCATGGAAATTAGATGTTTCCGATGAAGATAGATCGTTGCTAGTGCGCGGCATTCAAGACACACATTTGGTTGCTACTGCCCTATCAGAATTACAAATACCAATAGATTTTGTGTATTCGAGTCCAGCTAACAGAGCGCTACATACTGCTATGATTTGCTTACGTACTTTAAGAGATCCTCTAACCTCTTTTAAAGTAATACCAGAGTTATATGATTTTTCAGGCAACCATGTAATGCAGTTTATAACTAGCCTACCAGATGTCGTGAATACGGTACTATTATTTGGGCACAACCATGCCTTTACATATTTGGTAAATACTCTAGGCGATAGTTATATTGAGAATGTTCCAACCGCTGGTTTGGTGCACCTAAAATTTGATGTGGCTACTTGGCAACTTGTTAAAAAAGGGGTTACAAAACAAATAATTTTTCCTAAGCACTTAAAATAATGATGAAAAATAAAAACCAATATATTAATAGGGAAATAAGCTGGCTTCGTTTTAACGAACGTGTATTGCAGGAGAGTGCAGATACAAAGGTTCCGCTTATAGAGCGTCTGCGCTTTGCGGGTATTTTTTCCAATAATTTAGATGAGTTTTTTAAGGTGCGTTATGCCACGGTAAAAAGGATCGTAGAAGCAGGGAAAAAAGGTAAAAGTGTCCTTGGGGGAGAGGTAGCCAAAGATTTACTAGCAGAAATCACTAAAATAGTAATTAGGCAACAGGCGAAGAGTATCGATATTATATTGCAAATTGAAAAAGAGTTAGAAGATCAGAATATATTTTTAATTAGGGAAAATGAGCTTCAAAAATCTCAAAAAGAATTCGTAAAAAAATACTTTACGCAGACTGTAAGTCCGCAGCTTACCACTATTATTTTGAGTGATTATGCGGAGTTTCCAATGCTGAAAGATACAGCAGCATACTTGGCAGTTAAAATGACATTGAAACCAAACGATCGTACCAGAGAAACCTCTAGTGAGATAGAACATAGATTTGCACTAATAGAGATCCCTAAAGGTATAGATCGTTTTGTGGTGCTTCCTAAACAAGGAGATAAAGATTATGTTATCATGCTAGATGACGTTATTAGGTTTTGCATGGGCAGCATATTTACCATGTTTGATTATAGTACCATTTCTGCGCACATGATTAAGATTACGAGAGATGCAGAATTAGATATAGACAATGATTTAAGTAAGAGTTTTATAGAGAAAATTTATTCTAGTGTAGAGCACAGAAAAATAAGCGATCCCGTGCGCTTTGTGTATGATAAAGAAATAGGGAGAGACACGCTTAAATTTTTAAAAGAGAAAATGAATGTGGAAGACACAGATAGTGTTATTCCAGGAGGTAGGTATCATAATAAACGAGATTATATGGGCTTTCCTAGTTTAGGAAGGCAAGATTTATTGTATGATAAAATAATACCTTTACCGGTAAAAGGCCTCAGTTTAGAAGGTAGTTTGTTAGAGAAAATATCTAAGAAAGACTACTTGCAATATACACCTTATCATACCTTTTCTTATATTCTAAAATTCTTAAGAGAGGCTGCGTTAGATCCAAAAGTAAAGACGATTAAGATTACGGTGTATAGGTTGGCTAATGATTCACAAGTCGCTGCTTGCCTTTCTAATGCAGTAAAGAATGGAAAACAAGTAACATTACAAATTGAGCTAAGAGCAAGGTTTGATGAACATGCAAACATTCGTTACGCAGAAGAATTACAAGCAGAAGGAGTAAAATTAATATTTGGGGTACCTGGACTTAAGGTACATAGTAAAATTTGTTTAATTGAACGTGAAGAAGAAGGGCACACGAAGCGTTATGGCTTTATTAGCACAGGTAACTTTAATGAATCTACAGCTAAAATATATACAGACTATACCTTGTTTACGGCGCACGATCCAATTTTGAAAGAACTAAATAAGGTTTTTGATTTCTTTGAAACAACTTATAAGATAAATAGGTACAAGCATTTGATTGTCTCACCGCATTATACTACTAAAGTTTTTAAAGAATTAATAGATCAGGAAATACAAAACGCCAGTGAGGGTAAAGAGGCATTTATTAGAATTAAGATGAATAGTTTTACATCTTATGCTATGATAGATAGGCTCTACAGAGCAAGCAATGCGGGTGTTAAAATACAATTAATTGTAAGGGGTATTTGCTGTTTAATTCCTGGAGTAAAAGGGATGAGTGAAAATATTGAAGCTATAAGTGTAGTAGATAAGTTTTTAGAGCACACACGTATGTTTATTTTTTGTAACGATGGTGATACGAAAGTCTATATTTCATCTGCTGATTTTATGACGCGGAATTTAGAGAATAGAGTAGAAGTGGGTTGCCCAATTTATGATCCAGAGATCAAACAAGAGCTTATAGATACATTTGATATTTCTTGGAACGATAATCTAAAGGCACGTATATTTAACGAAGCGCAGGATAATCCGTACAGAGAATGTGAATCTGGTAAGGAGGTTCGTTCTCAGTTTGCACTGTATGATTATTATTTAGATAAGTTAGAAGCACCAAAAGGATTAAATATCTTAGAGAAATAATAGACTGGAAGAAAAGCTAAGTTTTGTCGTGCTTAGTTAAATATTTTGATCAGTCCTAAAAAAATAATTAAGCCGCTATTTGAATCAAAAGTTGGGCGGTGAATAGCCGTAGACTTCAAGTGGTTTCGGAGATTTTTTTAAACAGCTAATCAAAAATACTTTAAGGCGTTAATTGATAAGTAAGATATTTTCAAATAAAAAACACCTTGCGAAGAAATATCACAAGGTGTAATTATAAAATTTACGATCTAAAATTATGTTATCCTAAAAAAGGATACCTATAGTTTTCAGGTGTAACAAAGGTTTCTTTTATTAATCTAGGCGATACCCAACGGAGTAAGTTTTGTGCAGAACCTGCCTTGTCATTAGTTCCAGACCCTCTAGCACCGCCAAAAGGCTGCTGACCAACAACAGCACCTGTTGGTTTATCATTAACATAAAAATTACCTGCACAATTTTTCAGAGCTTTTGTAGCTTCTTCAATAGCATATCTATCTCTTGATAAAACAGCACCAGTTAATGCATAATCAGAAGTAGCATCAACTAATTTTAAAGTCTCACTCCAATCCTTATCCTCATATACGTAAATAGTTACAACAGGGCCAAAAAGCTCTGTCTCCATAGTAGTATACTTTGGGTTCGTTGTTAGTATAACGGTTGGTTCTATAAAATATCCTTTAGATTTGTCATAGTTTCCGCCAGCTATAACTTCAGCATCGCTATCAGATTTAGCAGCATCAATATAGCTCGCTAATTTATCAAATGAGCCTTCATGAATTACCGCAGTAATAAAGTTAGACATATCTTCTGGAGAACCTGGTTTATTAAAAGATGCTATATCTTTCTTTACTAATTCTAAAATTTCTTTAGAAGTTGATTTTGGTAAATATACACGTGAAGCTGCACTACATTTTTGTCCTTGAAATTCGAAAGAACCACGCACTATGGCGGTAGCTACTTGTGCTGGTTTTGCACTAGGATGAGCTACAATAAAATCTTTACCACCTGTTTCACCAACTATTTTTGGGTAGGTTTTGTAAGTGTGAATATTGTTTCCAATCTGCTTCCAAAGTTCTTTAAAAACATTGGTAGATCCTGTGAAGTGTATACCAGCAAAATCAGGACTAGCTAAAACAGTATCTGTAACCATTACAGGATCTCCATAAACAACATTTATAACGCCATCAGGAAGTCCTGCTTCTTTTAAAACATCTACAATTACTTTAGCAGAGAATATTTGACTATCACTAGGTTTCCAAACAACTACATTGCCCATCATGGCCGCACTTGCAGGTAAATTACCAGCAATGGCAGTAAAGTTAAAAGGAGTAACTGCATAAATAAAACCTTCCAAAGGTCTATATTCTACTCTATTCCAAATACCTTCGGCAGAGTCTGGTTGCTCTTCATAAATTTGAGTCATATATTCTACGTTAAAACGTAGAAAATCTATAAACTCACAAGCAGCATCAATTTCCGCTTGGTGAATCGTTTTAGATTGCGCTATCATAGTAGCGGCATTAATTTTTGCTCTGTAAGGACCCGCTAATAATTCAGCCGCCTTTAAAAATATAGCAGCTCTTTGTTCCCAACTAAGATCTGCCCAAGCAGTTCTAGCTTCTAAACAATTTTTTATAGCTTCGGATACATGCTTTTTTTCTGCTACATGGTAAGTGCCTACTATATGCTGGTGATCATGCGGTGGTGACATAGGTTTTGTGTTACCTGTGCGTACTTCCTCACTACCAATATACATAGGTACATCTACTGTGCTATTGAAATATTCTTTGTATTGTGCTAATACTTCCTCTCGCTCAGAACTTCCTGGTACATACCCTTTTATTGGTTCGTTGAATGCCGTAGGAACTTGAAAAAAACCTTTACCCATCGTTGTTATTTTATTGATTAACTATTTTAATCAAAGGTAAGGTTAACTGGTGAGAGTGAAAAAAAATACCTAATCAACTGCGATGTTTTCGTTAACAGGTTTCTAAGTAGCGTTTAAGGTAATGTTGAGCGTTCACTAAAATTTAATAAACAATCTAAACAGCAATAATATTAATGTGGTCTCTCTAGTTCAGCGCAAAAGGAGCGCTAAATTTAAATGTGGGAATTTGCACCCTAAATTTTTCCGTAGAGCTGAAGTTTACCATATTATAGTGCCCGCGCATAGAGCCTATAGTTGATGTAAGCAAACAACCAGAATTATAAGTGTGAGATTCACCAGGCTTAATTACTGGTTTTTTTCCAATAACACCCTCACCGTCTAAGGTTTCCATATCATTTAAAGAATCGTAAATTCTCCAATGTCTAGAA
>Ga0115567_10002373_pt1 | contig 18604 bp, 20 predicted proteins | sample COGITO_mtgs_1204_2_FD_88679 | JGI IMG/M metagenome (GOLD analysis project Ga0115567, IMG submission 88679) | Pelagic marine microbial communities from North Sea - COGITO_mtgs_120412 | ecosystem: Environmental > Aquatic > Marine > Epipelagic | place: Germany:Helgoland, sampling site Kabeltonne... | reverse complement strand
GCTGATGGGGCAGCTCCAGCGGCAGCACAATTGGTCGGCGACACGCGAAGCAGCACGCGCGAGAAAGTCTGGGCCGGCGCGCCGTCGACGAACCCCTCACTCGCTGGAGCCTTTGGAGAAGATGCGACTGCAGGAGCAGGAGGATCAGGCGAGAATGCGACACGACCAGAGTCTGATAGAAATGGCCTCGCGCAGTGAGCAGCGGCTGCGAAGTGAGCTCAACGAGCTGTTCTTGCTAGTGGCAGAGGAGGAAGCACGGGGGTTGGAGCGTGAGGCGCAGCTTGAACAGCAGAAAATCTTCACGGATAGGGTCGTTGGGGTCATCGAAGCAAACACCGAAGCGGATGCCGGGTCCGAGGTAGACCAGGGCACATGCGCAAGGCTCGAAGCATCGTCCTTGCGGCACCCTCTCCATCGTCCGCAAGTCTCTTCAGTCCGATTCCCGATCGTGTCCAGGGTGACGGGGCGAGACGACACATCGCGATGTCCGCCAGTGCTACCGAACGCTGCCAAGAACGAGTGCGATGCAGTTGGCAATGCAGCACCGCGTGCAATCCAAAGTGTCAATCTGACCCCAAGCGAAGGTGGTACACGGCCCGACGTTCCTGTGGACCGAAATGGCACTTCTGTTCATTCACAATCGCTTGCTATTGGTGCTGCTCAGCATCGTCTATTGAAACCCCAGCCTGAGAAGAGGAGTGTGCCATTGGCTGCAGTGTCTACACGCAGGAAGGCAACCACCAGAACAATTCAAGCAGCTGCACAGCTGCAGACCGTTTCCAGCAAGGCTGCATACCTCGCAGGCAGCTCGCAGCGAGGATGGAATGGAGAGGCGGCACAACTCAAGGCGTTTCTGCACGACTGCACGCAGCATATTGATGCGGAATTTCGACGGCTTGCGCGCCTTGGAGAGCTGGATACGCCGGACGGCCCCTCTAGTACCTCCGACACAACCACGGCTAAATACCACGCGTCACGCCCAACTGACCGAGCATCTGACTCCTTAGGTGCACAGCCAGGCCCGGCTGCTGGAAAAGGGCCCTGCTTCCAATGTGGCGTTTGCCCATGTTCTTTAGAGCATTCCAAAACAAATTGTGCCTCATTCTTTCTGTGCTGCAGACCGTGTTATGCGCGAGATTGAGTCGCGTCATGCGCGTGTCGCGGCATTCGAGCTGCCAGTAGGATGCATTGCAGCGCAGCTTCACCTTTTTGGGCCCCTGCTCCAAGAGATTCGAGAGGAATACGCTCGATATGTCTTCGAAAAGCAGAGCGCTCTGCAAGGCGTGACAAACACGGTTTTGCAGGTCCCAATTTGGCCCGTTGCCTCAATCCGCAAACGACATTAATGCTTATGCGACCTGCACATTCAAAGATATCTCGTCCTCTTTCATCTGTCCCGCTGTGTAGTACATGTTGCGCGGTTGGGAGCTGATTCGCGGATTGGATGATATGTCGGCACAGCCCGATGCTGGAACGGACCTGGAGGTTCGTGAGGTGCGAATGCAGGCAGCTCAGCTGCGGCACATGCTCGACAGAGACATCGAATTGCTGAATGACAAGACCAATTTGCTGCGACAAAGAATAGACATAATGTCCAAGGACAAAACAGCTCAGGTTTTTTGTTTCCTTGCCCATTCTTTTCACTTGGGCAGTATCTAGCCCCTTTCAATGTGACTTCATAGAGTGTCGTTGAATTCTGTGAATTCTTTTTTCAACGACACTCTGACGACCACAACGCGGCAATATGCAGGATGCAGCAATGACCGCAGCCTCAAAAGCGTTGCTAGAGGCGCAGAAGTTCTATTACGAGGTCAAGACTGACAACGACAAGATATTGCAGGACATCAAGGCGCTTGAGACTGAGCGCCAGATCTACGAGGATCTCGAAGAAACTTACCGCAAGGTCTATTCCTTTTTATATTCGTGTTCCTTTGATCTGGCTGAATGAATCTGTGTCTCTGTCTGTGCGCATTATTGAGTGTGTGCCTTGATAGGTTGATGCTCAGCGTAAGCTATCTACGTCGATATTAGCAGACCGCGAGATTGACCGTAACAAGGCTCTGGCCACGTTACTTAGCAGGTTGTCCTCATATCATTTACCTCACCCCTTCTTCTGCATACCTTTGGCACCGTATCCCCATGATTCTGCGCAGGGAGTAGGGCACGCGACTGACTTGCTTTTGAATTCAAAGAGTGCTTATCGACAGTGATGTTTGTGGTTGCAGGCAAACCGAGCTGCAAGAGTTTGACTTTTTGGGGGCTATGCTCTCGGCTTGGAACCACCAGCCAGAGGATGTCAATGCCCGACGGCAGACATGGATGCTTCGAGATCGCCGAACAGGGGCCGGCAAGTTGCTTCTTGGCACGCCCTCCGCTGACGAGTAACCCCATTGGTGGCAACATAACAGCGTGCTTGTGGAAAAACGTAGTCAGAATAGCCAGCAAACCAATGATCTCTCTCAAATGCGCTTGCGTTGTCATCGTCTATTCGGTTCAGTGTATCTCGCTTTGTATACCACGTTCTGACATTGGTATGCTCTGCCTCGCAAGCGGTCACTCCTTCTCTGCGTTCCCTCTCCTTGCATACGATCGTATGCAAGGGAATGTATGCAGCGGCACCTAAATTGCTGTAAGGAGATACGTAATTGAATAGATTTGTACCTATGACATTGACGAGCCTTCTCATCAACATAAAGTTGCACGCGCACAACCAAGTCGTTGGACTGCGAGAAGGCTTTACCGCGCGACGAGCACTCGCGCGGCCGCTAGCCGCTGTGCACAAGCGTGTGCACAGCCAGTTCGCTAGTCGTTTTGAAAGTCTTGCCGCACGTCTCGCACTCGTACGGCCGCTCCCCGCTGTGCACCCGCTTGTGCTTACCCAGATTACCAGACGACGTAAAGGCCTTGCCGCACGTCTCGCACTTGTACGGCCGCTCCCCGCTGTGCACCCGCATGTGCCCAATCAGCTGGCTGGACGACGCGAAGGCTTTGCCGCACGTCTCACACTCGTACGGCCGCTCCCCGCTGTGCACACGCTTGTGCACAGCCAGTTCGCTAGTCGTTTTGAAAGCCTTGCCGCACGTCTCGCACTCATACGGCCGCTCACCTGTGTGCACCCGCCTGTGAACAGCCAGGTCCCTGGCCCGTGAGCAGGCCTTGCCGCACGTCTCGCACTCGTACGGCCGCTCCCCGCGGTGCACCCGCATGTGCTCACCCAGGCTGCCAGACTGCGAGAATGCCTTGCCGCACGTCTCACACTTGTACGGCCGCTCGCCTGTGTGCACCCGCCTGTGTGCAGCCAGGTCGCCGGCCTGCGCGAAGGCCTTGCCGCACGTCTCGCACATGTACGGCCGCTCACCTGTGTGCACACGCATGTGCACAGCCAGAGTGCTGGACCCCGAGAACGCCTTGCCGCACGCCGAGCACTTGTACGGCCGCGAACCTACATTTCCCCCAATGGCGTCGGCCCCCTTATCCCGCCCCCGCTTCCGGCCTGCTTGCGCCTCTCCCTCAACTTCTGCGCAGATGTACCGCACGTCCGGGTCTCCCAGCCGCACGTCCTCCGCCCAGTCCCCGTCCTCGAACGCCACCCCCCAAACAACGCTCCCCTTGATCAGCTCCACCAGCCTCCCGCGGTACCACGATCCGTCGTACTGCACCTCCACCACCGCATAGTACGCCGCGGCGTCGAATCGCACAGGCGTGTGCGCGCTGTTGAGGCAGATGTCGTCGCGCACCTCGCCGTCGTCGAAGCGCACCCGCCAGCGGAGCGGATTAGCCTCGGGAATCCGCTTGACGAGCCGACCGCGGTACCACACGCCGTCGGAGAAGCAGACCTCAACCGCAGCCCCCTGGCCAGCCGGGGCTGGGTGCATCGAGATCCCGTCGCAGAAGTCTTTTCAGGTTGTTCGGGGTTCAAAATCAAAAACAAACAAACCCTGAGAGGGGGTCGAGGGGCGCTGTTGGGCCGCTGGGTAATACTCGCGATGGAAGCGTGTAGTTCTCGACGCAGCTCATTGCGACGGGCTCTTTGTGTGGGACTTGTGGCTTCCGCAGCGGTACCTGCGAGCGGGTTCGTGCCCTGTGTGAGCTGGCCGTCCCAGGAAGCGGGGGTCGGAACTGCGGCATCAGTGGGCGCTGCCGCGCGACGACCAATGCCGACCAGATTGCTGAAGATTCGCGCAAGAATGAGTTTCCCGTCGTTCCCGGGGGGCGATGAGATGGCTGAGGAGCTCAAGAACAGCCTTGGTCGCTTCGTGAAAAGCACGGTCAGCCTCCCGGCCACCGCACGCGGGTGGCCTGCCCGACCCTGAAATATTTAACCAGCTTTTCCGTTTCAGGCGCAGGGCCTGCCTCGTGCACTCGACACTGCAAGCCTTGAGGTGGTACCGCTGGCAAAGGCAGTTATTCTGCAGCAACCTCTCAAGGAGGCGCGCGAAGCTGCGGCCCTGGTGATCCAGGAGCGTGAAGAACGCGAGGCTGCGGCAAAACCGGCTGTGGAAGACAACGACGCTTTGCTGGAGCGGGAGGTAGCGAAGGCCGCTCAACTGCGTGAAGCGGCGGACGCCGCGCTGGCGGTCTCTGTTTCAGACTCGAAGGATGCGATGGAAGAGCTGCAGGAGCTGATGGGTCTGTCTGTGAGCGAAGAGCTTGAGGAGAAGAAGCAAAATTTGCTCTACGATGATGACGATAATGAGGACAGCTCACCGTCCTGGATGCTGGAGCGCCCAAAACATGACCCGTTCTGATCTGCAATGCTTCATTCGAAGCAGCGACGGTCTGGGTCATCGGAGGCACCACAGGCGGCTTCCTTCCTGGTATCGCAGAGTCTGGTTTAGGCACCCGGCGTCTCTTGCAAAACCGTAGGGTGGGGAGAGATGTAGCGTATCAGGCGAGAGAGTAAAGATGCTGTTTCAACTTGATGCCTCTGGTGCTCTACAATATTGACGACGAATGGAAGAGACGCGGCAACCACGTCACTCCTGTGCTGGGATTGACGCTTGCTCGCCAACTTGCTAACCAAGCGCCAAGAAGCCACCTCGAATTTGCAACGATTTCGAACGAAAAAGCTACGAATTGATGCGATAACCCACTTGGTCCCTTCGTATTGGATGCACTTCGCGAAGTTGGCACACACATCCACCGGAGGTTGGGCATCTCAAAGATGACCTCGACAGGACTTCCGCGCGGTTATCCCCTCTCAATAGAAAAATCGTCAAGCAGACTGTGCCTACCATCTATGCTCTGCTGCAAATCGTTTGCTCGTGATTTCACTCTGCAACACGCAGAACTCGCTGACACACGCGCGACCCTAATTTGAGCTGATCACGATCGAAGTTCGCGCTATGATCTAGTAGAATGAGACGGTGGTCGCCGGATAAGAGTAGTACCCTGGTTGGTGAAGCACCGAGTCAACGGAACAGTGCGCAAAGCTATGGGATCCTGTTGCCAGCGTGACCGAGCAACCGAAGGTGAAACTCAGTTTGCTCACCTTCGTATCCGTACGGATAGTACGAGTAGTAGGGGTACGAGTAGTAGCCGGCACCGTATGCTGAATCAGCACGCATCAAATAGTCAGTATTCAGCACCCAGTGAGCATTCAGCTCGTGCTCAACCGCCTGACCTAGCTGTGTCACACAGAGAAGCGCGACCAGCGTCGCCGTGACAACGCTACACTTGGGTGGAGCAACAGGATCCGCATTGATAGCAACTGGGTGAATGCATGAGCGGCCAAGTATGGTGAACCACGGCACCAGCATTGCGTTCCCGTCATCCTGCCCGATGTGCTGGCCTGCATCGCGCCTCTGGCAACCCTGCTAGAACTACCACCACAGGGATCCAAACCGCCGCACCACGGCTGCAACCACATTCCAAGCAACCCCGAAGGTAGGTGTAGTAATCAGAGCTACCGCCACAACTGTTCTCCGTTCCGCCGCCAAGCCCGTGCGCAGCAGGGATTGTGCAGCTGGCGCAGCCAATGTCGCAGCCCAAGAACGGGGATTGCGACCAGGGGGCAGCTCACCAGAGTAGGGGTAAGGGTAGTAGCCGTAGTTCGGGTAGCCTGTGGACACAGTGGTGGTACCCTCATCGGGGGTCGTCACGGTCGTCCCGTTAACGTTCACCACCGCCAGCGAGTGAATAGCACGGGTCAGCATGTCCACCCTCACCTTGCTTTGATCAGTGCGAAGGGTCAACCGTTTGTAAAGCACATGTGTTCTTGGAACCGTTTTTGTGCACGCCACGAAGGCGCAGCGAACGCCTGCAGGTTACGCGCACCAGCGCTTAGGCGGAGTGCAGCGGGAAACGCACGTGTTTCTATTGCAGGGGCAGATATACGACTGACTGATACGCACACCAATGCTTCCGCACATCCAATCATCGAACCGGCGCCCTATTTCTGGGCGACCTTCGCTTCTGTATCAGACAGCGCAAGTCCGTAAACGATGGAGGACTGAGGGTGCGAGTCTACTGCGGTGCGGGCCGACTAGTCTCATTTTATGCCTGCTACTCGTCAGTATCTTCGGTGTGTTTCCCAATCCCCTGTGCGCGACAATCTGATCCAGGATTTGCCAATTCACCTCTCCTGACAGCACTATGTTCACCACACACACGCGATGGACCGGTATTCGGCAGGGTTGTCGGGCTTCTTTTACGGCGTGGCAATCAACACACTGGATCTTGGCACTGGGACTGAGCACGCGGCCGGCTTTGGATTTCGAAAAAGCGTGAGTAAGCTTGAGCAAAATCTTTTCAAAGCTGAAACATCGATGATCCATGCGCGTGACCATCCTCCCAGTGAGGGATTCCCGCCGAGCGAAGGTCGTCCGCCTTCCGAAGCTAGTTCGCCCAGCGACGAACGATTATCTGGCAAGCCCAAGGTCATCACCACGCTAAACTTCCCTTCCCCGATTCACCTAGAGATCAGGTTTATGTTGGGCTGATTCCCGACAAGTTTCGCTTTAGATTGTATTGCGAGAAATTGTCCGCACAAATACACGCCCATGCCTGGTCCGCCGGCCATTACATGTACTATCGGCTACTGAATCTGACAACTGCTTGTTGCATTGGATGCTGCCGCGCGCAGTTGGAGTTGAAACGTCAGCAGGCCTTCAAGGGCCAGCATGGCGCGAAGCTTGCATTAGGCACAGTGGAGAAGGAGCCTGGAAAGGACGAGTCGACAGGACTGCCTGGTGCACAGCAGGGGGCACCAGCAACCATCATGCTCGACTCGCTTCAGCAAGGGGAGCCAGCGACGATGGCGCAGACCGGTCAGAAGGGTTCCGGAGAACCAGCGATGCAGCACGGGGGGGTCTCATCGGAGGCCGGGCAGCATGCGCGGTCAATTGACGCGTCTACGACTGTGCGTGGAATGGACGAGGTGCACAAGAAACGTGCAAGACGTGCGCTCAGCCTGCTGGAAGAGAGCATTGCAGCAGCAAATTATGCGTGTGATGACGGCACAGAGATTTCGATTGACAAGGTCAATGACAACTTCTGTGATTGTCCAGATGGTTCCGACGAGCCTGGTATCCTCCATCTCACTAGTGTCGACACAAACCTGAAATTCAGGAGGAAGCACATGAGCCCGTATTGGTACATATTGGTACGCGGTCCAGATAATAACACCGGTGCTTGGTAATTTCAGGTACATCAGCGTGCAATGACGGCAGGTTTACGTGTGCAAAGAGATCTGGAGACGGACATGGACGCACTTGGGTCCCTTCTTCACGAGTCGATGACGGGATTTGCGATTGCTGCGATGGATCAGACGAGGCAGGAAGGCCTGATGTAACATGCCCAGTCAAGTGTCTGTAGGGTTGCTTGCTCCTAGCAAGTTCTACAGGCCGTCACAGTGTGGCAAGCACGATTCCATCTCGTCCGACGATCACGTAAAGACAGATTGATGTTTGTGGATTGTATGTAAATAAATGATGCAATGTACATTTTTCTCACGTCACAAGCTGTTGCGTTTGAAGCTCAAAGAACACAACATGCACACTCAAAGGGGCAAGGGCCATCGAGGCGAAGGTGCGCGTTCTCCCTCTTCAGATCTTCTTCGGTGTACACGCGGAGCTCGCCGAAAGGGGTCCGGACCGTCGGTAGCCAGGCGCACGGCAGTGGGCGTCCTCCTTGGGGATTTTCGAACAGCTCGTGCTCTGGAAGCCGTCTACCGTCTCGTGGATGCTTGTGAGGGGTTATCGCCCAAGTTTTTGGCGCAAGGGCGTCTCCCCATGCAGCCAACATGCTGCCGACCTCCGATTTCGTCACGAGATCGGTTTCTCCTGAAGTTACCGTCATTTTGGTCCCAGATCGCATCCTCTCCGCGAGGACTCCCGATCCTCCACGCTGCAGTACCGAATCAGTATTGCTGTTGCTGGATATTGCGGTAGGCTGTTGCTCGAGACGCATTTCAAGTTTTGTCGGCTCCTTGCGTACGGCCATGTTTCGACGAAGAAGGGTGCACGCTTGTAGTACTTCTCGCGTGACCCTCGCGCTAGTCACGCCCAGGTCTCGAAGATCATTCTGATCCATGTCAAGCAAGTGACGCCCGCCAACCTCAAAGTGCCTAAGCCTTGCTGCGCACTGCTCCATCTCCTCAACACTCAGCTTGCCGTTCTCGGCGAGCCTGGCGAGCCACACGGCGACCTGTTCCTGCCCCCATGAAGTAATGTTGTCACCAAGTCGGCGATGACGGCTCTTGGTCACGGAGCTACGCAGGCCGCCTCCCACGGCGGTGTTGATCACGCCCCCGAACTTCCCATACGTTGCTATCCGTCGCATGAGTGCTCCATCCTCACTCAATTCTTCCCGCCGGGGCTTGATCATCGCGTTTTCAAGCTCTGCCTCTACCCATCTTGCATCCTGAACCGGTTGATGACCACAAGCCGAGCTCTGAGCATTGGAAAGATCATTACCCATACTTTCAGATTCCACTCCTGGCACATGTACACTGAATGCTGTGTTCTTGCGCAGAAACCGAAGCTTATCAAGGGGGTGAGTAGGAACGCCGGAAGCTTCAGCACGTCGTCGTTTCTTTCGCTCACGCTCGCGAGCCTTTTTTCTTTCCTTCTTGTTTTGCTTTTGTTGTGTCTGGCGATCAGAATCAGGAGCATTCGAAATACCCTTCTCGTCCACAGGATGGGGAGCCTTAGTCGCAAGCGCTACGGATGAAAGGTAGTCGTTCGTCTCTGATTCTATCTGACTTTTGTCTTCTTCTGATAGATTCCCAGCAGCATTGCGAGTCGACAACGACGCTGTGAAACGGCGTGCTTTCGCCAGTAATTGTGCATGTTCATGTTGCGTGAACGCTGCTTCGTCAGCTCTTTGCATAGACCGCTGTTCATATGCAGAAATTTCCGTCTCAGCAGAACTTCGGGATCGTTGCTCTTGCTCTGATGAATCTGAATCTGAGGAGCCGAAGAGATCGTATTTGGCCTGAGCATCTGGATCGAGATACTTTTGTGGCTCCTCGTTTCCTGGAGCGCTCGACCCCAGCCCACCGTGGCCACCATCCTCCTTTCCAGCAGACGATCGAGAACCCTGAGGCATCGCTGGACGCTCACGCTTCTCCAGGTGCTTTTCCAGCATCCGTTTCATCTCGACCGCCCTGCAGTAACCGCCGCCATGATCACTTACTGCAGCAATGAGCTTTGTACTCACCCCATGTCGTGGGTTTACGGCGGATGCGAAGGCGGGGAGTACCGTTTTGTGTACACATGACTGCGTCCCTTGACAATTGAAAACATCTCATGTGTTGGGTCAAGTGCGAATTTGGGGTCTTTAAAAATGGCGTTGAAGCGCGGATCAATTTCTGACGGTGTCGACGAATCAGTCGCGTCGTCAAGGTCTGCTGTGGTAGCCGTCGCTGCCTCCTTTGAAGCCGGACCGCAATTTTCATTAGCCCCTGCACCGGCTACAGCATCTGAATGGTTGGCGATGGCTGTATCATCTGTTGCAGTGCGGATAGATCTTCGAAGCGCGGTCTTTTGGCGCTTCTTCTCCTCTTGCTCATCGAGGTCCTTGAGTCGAGCAAGCAGTTTGCGTTTTTTCCCGCCTGTGGGCATCCCGGCGTTTCTCAGTCGCTCTTTTAGGGCGGCGTACTTTTTCTGCTGCTTGACGGGCCGCCGCACTGGCCGTGCCACAAGCGCCTCTGTCTCTTCTTGCTCCAACTGCACCCAGAGCCACCGTGAGTCAATCAGGTAACGTGCGGCGCGGTGCCTTGACAGCTTGATCAAGGTGTCAAAGCGTGTCAAGGCGTGTCAAGGCGTGTCAAGACACCTTGAGCTGTCAAGACACCTTGATCAAGGTGTCGAGGCAGATAAGTAACATCAATGGTTCGGGGGGTCATACCTTCGGCTTCACACGTTCTACCCATCTCTGCCGTAACCTCTGAATAAGATCAAGAATCGCAACGCTGTCCGCATCGCTTTCCGTTCGCCACAAGCCTTCCATGTGATCGATATCAGGAAACACAACAAGTTCCTTAGTTGAGGGATCAAGCTCAAGAAGACGCTTCAGCCAACGCTGCGCTTTTTCCTTGTCTTCTTCTATCGCTGCATCTTGTAGACCATCCTGCACCTCGTCCAAGATCGCCACACGATTCTCCGGGTCGACGTCCACCGCGATGCTACCCACTACTAGCTTACCATCATCTTCATCTTTATCCCCCGGCTTTGATGACGCACTGGCTGCGCAAGCGAATTCCACCTCCTGTACTGTGCGAGACACGATTTCGTCTTTGGGCAGGCTCTTGAGTTCTTCACTGTGAGCCGCAAACGCTGCAGGAAGATAATCAGGCTTATTTGGAAACACCAAGTTGCCTTCCGTATCCAAGTCAAAGACTCCATCGCCCAACTGCGCACGATTGTACAGTGTGAGATTGCACCAACTCAAGAAGAAAGTCGCACTGTCACAGGGATTCACGCACTTTTTCGTCCCAGCCTGGCTGCGTGATAATTTCCATCATGGTCGGCGCACCCAGCTTCTCTCGATGATGTGAGATTGCAGCCATCTGCCGTAATGCTCGCCCCTGCCAGGGAAAAACAATAGGAGATGGGTCAGCGCCAGGAGATGGCAGAGCAACTCGCAACTGCAGTGTGAGGCTGAGCTGGGCAAGACCTGGCGCTGCCACTCCACCTCCTCTTCTGAGCTCTCATCTGGCTCACGGATTCGTAGCATAGCAGCGAGCTTGCTGGGCACGTGCTGGGCCGCCCGCCCGCGCGACAAGTCCTCACGCTTCCCTACAATCCCCATCTCTCTCGCCTGCGCGACAACCTTCATGTAGTTTCGCCGCCGCTCAGCCCGCCGAGCCTCCCTCGCAGTTTGACCTGCGCGAAAAGCGTGATTCGTACCCGTATCCTGGGTCTCCATGCTTCTTTCCTGCCATGATGCAAGTTGTGTTCCGCCCCCTGCTCCGCCAACTTTTCCGCTACCTGTGATGAGTGCCAGATTTCGCCGTGCACTTTCAGCTAGCTGCTTCGCCTTCAGCACGAAGTCCTTTCTGTGTTCGGAGGATCCAATTCCATGATCGCTGATCGTAGGTTCCAGTGTAGCAGCTTCTTTGCCCGTGTCTGACTGCCACCGTGGTGCAGGGATGTTCTGCGGCCTGGGACCCCACATCGGTTGACTGGCCGCAACTTTTGCAATTCGCAAGAGCTCAGCTATCTCCGGGTTCTGCGGCGACCCGTTTTCTTTTCTGGTTTCTTCCTGGTTTGATTCCGCTTCTGCTTCCTCTGCAAATTGGCTGAACATGCCTCTGGTGTCGATGCCACCCGCCACCGCCGCTGCAGGCAAGTTGAGCTCTTCGAGGTCGACCGGCTCTTCTGGTCGTGCATTCGCGCCCTGGCCTGATAGAAACTCTGATCCCTTAGTGGGATCGTTTGCGGTAACTGCCCAACCGGGCTGCTTTCCGAGAACGTGCGTCGCCGTAGGAACTTTCATGCCATGTTTCTCGCGAGGTTCTTGTTTGTTCAGATCCGCGTGCTCCCATGGAAGCGAAATGTCTTCGGATCTTCCCTCGCTCGGCTCAAAATCATCCGCTGCCTTGGCACGAGAAGATGGAAAGCGTTTCCCCGCACGTTCGTCCGGCAACGCACTTTTTCCTGCCTTGGGCTCGAGGATATCGTCGAGATCGAGACCAGCCATGAAATCCCCGAAACCACTAGCGTCGCCTGCAAGCATCCGCGATGCCTTTGCCCTGCCACCTAGTTTCTTTTCATACTCTCGGATAAACCCCATATCATCACGGGCATCGTGCCCCCCAGCTCGTTTCGAGCTTCCATTTCTGGCTCCAGCAGCGCGTGCCGAACCGTCTCTGCGGCGTGTTGTCTTGGTGCGATCAGGTACCCCTGCACCTCCTCGGAGTCGCAAGATGGGCCGCGGAAGCTCCAAGACGGTTCCACGTAACTGTATAGACCAGGTCATACTGCTGCCAACTCCTGCATGACAAGAACTGTGTTCCAAGCCTGTACGAGAAGTCGGCTGGAAGCCCGCAACCTCGGAGCAACTGAACAGAATCACCGACAGCAGACTTTTCGCGACAGCACCAGGAGAAACAGAGCCTCGATCCCCAACAGACCATGCAGGCCGACCGATGCAATCTCTCCGTGCGCCACGGTGATAAGCCTCTGCTGAACCATGCATCCCGCAAATGAGGACCCGCGAGCACTCCGATTTTCTCACACTTACCGCTGGAGCTGCTGCGTACGCTCATATACCTGTGCACGAGCTTCCTGATTCATCTGAAAACTGCTCCCGCAGCCCCGCCCAACAATGGACGAAACCACATGACCGCCTCGCGACATGAAATCCCGGTATCCCTCGCGGGAGGGGTCTTCGAAAGCGGGCCTGTCCGCGGACGGATTCGCAGCTTCCTTCGTGTCACGAAGTTCGTGAGACTCTCAAGCTGAGAGGGGCGGCCTGTCACTCAACGATGGGCAACTGCCTTGCGCGTGCTCACCCTCCCACCCGCCATTCCAACCTCTGTTCCCAGGCCGATTGTTCTGATACATATGGCTGCCTGTTGCGCTGCATGAAACGTTTGTTTTCCTCTCTGAGTCCGTAAGAATCTGTGCTCGGCAAGCAGACCTAGGCCCGTCCGGGTACAGACGCAAGGACGAGAACGACCTCAGAGCGGGCGGTGCTCACATTCGTAACGCCCGTCCTATTCGTCCACATCTTCTAATTTTCGAGCCAGATCCATGGTTAGTTCTCATGTTGGAGTGAGAGTAGGTTTTCAAGTTGCGCCACGCATCTTTGTGAGCGGAGCTCTCGGAGCAAAGGACCGGGTCAACCACCATGCCGTTCCAGCTGGCTTCCAATCTGTAGATTCGTCTGGCTTTTTCATGCAATCATTTCACGGTATCTCATGTGCTGACGTCCTGCTCAATACTGAAGAAGTTGCCGCTCAGGATGGAATGAAGCGACAGGGCATCACACACATTCTGAACCTGATAGGGAACGAAATTTACGACGCGCCCTGGATGGGTTAGTTCCCCTGATTATTCTTGACCATGCGCAATAGGCCGTCAGCGTGATTAGCGACTAGATCCGCGAAAAACTGGTCTTCCAGCTGTGAGAGGAACGCAGTGTCATATTTTGGACGGCGCAGGTGGAAAGGACAAGAGCTTTTTCCCGGGCGATTTTCAGTATAAAGTGCTCAGCGTTGCAGACAGCATGAGCCAAGATCTCTCTCCCTTTTTTCAAGAGACGTCAGCATTCATTCGACAAGGAGTACAGGCCGGGGGGGTACAGATTGACCCGATTTGAGTGTTGTAGGTAGGAACTGACGAATTCTCTCGTGATGGGTGTGTCTATCGTCACTGGGAAGGGTTTCTGATGGCTCGCGTGTACCAGGTCCTTGTTCACTGCTTCGCGGGTGTTTCGCGCAGTGTAGCGTGCATTTGCGCTTATCTCATTGAAACTCAGGTCTTGTGCATTTCCCGATGGATTACGATGGATTATTGTGCCGATCGGCACAATAATCCTTTGACCCGACCTGGTGAAGTTTCGCTCTTCTGCTGCATTGTTGAGTGCTCAGGCCATCAACATTTTCTGTGCCATATCTTCGCAGGGTATGGATGCAAAGCAGGCGCTTGATCGCGTTCGACAGGTGCACGCATCTCGGTCCCGAGCGTGCCCCGCTGTGCTCGTGAACCGTACCACCACTCTGTATTTTATAAATACCGTATTTATCCGCGCCCATCCCAAAGACGCGCAGGGAGGCCAAGCCGAACCCAGCATTCATCCAGCAGCTGGAGAGACACGCGCAGGTTTCACAACCGCGAAACGTTTGGCCCCTCGTTCCTTCCGTTTGGCGAGGCATGAGGAGTTAAGAGGAAGCCTTTCTCACTCATACGCCGCACCTGCTTTTCACAGATGTGCAGGGGCGGGGGGAAGTTCGGAACGATGCAAGCTTTCAGTCCCATGCAAGCTGGAATGATCACGCAACACGGGGCCCAAGGGCAATCGGCCATTTAGATTTAATATGGGAGTCGTTCCTGTGGATCCAGAGTCTTCAATGTGTTGGCGGGCAACCCTCCTCGTGTGTAACGCGATCTATTTAAAAGAAATTGGTGTATTGAAGTGGCATTTTTACCTAGTCCGGACAGCCCTCTCTTCAAGCCGACCATCATACGGGCATACTGGAGTGACATCCTCTCATGCATCTCAAGCATTGTACACAAAAACATCGTACACAAACCGCGGCAACGCACATTACATATCCGGCACGGCTAGGTTATCGCGTCGCCGCATGGCAGCGGTGTTTTCGGCAGCACGACGGCGCGTCTGCATTCGGTCTTCTTGCGACTGATGCAGGTTCGCCATCCGCAGCGCTTCAGACAAAGTGGTGGGGCCTTGCATCGATTCGAGCTCCGATAGTCTGTCGCACCCCACTCTTATTTCAGCCGCGAAAATCATGATCCGACACACAATTCAGCAAACCAGGATGAGGAAAGGATCAAGGCAAAACAATGCGCACCCGATAGCTGAGAGATTCGTGCCGGCTGCAACTTGACTCGTGGACGCTCGCGCCAAAGCGTGCATTGGCCCCTCAAGATTTGCCAGAAATTGCTGTGCAGAGAAATGTTTAAGCGCCGGAGAGGGAGACGACTGGATATACGAGGACTACCAAAGCGGGGCAACATTAGAGTAATTTTGATCAAGAGGGAAACGGGTAACCTGCTGCGGTCCAATTATAGACCCTGGTCGCATTACTCGAACATAACCGATCGCCTCCAACGCTGTGAATCCGTAATGGCGCATGAGCCATAAGCAGATCAGCGTTCCAGTGCGACCTAACCCTGCCTTGCAATGAACAGCGATGGTCCCTGCCTCCTTGTCACACATCTCGAAGAATTGCTCGATCACCGTTGCAGATGGAGTTGAGCAGTCCTCGAAGTACATGTCGTAGTGGCGAATACCCGCATCTGTGAAGTCCTGCTTGTCATAGTGCTTCTCATTGAGCCTACAAACAGCAACGACGTTGAGTTTGGAAAATATTTGGATGTAGTCAGCGGGTGTCAATGTCGCAAACGAGGATGATCTTCGTCGATGCGCCTTCGGGCCCTTAAACGCAACAAACTTCCCTGGAACAATCACGTGCAAATCTGCCACTGCCGGATGGTCATAGTACTCGTACTCGTCCAGGTTGAACGTGCGGTACCTTCCAAAGACAGATAAGCAACTCAGTGCACTCCGAAGATGCGTGCAGTGAGGGGTCAAAGTGCAGAGCGGCGCGTACTCTAATGCCCCGCGCTGGCATGCCTTGTGAACGCCGCGCACCACGTCGAGAATAGATACATCGAAGTCCTGCCAAGGTGGCGGTTCAACACCAGACGAGGACTGTTTCTGGCGTAAACACGCAGGACTGCACATGGCGTTGAACTCTACCTGCGGGTCAAATGTAGCATCCCTGTACGTAAGGAAGGGGCTTCGGCCCTCGAAGCACAGTGGCTCCCAGGCCTCTTCTGGTGTCAGGCCACGTTCGAGGACAAGATAGCAGGCGAGAAGTGTAGCTGCGTTGGTGCGCAAACGCGGGTCCGACGATGTGTAGAGCACGACCTTGATCCCATCGCGATCGGCTTCTGCGAGTTTTTCGTTGAGCATCGTACAGAACTTGTACACGCAGTTGAAGGACAGTGGGCCAAAATCCGCGCAGAATGGGTAGTACAGCAGCGTCGAGTCGACCGAGAAAAATACACGATCTGGCTTCACCCCGGTTCGCTTTGACCATTCTTCTAGCTGGCGTAGTTTGCTCTCATCTCGTAGTGACATAAAAAATAGTTTTCCTGCGATGATCTGCAGCGCCGCCAACGGCACACTTTTCAGGGTGCGGACAAACACTTCTACGATATGTTGGTGACAGGAGTCAAAGGCCGGGCTCTAGAAAGAGTGAAGGACGGAAACGTCTGGTGGGAACGAATCTAAGCACAAACATCGAGGGTGAAGAGATGAGTACCCACCGGAAATTGTCGTCCGAGTACCCATTCCCTGTGCCCTGGCTTCGCTCCAGCGGCCCGCGCAGAAGTACTCGTTAGTGACCCTTCGTCGCGTGCAGCTGGTGAGTCGTGCAGCTTTTCTGCAGCCGAAGCTCCTTTGTCTCCTACCATCATACCGTGATGCCCAAGTCGTTGAGGCGTGGAGTGTCCAGGTGGCGGGGGAGTGTCCCGCGCCTCGCCACCAGCCTCGTCTGCGATGGTTTCCACCTCTGATTTGCTTCCTTCCTCGTTGCTCTCTGTTCGCATCGTCTCCCTCTCCGCTCCACTATCGACACAAGGTTTGGCACCATCAACGTGCCTCTCCATTCGCCCGGGATTTTGATGGTCAGATTGACGCTCCCGCTCACTTAGCATCGAGTGCCTGGCCTGAAATTCATCTCTTTGCGTCTTTCCCGCTTCTCGCTCATGAGGTAGATCGCCATACTTGTCAGGGGAGGTTCCCAGGCTCCATGTTGCCTTGAGTCCTGCAGGAGAATCTTGAAACGGGCTATCGCGGGAATGAGCGGATTCCCCCCTGCAACGGCAACCAACATCTTTCAGCAAATTTCTGAATGGCATGTCATGAATCACACGGCTTCTTGAATGGACTACACTGGCACCAATCCCGTGACACGATTACCCGCTTGCTCTTCTCGGCCGTCCTCCTGGACTCGTTGTGAGCGCGCCGAGCGGTGGGGCCCTGAGACACGAACATGCTTCAGTCAAAATCTGCCCGCAGCTTATCTCCCTGCCCCAGCTAATCTTCCTGCGATTCCATCGAAACGGCCTATCAGTGGGTGCTTACAGAGACTCGTCACGATTCCGTTCGGAACCGATCTGCACTACGATTGGCGAGTGGTCACGCGACTGAGACGCCGAGCGCTTCACTGCACGCCCTTGACCTGTTGTTTTCGTGAAACTGAGGGTTAGTTCGCCGTTTTAGGCGACCCGGCAACAAATAGAAGAAAGCTGCTGACAAGCCTCAGCCTTGCGCCTGTACAATGGCGGCTGCTGAATGGCGACGGGGAATGACCGTCAGTATCAGGGCCGTCCGATGACTCTGGCCGCGGACGGGGCGAGGCAGATCTGCTCACGCCGGTCTGGGATTAGCAATTGCGGCGCCGCGCATGACAATTCCCATTGATCAAGCCCCGCCCCTCACAATCGCAGGCTAACCGACAGACTGCAACATCAGTCGCTAGCAGCTAACGCTATAGCACTGCTCCCGCACCCGCAGTAACTACCCTGGTACAGGGGCAGGGACGCGGCGATTCCCTCGCCCACTGGGTGTGCACTCTCCCGCGTCAGGACAGGCGGCTATGCAATCGGGCGGTGCGTGGATTGCTCATGACAGCTCTATGTAGCAGCGCTGATTATCATGAGGACCGCTAAAATCGAGGGCTATTCAAGGCTCGGTGGCGGCCGGGCAGTGATGAGCAGGCATGACATTCTGCACCACGGCTCCACCACAGGCTCCTAGTCGCTGAAAGTAGAGCCGAACCCCAACGGCAGAATGCAACACACAGGGCGAAGAATAATGGGTGGGTTCGTACCGCGTCGTGATATCATCCGCCATCTTGCCTGTTTCCACCGCCCGGCCGGGGGGGCTGCCCCGACCGGATCACGGCCCCCCCCCCGCGGCTTCCCACCCTCCCACCCCCGAAGTTCACTGGCAACCTGGCAGCACTGCTCTTGGCAATAGGCACGGAGAAAGAGTCCACGCCTGCCTGATTCACGCGGCGACCCCCGTGGCGCGCTGCCCCCCGCAGGAAGACAGGCGAGCCCAGGCTGCCTCGGAAGGGAGGAGATCGTAGTTGACTGATAGAAAAAGTGCGACAACGCATTTGCCATGTCCGTATGGACATTGTCTTGTCCCTCGATTTGTCACTGTTTGTCAAGCGTATCTCTCTCTTGTCCGAATGAACGGCATAAATCACGCTCCCCTCCCTCATAACCTGCAAAGGAAATCGTAACCTGTTCGAAAGTTTGTAACCTCGCTTCTGCCGTTAGTGGTGTGGGCCTGGGACCTAGTTATTATCCGGCTTCACTGCTGTGGTCCCCCGGCCCCCGCCCGTCGCCAGTTTTTCGCTCTGCGGTTTGCGACTGTTTGTCATTAAACGTATCTG
>Ga0115567_10002371_pt1 | contig 18606 bp, 7 predicted proteins | sample COGITO_mtgs_1204_2_FD_88679 | JGI IMG/M metagenome (GOLD analysis project Ga0115567, IMG submission 88679) | Pelagic marine microbial communities from North Sea - COGITO_mtgs_120412 | ecosystem: Environmental > Aquatic > Marine > Epipelagic | place: Germany:Helgoland, sampling site Kabeltonne... | reverse complement strand
TGTTGAGGACGCCCTTATCTCGAAGCTCAACGAGAGCGGGCATAAGGGTTTGGAGAATCGCGATCGCGCGGTCAAGGAAATACTGATTGTCGCCAGATCCGCCCGGGAGAAGACCGATAAGCGTGTTGGATGCCTGAATAGCGGTACCTTGGGCGAACGGATTGCTGGTGTTTGTGCGGCGCCGCCAATCCCTTTCTTTGATTGGCTCCCCACCTGTTTGGTAATTGATAATCCTGACGTCATCGACACGCCCGAACATTACAGCCAGTGTCCAGAACTGAAGCAACAGACCGACCGATGCTTTGGCGTCTACGTACATCAGACCGCCGCCCATGCAGAACGCCGATGTGGTTGAGAGCGAAAGGAGAGTCTCTGTTTTACCTGCGCCAGATGCTCCAAGGACAAGTGAGTGTGTCAGAATATCGTTACCGTTTGCCCACAACTGCTTGCGGCCACGGCGCATATTTCCCAGGTAGATTGTACCTGCAGCCTTCTCATACTTCCCGGTTACTGACACACGGTTGAAGTCCGTTCGCGGTCCCAGATGAGCTGGCAATCTCATGGGAAGCGTCGCGTTCGTTTTCTTTCTGTAGACAATGCCCAGTACTACCAACATTACGAGCACAGCGAGAGGGAACGTCGCCGGTATGGCGTAACCGATCAAAGCCGCGATTACAGTGACCATCACCGCCGTCGACGCATCAGGTAGCGACTGGAAGAACTGCTGGGAAGTAGTACGCGTATCCCGGTATAAATGTGCTCGGGAAACTTTACTCTCTAGTTCAGGTGCGCGGGGTATTATTGACATACAGTGACCTAGATCTCGACCTGAGTGGGCTCGTCGCTGGGTATTTCAGGAGCGAACGGAGAGGAATTGTTGGCGTCATCAGGCAGGGGTATCCAGCCTTCCGAGTGAGTCAGATACGCAACTAGAGCATCCGTAGCGGTAGTGTCGAACCGATACACGGGGATGTAGATCGGGCCGCCTGAGTCAATTTCCGCCATGTATTGGACGCGGGGCATGACTGACTCAGACCAGGTGCACTGACCACCATGTTGGTTTAGTGTGAACCATAGGCAGCGATCGACGAGCTTTAGCCACATAAAGCGAGCCGGAGGCAGTTTTCCCTTCTTTCGGGCAAACGTCAGCGCGCCGAGGAACACAGTCGTTACATAGGCGTGCTTCGCAAATACTTGTTGAACTTTATCGTTTTCGGAAATCTCCTCCCAAAGGGTTTCTGCCAGCTTTGTGTCGGCCGAGAATTTCCCAGGGCAATTTTTGTCCTCTGTGATGGTCGCCGAGATTTGGTCTATGGCCGCTAGAGCGGCTTCTTTCTTCATCAGGCCAAAAGCCATAAAACAAGCCAGGAGGGCTCTAGGGAGTTCTGCCACATCATCGTATCGTGTCCACAGAGGACCAAGCTGCTCCTGCCATACCTTGTCAGATTCGTTGTACCGGAACGCGCATGCTCCATGCAGCTTGCTGATCGATTCCTCTAGCTGGTCCTCAATGTAGCGATACTTAACAGTATCTTCTCCAGGTACCATGCTATCGTGCTCGGACTCGTTGAATGTCGGTACGAACCATGCCCCGAACGGTTCGCCATATACATCCTTATCACGAGCTTTCATAAGCTTGTTCTTGATGGCAAGTCTAATTGGTGATACTTCTCTTGCGAATGGACCTGAGTCGGGGTGGGCTTCCAAAAGATTAGCGTCGATTGCTGGCCTTATCGATGGGAACTGGTGTTTGGCAATTTGTGCAACATCGAAAACAGACATTTTGTCAGTCAATCTTGATGGCGAAGTTCTGTGCAGTATCGCCCACGTTGAGAGGCCTGCGATGAGGATCAGCAGAGGCTTGAAAGCGATTCCGACTATTCCAATGAGCTGGAAGAACCCGCTCACTGAGACGCCATCTGGATCCATTGCGGCAAGAGCTGCCCGTGTTTCCGAAAGATGGGTCCAGTCGTATACCCCCTTTGGAACTATGAGCGATACCGCCAGCCCTGAACCTGTTTTCGCGGCCATCTGAGCATAGAAGATCACGATGGGCTCACATGCCTGGGCAGCCCAGATAGCCATAGTGGTCCACACCGTTTTGGTGTAGAACCATCCGACCGCGAGCAGCACGAATGTCAGTCCTGCCCAAACTAGTGCCTCAACCCCGGGATAGTTATTTGTTGGGCCCTGAGACATCAGTTACCTCCTGCAGCATGCGGAATATTCTGGAGCGATCGCGTATTGATCGAACAGTCATTAGTGAGCTCATCAGTAGAGCCATTAGGCCAGCGCTGACGTAAACGTTGGCGTATCCCAGTACAGACGCGGTCACCACGTCGCCGCGGAGGCCTACCGCCAGCATCGCTACGGCGATCGGGAACAGTGACAGGTACACGAGAACGGATATTGTGGCGTTCCGGTGGAAAGCTCGAAGCTGGCCCGCATCGTAGTCAGCGTCTTGTTGAACAGTTGGTTTGTCAGCATCCTTACGAAACGGAGCAGAGATGAGTGATCCAGGTCGATACCCGCCTATGCCGAGACCGAACGTTCTGCCTAGACTGGGTAACCAGCGCCATTTTGGGCGCTTCAGCGAACGATTGTCTCCGTCGCTCTTGACGGGGGAAAGAGAGTCCAATGTTTCCGATAACAGGGACTTCCGTCCCTGGTCTTTGCGGTATTTTCGCAGCGCCTTCTCGCCGGCTTCCTCCAAGCTACGTGCGTGCACCCTTATCGGGACATTGGCGATAGTTCCATCCTTTGATGGTACGCCGATACTGATCTCATAGAGGTCACCGGTGAGGCTGTCGGTAAGTTGGCCAACGTTCATGATTCAGACCGGCCGGTGGCGACGAGAGTGTTGATGAACGACGCGTACGATGCCCTGAATATGCTACTAGCAATCTTCACCAGATCGGTCTCCCCATCCTCTTGCGGAGGAAGACTCTTTGCCTTTCCCCAGGCAGCCCTGTAAATGGAGCCGGCGGCGATCAATAATGCCCCTCTTAGCGCCACTGCTTCGTCATCCGAGTACTCCAAGGAGAGCTCGTTAACCGCAGTACTTACAACCTCGTGTGCGATTCGTATGCAGTCGGTGGCCACAAACTGTACGCTTTCCAGTGCGACCACTTCAGAGGCCGCCTGAAAGATGTCGTTGGCTATGTTGATGTCGAGTGCGATATCGAGAGTATTGGCGAAGACCTCTGGACGGGAGACTGTCTCACCCGAGATGCCGAGAAAGACAACGGTCTCCGCGACGCTTTCTGCCAAACCTTCTGGCACATCGCCGTGCTGCTCCCAGTATGAAGCAGACACAGAGAGGCATAATCGGCGAATCGAGGCCAGCTCTACGGCATTGGGATCTACTCCCTTTTCAGATAATGCCCTCAAGGTGTCTTCGCACAGCGATTTGGTGGCTTCTGCGAGTAGTAGTGTGTCTTGGCGAAGCTCGGTGCTGCCGGACTTCACCACTGCAGCGTAAAGAGGAGCGAGTGTAATCACGCCGTTGGTGATACCAGTTGGTGCTGGGCCAGTTTCGCCGGGCGAGGCTCCATAAAGATCGTTGACTATGTCCATAGCGTCAGTCATGACTATGGTCCCGTGTTAGGTTGGAGTTGCGCTGCTGCCTGTCGCAGCGTGCGAGAAAAGCGGTCCGATGCATGTAGCGCAGGGGAATTGCCAGGCGCAGATTGCATCAGGTCGATGTTGATAGTCCCTTTCGGGCACTCCATTGCTAGTGAGATTGAGATTCCTGCATCAATACTCTGCAGCTGGGCATAGGTCGCGATGCAGATCTCAGCCGGACGTGGACTCGAGGTGAATACGGTTCGACGTCCAAGAAGGCCCTTGGCATCTTTGACGTTGCGAAATAGCGGTTCCCGGACTAGCCCCGCGGTGATCATCCGTTCGTTTGCAAAGTCTGAAATCACCGGAAATAGGCCATGGGGGTAAGGAATGGTTGAAGAGTCCAGCTCGTTCCCCATACAGATTGCCTTCTGGATACCCCGGATCCGCACCATCTCATGAACACAGCGAGATATGTATGTTATGGCGTGGGCGCTGCCTTGGGGTTCAAGGTACGAGCACGAGGTGCAAGATGTCGGCGTGACTGACTCGGGTCCACAGAGCCTAAGCGGCTCGTCGCAAAGTGGACACCTCGCCACGTACGCAAGTGGCTCTATGCGCTTGGGTTCTGTCATTTGGCTGCCCCAATATGTTTACATTCTGGGTAGGCGGTACAGGAAAGGAAAAGCGCTCCGGAACTCCCACGACCTTTGCCTTTGCGCTTCCTGGCAACGCGCGTGATTAAGGTTCCTTTGCTACATGCCGGGCACACTGACCCGTGACCGAGAAGTGGCTTGACGGGGGCGTTGGAGTGTTCGTCTGCCATGTCCCCGCATTCGTTGCACCGCCAATAAGCGGTACCTTTCTTTGATTTCCGTCGCTGAAAGTGACCGCCGCACTTGTGTGGGTATCGTGTGTCTGTTGCATCCCGGAACGTGGGCGGGGCGGCCAAGAGTTCTTCCATCTGGATCGATAGCCACCTGATACAGGTAGAACGGAAGCTATCGCCGCTATTGGCTTTGTCTGCTATTCGTCGAAGTCCTAGCTCCCAGGCGGCTGTAAGGTTTGGCACCTGAAGGAAGCTGGGCATGAGTACAAACATTTCGTTGCCTCTGTCAGTCATGCGCACCTTTTTCTTGACGACCTCGATGTAATCGCGCTGCTTCAATGTTTCAATTATCTGGGATTGGGTAGCTGGAGTTCCGATACCGTCGTTGTCCGATAGGACCTTGCGTATTTCTGGCTCGTCGACGTACTTCGCGATTCCGCTCATCGCCTCGATTAACGTGCCTTCTGTGAAGTAGGCAGGGGCCTTCGTTAACCTGTCTTTAACTGCGGCCGATTGCACACGGCAAGGATCGCCTGCTTCGAGGCCCGGAAGGGGTGCATCGCCGTCGTCATCATCGTCCTCCGGATTTTCACTGGCATCTTTCTCGGAGACAACGGTCGCTTTCCAGCCGATTTGTGTAACCACTTTTCCCTTCGCGACAATCGCTTGTTTTTGGCACGAGAGAGTGATGGTGGTGGCGTCGTGCGTGTAGGGCGCCATGAACGATTGCAGAAATCGCTGAACCACCAAGCGGTATAATGCTTCCAACTCCTTGTGTGAAGCGCCCTTGACTGCCTTGCTGAGGTCTGCAGTTGAAACTGCGGCGAAAGCTTCGGCTGTTGCCTTCTGCAATGTGGGAACAATGGCTGTGTGTGCAGACTTGGACGTCACCGATTCATCGTAACAACGAGGTTGTACTGTCAGATCAATTGCTGCGAAACGATCGTCCTGTAAATACTCAAGCGCATTCTGGGTTTGTGCAGGAGCGTCAGCAAAGTCACCTTCAGTCAAGTATTGGCAGTCGGACCTGGGGTAGGTGACAAGGCCCATGTGCTCATATAGGAACTGAGTTAACTGCAGAGTTGCTGCAGCGGAGAGCCCAATGCGTTTAGACGCCTCGGATTGAAGTGTCTGGAGGCTGTGGGGTAGGGGCGGTTTCTCAGATACCTGTTTTGTATCAACATTCGACACAACCGCCTGGCTGTTGACGATCCTCTCTGCCACCGACGTGGCGATCTCCTTGCGAGTGAGATAGCCCTGGTCGTCGAGCATGTCCTTGGTAGGTACCCATTGAGCGTCGAACGTCTCTCCTGAACTCGTAGCGAGAGTTGCACGGACGCCAAAGTGCGCCACCGGCGTAAATTCTTCAATCTGTTTGCATCGGTTATAGACCAGACCGAGAGTTGGAGTCTGCACGCGACCCAGCGAGATTACCCCTTCGTGATTCGCTTTTCTTCCCCAAAGCGTATACAGCCGAGTAAGGTTCATTCCCACTAGCCAGTCTGCCACGCCTCGCTCCTGCGCTGCGCTGGCGAACCCAGAAAAGTCGGCGTTCGGCAGAGGGGAATTGATCAATCGGTCCAAGCCGATAGAGCTGAGGTCGTTGGGCCATAATCTTTGGACTGGTAGATTGCACCCGATTTCCGAGAGCGTGAGATCTACTAAGAATTGGCCTTCGTTGTCCGGGTCTCCGCAGTGGAACACCCGGCTGGCTTTTGTGATTAGCTTGCGAATGATCGAAAGCTGAGGGCCTCGGCCGTCGATCGGCTTGTACTTGAACTCAGGTGGAATTATCGGGAGCTGGTCAATGCTCCATGTCCCCCAGCGCTCTTTATCGTAGTCCTGGGGCTCCCAAAGGCAGTACATATGCCCGAGACACCATGTCACCTGCCAATCCGTACCTTGGATAAACCCTTTCTGGGTTTTTCCTGGCTCTGTAGCCCTCCCAAGAGCAGCGGCTATTTTCTTGGCGAGGGAGGGTTTTTCTGCGATGTATAGATTCATTTTCCAAGGGCTAAGCTAAACGAATCTATACGCTACCTTTAAGCGCCCCCCCTTAAAACTAGAAACTGCGTAAAAGCGCAACTAACCGTGGTATGGGGCTACATTGAAAGCCCCTTTGCCGCGCGTTGCTCGGTGTGTTCCTCGTCCTCTCTGGGGCCGTGTATGGGTGCCGCCACGGGCGTGATTGGGCGTAAAGCGACTCCCTGAGGCTCTTTCGCTGCGGCCAACAGATCCGCGGCACTAGAAAGACTCCCAATTCGTTCACCCTCTGCGTCCAACAGGTGGAAGCTACCCTTAACAACCGCGAACTCCAGCTCGCGCTTCGAAGCGGCTGATGCGGCGGTGAATTCTTTAATTAGGGTGGCGACTTCCTGCTGGGCGAGGAGGAACTCCACCGCTTTCGGACCCTGTCCAGATTCGACCGAATCTCCGGCTTTGACAGCCAGGAGGCGCTCAAACTCAGCGGAACTCCCATCGAACTTCGCGGCCTCCTTGGCAAGGCGAGCCGCGCCTGCATTGGAGTCGTGAACCTGAATGTCAGCCAAGCGCACAACAACCCCGCGTTCAATCTGGATCGTGGTGTCGTTCTCGATATCAGACTGCCGAATCACCACATCGGAAGGCAGCACCCCCGTCCCCAGGGTGAGAGGCTCAGTGTGCTCGATCCATGTGATTGTCTGGCCCGCCTGTAGGGTTTGTACTGCCGGGTCTTCCAGCAGATCGAAACCGGACTCCCTAAGCTGGGAGAGGCACATCAGAGGGTCACTGCTACCGGAGCCGGGAATAACCTGATCACCTTCGAACGCTGCCCAGGTCAGAGCGCCATCAGCAATATCAGGGCGGATAGACACCTCGGGGGGAAGCGCACTCGAGAGAGTGGCGAGTGACTTGGGGTCTGCGGTCGTGCTGGCCAAGATAGAGTAGGCTTGGCCTCGCTCACGGATAGAGCGCCCGTTGTTCCACGCGGCCACGATATCGCCAAGGGTATCGTACATTGCTGCATACACGGACGGTTTCGCGCCGCTGGTGAGCACTGCCAGTGGGGTTGAGTCGAGATCAATCGGAGTAAAGCTGGGGCCATTCTCGGTGCCGAGAGCGGGGTACCGGTTCCGGACGGATTGGACCCGGTCATAGTTGAGCCTCTGGACATGGGCCATCGATGCCTGAACAGCCTCTTTGGACCACCGCTGGATGGCCTCGGCGCTGGCATCCTTCAGGCCCACCGAGGCTGCATAGGCCTGCAGCTCGTCTGGAGTGTACTCGCTGGCGATGTCCTCTGGGTCAATGTCCGCGAACGTGTCTGAGATTATCCAGTGTGTGGAGTACCGATCAGCGAGTGACTTGCGGTCGCCTTCGGCGTCGCAGCCGATGTAAGTACAGAGCTCTCGAATTTCAGCGATGGGAAGCTTTTTGATGGCCTGGGCACCGTCATCCGTCGCGGGACAGATGCTGTAGTGAGCGCCCGGTGACCGGAATGAAGCCGATTTCTTCTGGAATTCAGGGAACGACGTGTTGAAGAGGGGGGTACCGTCCTTCGCGAAGAGTACCGCGATATCTTCCTCTGGGATTTGCTCTGTCACGCCCACGCTGAAAGAGGTGTCGATGACTGATTCACCGCTTGGTTGTGTCTGGAACACACCAAGGACCGAGGCCATATCGATCTCGGCGTAGATGATGTCACCGTCCTTGGGCGTGTTGGCATCAGGCGCCGAGGGCTCGGGTGCCGCGGGCATGGCTTCAGGGTAGTAGTCCTTCGCTACCTCCCGTGCCAGTTGGTTGCCATCTGCGGCCATCTGGCACACCAGGGCTTCATGAATGAAGTGGAGTTGGGACTCGTACTCACCCTCAATGATGCTGCGCTGCAGGGCCGCGAGCTTAGCATCGGTGTCTGGCAGGTACTGCGCTTCCAGTTCCTTCTGCAAGGTGTTATTGCCGGCAATGCGCGCGATTGCATCAATGGGGGCCATGCCATAGATCGGGAGCTCTGATTCGGCGGGAGCCGCGGCTGGTTCCCCCTGTCCGGTAATCCGGGTGAGGCTATCCTTAACCAGGTCGGAAACCGCTTCCAGGTTTGTGTCGGTGTCCGGCGCCATACCAAGGGCGTCTCTTGCCGCAGCCACTGTGACCCGATTGGTGAGGTCATCAGCGATGTGGGTAGCGATCTCCCGCGATTCGAGGTCAGCATGGCGGATTGTTATATCCTCAATGCCCTCTATCTTGGTGGCGGCCTCTATGAACCACTCAACGGCGGACTCAGGAGCATTCTCAAGCCTGGCTGCCATGTCCTGTACTGCGTCGATCTCGGGTGTAGAGGGGGCGACATCAGCCAGGAAATCGGACACCAGCGCGTCTCCGGGTACGGGGATGCCTACGTTCTCACCATGCTGCTTCAACCAGGCGGTGATGGAGGAGGCTGAGGTGGTACTTGTACGCTCTCCGTTGGAATATTCGCTGATCATGACACGCTTGGCCTTCCCGGGCGTTACGGCAGTGACCGTGGATGAGCGGGTGCTGTGGAATGCGACCATCCCGGTTTTGGCCATAGCCTGCTCGAACGGGGTGAGTAGTGCGTTGACGGCGCTCTCGCTGGCCGGGCGAAGATCCAGGGCGTCGACTACGCGGCGGTCGAGGGGTACCGGTGTGGCGATTGCTTTGTTGCCAAGGGTAGCGAAGTAGCTCACATGGTTCGGAAGTGAGTCCAGCGTGATGTCCGTCTTCGATCCCACCAGGTAAACATTGCCAATTTCCTTCTTGTGGTCGATCTCGCCAGCGGACCAGTCCTTGAATGCGTTGGTGGACTTGGCCGGTACGCCGTGGGTGGTGAACCCGTGTTCCTGCACAAGCAGGTCGATATCGGCTTCGGCCCGGCGATTCATGGTATGGCTGAGAGCCGAGCGTAGCTGGTCGATTTCGCGAGCTTCGCTGCTGCGCATGGCGTTGTCCTGCAGCACTTTCATGAACTCGTCGGATCCTTCGCAGATTCGAGTGATGTCGACCAGTTGGCCTGCGGTAAGTGCTTTGCCGGCATCTTCGGCACGCAGACACTGGGCTACATAAGCCAGTTCGAATGAGCGAATCTGGGCCAGATCACGGAGCCGGCTGACGTTCTTACGGAGCCGGGAGCGACAGGCATCCTGAGTTCCTCCGGAGGAGAGGCCCATTCCTTCCAGTACGTCGGTGATCGCCTCATGAGAAGCTGTGTCCAGACCCTTTTCTGCTAGGGAAAGCGCGGTTTGGCGGGCTCTCCAGTGGTTGACGATACGGTGTGCTGCCGATGCGGCTTGTTCTTCGTCCGGATTCTGGGCGAAGCCCGGTGCGTGGATGCCATGAACATCAGCCAAGAGCAGGATCTCGGCCGGGCTGTATTGCTCGACCAGCGACTCTCCGGAGACCGCGGCCAGGTCTTCTGCGAGGATGGGGGAGAACACGATTGGGCTTTGGGTTTCCTCGATAAAGCTTGAGAAGCTGTCTTGCTCGATCGGGGTGTAGCGATCTACGTCCACTACCGAGGCGAGGGCCGCGAACTGCACCCCCAGCGGAGCACGTTGTTCAATGGATGACGGGATGAAGCCGCCCTGGCGCGAAAGCGACAGTTCGTCACTGCGGCGGTCGTGAGCGCGTAGGAACTCGGTTTCGTAGAGGTCGCGCAACGTTGGGTAGCCGGCGCCGGCAAGATCGGCCATGACGGCTTTCTTGTCGATGATGCCGCGGGACGCGTCGAAGTACGGGTTGCTTTCAGTCGCCGGGCCCTCAGCGCGGAACACATCATCGTAGAACGTGCTGTAGGGTTGTTCTTCGTCTACATAGCGGGCGATGGCGGTTCGGAGCTGTTCTGTGCGAGTCTGCTGGTCCTCGAGGCCATCGGTGTTCGACATGGAGGCATCGATCTCGACCCCAGGTGAGGACAGGGCCTTGTACGCGCTCGGGTTGTGCTTTTTCAGGTTGGTGGAGTACAGCTCGGTCACACGATCGACCCGGGATGAATTGGAGTCTACTTTCAGGATCTCTGCGACACGCTCTTGGAACGCTTCCGGGCTGAGGCCCTGCTTGATGGAGGATGCCATGAACTCGGCCAGCGCCTTCTGCGGGCTCTGGGGGGCAGGTTTTACAGCGGTGGCTGCAGCCATCTGCATTTCAGCTTTGATGGTACCGAAATGCTCCAGTGCGGCGTTGCGGTTGATCCACACGGAGTCGGTGGCAATGTGCTCGCCGTCTTCAGCGGACAGGATATCGATGCAGATGTAGAAAGGGTCTTCGCCGGGCAGGGTGCTCTCTGCAACGAAGGATCTACGGTACCGGGACGACACCTGGTCAATCATCTCGATGTCAGTGTTCAGCTTGCCTACCAGGTCACGCGCGGTAGCGATATCGGCTCTGAGCAGCGGAGTATGAATCTGTTCGGCACTACCAACTGACATGGTGTAAGCCTGCAACAGAGTTTCCTTGGCGCCACCGGCGAGGGACCGTTCGAAGCGGTTCTCGTAGAGCACGCGGTCGTTATGGTAGTGGGCGATCAGCGACACGGTGCGGCCTATCTCGTCGGAGACCGTCTCTACCACTTCCGCTGAAGCGGGCTCGTTATCTGCCGTGGTGTGCCCAGGCAGAGCATCGGCTTCCGCCTCCATTCCATTCCCCGGGCCAGCTTCAGGCTCCGGCTCTGCGAAGAAGTCGTTCATAAGCGCCGGTGCTTCGGTTTCATCGACAATGCTGTCGAAGAACTTGATGAGGGAGCCATCGGCGATATCGGTGTGGCGCTGAAGATCGTTGCGGATGGTCTCATTCAAGGACCAGTCGCCGGAATCGTACGGATTCTCCGGGGCGTCTTCGGGCAGATAGCCACGGACGGCGGGGTCGCGCCAGAACTTACGGAATGACTTAAACGTGCGGCCGGTGGTGCCCTGGGCGGCAGATAGGTAGTAGTTGATGTACTCACGAAGCTTCTGAACGCGGATCTCGCTGGCGTGGGCTTCGATCAGGTCATAGATCTGGCCTACTGTGGTCACTTTTCTGAAGGCTGGGTACCGCAGAGACGCGTTGGCGTAGGTCATATCCTTGCGGAACAGAGGACTGATTTCGCTCTTTTCGGCCGAAGAGTAGTACGGGCTTTCCGTGGACAGTACAAAGGTATCGTGGACCTCCTCAGCGTCGTACATGTTGTCGACACCGAAGCCAACGAGGGCGATGAACGAATCTATCCGTTCCTCGGCGTTGCGGTCCAGGGGCAGGTCGTCGTCTATGGCCTTGGCATCCTTGAACAGCGCCACGTAGGCGTCACCAGAGGCGGTGATGACCCTCCCGGAATCGATGCTCTGCACAGCCGAGCGTCTGAAGTATGAGGCAATGTCGCTGGCTTTGAGCCCCGCGCCGCGTGCGTGGCTGTAGGGGTTGGTCCACACAGCCAGTTTTACGCCGGCCCGAGCAGCCGCTTCTACGTGGTCGGCGCTCATTGCCACTATGGTAGCGTTCTTGCGAGAGATCGCGGTGACATCCTCTTTTGGGTACCAGACGCCGTCGATCGCATCCGTGGTCGCTTCCTTGGCAAGTTCGGCTACCGAGCTCTCACGGTAGGGCTCCGGGCCTGATACGAAGCGGCCTGCGTCCATGATTGTAAGTACTTCTACGTGCTCAGAGATGCCTGAACCTTTCAGGCGCAGTGTGCCTGCCGGCGTGCCCAGCGTGGCATGACGATTACGCAGTGAGCCGGCGAGTTCTCGGGATCCACCGATGACCGACGCAATAAGGTCTGCGCAGTCTTGCTCATTGATCTGGAATTTTGCAGCTGTACTTAGTACGGCGCGCTCGGCCACTGGGTTCTGGTCATCGGCCATTAGCTCGTCGTAGAGCCCCAGATGCTTGATGACGTTCTTGACGCGGCTAGTAGCGATGGGGCCCAGGCGGCGCCGATGCACTTCCATACCCAGCTTGGTGTCGATTATCCGGCGGGTTTCCTCGAGAGCGAGCGTATGGTGTTGCAGTTTGTCCTCGGCGAACGACTGGGTTCGCTGGAAGGCCTTGGCGTAGGCGGCGTAGAACGCAAAGTCCTCGGGGGTGTAAATCCCCGCTTGGGCCGAGCAGCTCAGCGACAGCGCAGTTCGATGGATCTCTGAGGGACCTACGTCGAATACCTGGGCGGCCGCAGTGACGTCGGGATCTACCTCAACGGTACTTTCAGGACCTTGTTCTTCTACATTTTGGAGTGGGCTTGGCTCCCCCGCGCGGAGCAGTGCGCCGAGAGAGCCCTTGATGTACTCAACTTCCGGTTCGTGGTTGATCCGGAATCCCCCTACGCTGTTTACGAAAGTGATGTTGGCGTAGCGGATCAGGTCAGACGCCTGCTGCTTCAGTTCATCGTTAGAGAAGTCCCCCATGACGTAGAGAGCACCCCGCGTTTTACCAATATACAGTGGCGGTGCACCTGTCAGGTCGTACAGCGACGATGCGACGATCTTGTTGACCGCAGCGGGCATGTACCAGCGCTCAGTCGCCTTGTTATACGGGATGCGGCTGGGAGAAATCCGGTCCAGAGTGGCCTCAATTTTCTGCACGACCTGCGGATCCTCACCGGCGTACCGAATCTCTGTTCGTTTCTTGCCGCTGTCACCCGTTGTGACGTTAACCGTGACTGGATAGGCGCTGCGTGGCGCTTCGGGTGGCTTCTGGTTGGCGCCGGGTTGCTCGGTGGCTGCTGGCTTTTTTACGGCCTCGCGCACCTCCTCAATACGGGCTAGGATCTTCTGGTCGTTTTCAGACAGCTCTGCGAGCAGGCCATCGCGTGGGTACACTGAGGCAGCGGCCTCAATCAGAATCTGACGGGCGCTATCAATGCTCACGGTCGGGCCATCCGCTGATGCGATCGCTTCACACTGGGAGTTAATGTGTGCCACGAGTTTTTTCAGGCCCACCAGCTTGGTAGACATGATGGCATAGGTTGTGAGGTCGACCGGGGCCGAGCGAATGTTCTGCAAGCGCTCGCTCGCGATCTCCTGGCCGCCGAGTAGCCACAGGTCGCTGATATCGGTCGGCGCGGAGGACGTGTCGAGCCCTTCGAAGGTGGGGATGACGTAGTCGACCTGGTAATCGAAAGCCGTTTTCAGCGATGCGAAGACGCCAGGGTTCCCTTTTGAAGGGTCGTAGCAGTCATTGTCACAGACCAGAATAATGCGGCTGTTCGGGTACGCGGCTCGCAACGATGACACGACGTAGGGCAGGTTACTGGTCCCGGTTGTCGCTGCAGCGGATACACCGCCGGATGCGAGGTAGGTCGCTGAGATATCTGCCAGACCTTCGGCAACAAAGATCGGGTCGCCATCGACCAAATCGCCACATTGGATGTGGCACCCGGTGGGCTGTTCGTTATCGTCGAGAATCTGTGTGCCGAACACGGTTTTCTTGTTGCGGAACTTATTATCGCCGTCCTCCCATGCGCGGGAGAATATCTGCTGTGCGCCCCGAAATGCACCGGTTGTGTCCACCATCGGCGCGATGAGGTAGGGGCCCAGGTCGGGGTCCACGCCGGCACGGATATCCACGGCCGGGACGTCGCCGGACCGTTTGGTGGTCTCAATCTGGTCCAGCTTCTTGTCTTTGAGATAGTCGGAGCCTGAGACGGGGTCGAGCTTGGCAAACTGATTCTGCCAGTTAACCAAGCTTCTACGGCGCTGTTGCAGTTCCTGGTCCCGCTTTTCAAGGGCGGCGGCTTCGCGTGCTTCCCTGGCTTTCTGCTGGGCAGCGCGCTCAGCATCACGGTTTGCGGCCACCTCATCCACTGACATGGTGTCCTTCGCCACCTGATAGTCCTGTTGCATCAGGTCATAGCTGTCGAACGCGAATTTAACACCGCGGTGGGAGCCGAGGTTTGAGAAGTTCACTGTGACGCTGAGGAATTGATTACCGTTGATGTCCCGCTTCATGGAGTAGAAGGGGAACATTTTTACGGAACCATTATCCTTGCGCTCCAGGGGACGGCATTTGATAGACGGAGCCTTGTCCCCGGGGCCGTTGAAGTAGATAGCTGCCGTAGCGTCATCAGCTCGAATCCCCGCGTCCTCTGCGACACGGGCAATCTCGGAAGCATACCGCTGCACGACCGCATGAGGATCGCCACGGAACTCGGCTTCGCACCACTCGTAGAAAGAGATGCGTTTGGGGCGTGGCGGTTCCTGCCGCTGCGGTTCTTGGGGGGCGGGTCTAGCTGCCGCCGGGCGGGGCCTTTCCGGTGCCGATTGCGTTGGTGCAGGGGCCGGTGCGGCCGTAGGGGCAATCGCGGGGCTGGTGGCCGGCGGACCAATGCGATTGATCAGCGCATTGAGTTTCACTACAGACTCTGCCGGGAACACGAAACCACCGAAGGCGGGATCAATGGAGGTCGGCGCGTCGCCCGCGAAGGCGGACAGCTTCTCGTATATGGCGGGTTCTTTGATTCGGCCCTTTGCCACCAGCACCTTGCCTTCACGGGTAGTGAACTGCTCGATGTAGACCGGCGAGGTGCCTGCCAGATCCGAGAGCGATGCACACACTTCACTGCGAACGTTCACGGGGAAGTTGAATCCGCCATCACCGGGTAATTCAATGGGGTGGGTCTTGCTGGACGCGGCCATGATTCGATCACGGTGCTGGGCGAGAATTGTACTGGGCCCTTTCACCGAGAATGAGTCGACAATGCCGGTCCGGCTGTTGTGGATATCAGCGATAGACAGCGGGAACTGTCGAGCAGCGGGAGGCTGTGCCGCAGGCTGAGCAGATGACGGGGCTGCGGGGCGTACACCGGCAGTCTGGCCAGGCGTCTTCTGAGTAGGGGCGTCAAGGTAAGCACCGGCGGCTGCTTGCGTGTTGATCGGCAGCGCTGTCTTCATGGTGGACCCGGGCAGGTTACTACCGATCAGGCCATGCTGATGATTGGTTACCTTTGCCTTGGGGAGGGGCTGGGCCCTGGCGATGGTGCGCTTACCACCCTGATCGGTCGTGACCAGAGCGGCTAGGGAGAAAGCGTCCACTGTTCGTCCCCCTTCGATGCGGTGGCTGAAGTTGGGGCGTGAACAGGCCTGATCCAGATACTTCGGGCTCGCTTGTACGAAAGTCCCGGTGAATCCCACCACTTCAAGCCATGCGTTCTTGTCTTTGGTCAGTGTCGGGCGTACGGACTCAACGAAGCGTTCCAGTGAATTCTTGCCGCGGGGGTTTACCGCAGTCCGATGATAGTTCCAAATGCGCTCCGGGTCGGCACCTTCGCGGCCCCAGAATGAGTGTGAGCGGGCAAGGTACTCCCCAGCCGCGTTGCGGGTTACAGCGCGCAGCATGAAGCCTCGACGGCCGTCGAAGCCCGGGCCTCTACGGCTATCGAGGGCAGCAATCACGGTTTCTTTCATCCGTGGAAATGACTCGATGCGGAGTGGTTTAGCATCCAGTACCTGCGCTTGGATGTAGCGAGACTGTTTGTCCTTGGCAGTCTTGATATTCAGGATGGCCGGCAGCAGGTGCACATCGCTTTCTACGCTCGGAGCGGCGACCACCACCCCGTGCTCGGCGGTGTAGAATTCCGGCGATTTTCCGCTTTTCTCCACTCCGTAGACTGCAATTCGCGCACCCGGGAGTAGTTGCCGGTTCTCATTCGCGATCAGGCGATTGATCCAGCCCTTCTCTCGGCCCTTACTGGCCAGCACAACCTTGGCATTGGTTTCGTTTTCCACCAGGTGGACATAACCACGGGCATCGTCAACCTCGGTGACGGTACCAGTCATCCACTCTCGACGTGATTTATCAGTGCTCATGCGTCAGGGTCCTCACATTGACATCGTGGATTTGGGGCGTGCTTTCTGAGCCGGGGCCTCTGGCTCGGGTGCCGCCTGGGTTTTGAGTTCGGGCACATCGAGCGCAGGGTCGGCCGACGCCGTACGGTGCATTTTTTTCAACTCTTCGGCATAGGGCTGAGCGAATGCCTGGATGGCTTCAAACTCAGGGCCGCGGGTCTTGGTCGGCGACAGTGCGGCGTACTTGGTCACCATTAAGGGCTCCAGCGACACCCCCAGAAGACTGGCAACGCTTTCGACCTTGGCCCGGTTGGCGGCGCCACGGATCTGGAACTCTTCAATGGGGAGGCGCACACCTTCGCGGTATGCAGCAGCGAGTCGGTCAGTGTCGATTACCGCGTCGTAGAGACGATCCTCTGGGAGGGCCGTGCCTTGAATGCTCTGTATGTATTCTGCGGCCGCCTCTGCATCAAGATCGGTGCGGCGGCGGACGGCCGGGGCTGTCATGGGCAGAGAGAGGTTGTCGGTAAAATCGATTGCCAGTGCGGCATCCTCAAGGTCAGCCTTGGCTTTGCTCTCTATGCTCTGAGCAGTGACGCGTAACTTCTGGGCTGCCAAGTGAGCCTTCTGAGCCTGCTCGATGTGCTGGGCGAGCTCCGGGGTTAGTTCCGCTTTCGGGGGTAGGCGCAAGTCGACGTCAGTGCCTTGTACCACCGCGCTCCAGTACTCACGGCCGATATCAGCCAGGTCCTGCATGAGCTGCGGTGACGGGGTGACCGGCTCGACGCTCACCTCAAGGCCGCGCAGAGAGCTGTTGGCAGCTTCGCGAGCCATCTCCCCCAGGAGGTTCTTTGCTTCCAGCGACATGGCACTCATGGCCACGATCGAGTTGTACAGCTCGTCCGTGATCTTGACGTGGGCCAGATGCCGGGCACCTATATCGATTCCCTGGTTCGCGGCACACAGATCGAGGTAGTTAAGCGTGACCTCATCATGGGCCAGGCGGTTGCTGGGGGCGTCAATATGGAAGTCGATCAGTGCCCGGGTATCGTCTGCCTGAGCAATGAGGCTCGCCCTGGCGATCATGAACGGTACTGGTGACTCGGGGTTGGGGGTGGCCAGGCTACTCTCAGCGTGGGTGTCACGGGTCATGCCAAGCTTTTCCAGGACCATGATCCGGGAGAAGTTCTCAATGATTCGGTCGCCGGAGATGACCGCTGACGCCGGCGCGGGGACGGCTTCAAGGCGTTTACGGCCGATGACTTCTGAGGCACCGTAGCCGGGGTAGTATTCTTTGTTGGCGTGTGCGTAGAGCGACCGAATATCCTGAGCGCCAAACCCAGAAGCCATTTTGATCAGCTGGGCGACACCTCGACCTGAGTAGATGGAGGCAGCCACCTCAAGCCAGTTCTCTGCAGCCTGCTGGTCGACCGCACCTGATTCAACCTGCGGCAGAGCCAGAACTCGGCTCCGATACCTAGAGATAGTGTCTGCTGTGTCGGGACGGGGCCGAACTGAGGACAGTGCCTTTTCGACCTTGAACTCGATATTTCGTTGGGCGCGTTGCGTAGCCATGTGCAGGTTCCAAAATAAATCCGTATCCTGAAACTACTGAAAAGCACACCTAACGGGAAGAAAGATATGATGCAACGCGAAGGTTCTCAGGCCAAAATACGTGCATGCTGCCTATACGCAGCAATCACTCTATAATCGTGTCGACAGCGCCTGAAATACTTGACGCTGTGAGGCCTACTGCAGTGACTGGGCCGTCCTTTGTCATGTAGGCAAAAGACGGCGTTCCTGGAATATTGGTCTTCATCAGCAGGGCGAAATTGAGAAGGCTTTCCTCAATCCCCTCGTTCAGTTTCTCCTTGGGAATTTCGAGGTCTGCTACCCGGACGTGGCCCTCGTAAATTTCGTGCATGAGATCAGATCTGCCCTGCGCATCGTCACTCGATAGCACTGCCGCGCTCAGTTCCAGGGACTGGGGTCCGTAGACGGACACTGGGATGAATCGCACCGTCAGGTTGCCGCCCGCGGCCTCCATCACCTTACCGAGATCGTTATGAAATGCTCTGCAGCCAGGGCACATGTAATCGAAAAATACATACAGGGTCCGGTCGCCGCTACCTTTTTCAACGTAGCGTGTGTGCTGCAGTGCGCGGAACCAGTCAGGATCCATCGCCTGGGTGGAGGTCTTTGCGGGTTTAGCAGCTGGGCGGCTCACGGCAGGCGATGAACGGAGCGCTGTCTGGCGCGCGGCGCCGGCGGCGGACGGGGGGCTGTTGATCAGGCCGGCTACGACCCAGGTGCCAGAGTGGTCTACATAGGCTTCGGCTTTCATTCCTGTGGAGTCCGTCACAATATAGACCTGCCTTCCGGTTGACTCGATCAGTTCAACGCCCTCCGGAAGGTCCGGCAGCGGGTCTTCATTCGCTGCGAATGCAGGGGTGATTGTGCTCA
>Ga0115567_10002368_pt1 | contig 18620 bp, 17 predicted proteins | sample COGITO_mtgs_1204_2_FD_88679 | JGI IMG/M metagenome (GOLD analysis project Ga0115567, IMG submission 88679) | Pelagic marine microbial communities from North Sea - COGITO_mtgs_120412 | ecosystem: Environmental > Aquatic > Marine > Epipelagic | place: Germany:Helgoland, sampling site Kabeltonne... | reverse complement strand
AGAAAAGACTAGGGTTTTGAGATTTTTGCGGTGACAATCTACACACTCACTTAGGCAGTTATTAAACACTCTTCTGCCCATGAACTTGTTCTTAGTTTTAAATCAACGAGTGCAGATATCTAAAAACCTACAATTTTTGCAAACCAATCAAGCGCCATTTGATTTTTCGAAAACTGTCTGTATCAAGGGTTACGTATATCTGATAGATTATTTGTATGAACATAGATCTTAACAAGTTTGAGCCTTTATTTCTAGAACATATGAAAAATCTGTGTGACGAAGTCAACGACGTTTCGCACGATTTATCGCACGTGATGCGTGTAGTAAGAACGGCTAAGATACTTTGCGACAAAGAAAAAGGAGATCCTTACATTGTTGTACCGGCGGCGTACCTGCACGACTGCCTGTATATTTCAAAAAAAGACCCCAGAAGATCTCTCGCCTCTACGTTATCAGCCGAATACGCACTAAAGTTGATGCAAGGCTGGGGATATCCTGATCAATACTTTGAGGAAATAAGTCACGCAATTAAAGCTCATTCTTTTTCTGCGAATATAAAGCCAGAAACTTTAGAGGCTAGAATTGTTCAAGATGCAGACCGTATTGATGGGCTTGGAGCCATCGGTGTATGCAGAGCAATGGCGTTTACAGGCTTTGCCAACAGGTCGATGTACAATACCAACGACCCTTTTTGTGAAAATGGTCGAACACCTGATGATTCGACAAATACACTAGACCACTTTTTTATTAAACTTATGAATGTAGCTGAACTGGCATGTACAGATTCAGGGAAGGCCGAATGCATTAAACGCACTGAATATATGAGAGGATTCTTAAACCAACTAAGCGCCGAAGTTGGAACTATTAAGGCTATTAAAGCGAATTCCTAGCACAACACTGAATAACTCCAAAAAATAATCTCTGCTTTTATATAGTTAGATGGCAAATTTTTTTTCACTAAAAATCGCTATAGAAAAACGCGAACAGCTATTTAAACCTGACTTAAATCTTGAGTCCTGCTTTCAAACATTTTTAACCAAAAAACTTTTTGTTTTGAGTCCATACAGCCAAACATAACCTCATGGTGTTCTGTGGTTTTTTTTATCAGTTTGCCTAGCATTGAAGACACGGACTTATGAGGAAGACCAAAAAATTCGCCCAACTCTATAAAGTCGTTTCTTTTAATGTTTGTGTTTCGACCATTTACTTTTAGAGCCATCTTGTGGTCCCCATAGATATAGGTGCATATAATGTCATAAGCAGGAGTGAGGGTAATTTTGTTGAAAGGTTTTAAGATCTGTAAACTTACATTCTTGGCGTGAAGGTCTCCATTGCCGATTAAATAAGAAAAGGCATAAAGCTGAAAAGCTCTTAAAAGCTCAGGTTTGGGAGCTGTCGCGTACTGCTGAATTCCAATTAAGACATCTTTAAAACTCAATCTGTATTTATCAGAGGAGAATCTATCGAGAATCTGACATCCATCCTCTTGGTGAAGCATGATCACCTCACCACTTTCTTTATCAAGAGCGCGGTCAAACCTTTCTACTAAGAGCCCCTGCTGACCTTTACTGTCTTCAACTATTACTGCGTGGTTAACTTCAAGTCCGCATTTGTCAGCTAAAGTTAAAGATAAAAATTCGTTGTTTACTAAATTTGGTTTGTCTTTAGGATTTAGTTTTAAGATGTAAGATTTATTTTTCTTTGAAATGCGCAATGGGAAACTGATCATTGAAGCTGAGAGTTTTTCTTGAACACCGGCCAAAGCTTCATTTTGTGAATGTGAGTTTGCTTCACTTAAGCTTTGATCAAAAAGTTTGTAGAAATCTACGTCTTTGAAATCAACGGGTCTGTCTTCTGATGTAAGGCTGTCTTCTGAATGCATAGACTTAGCGTAAACGTCACCAACACAACGAGCTCCTACTGCAGCTAGAATACTAAAAAGATCATCTTCTGAAGTTTTTATTTTTTTGGTAAGTGTTTTTAGTCTTAACCCTTCAGGCAAAAGACCTGCAAAAAAGGGTGGGAGGCTTTCTCCTTGAAAATGGTAGAGGTTCTTTTTACCATTTATATGAAAAGCTATTCCGTTTTTATGATTGAGAAGGTAGTCTGGATCAAATTCGAACTCAGAGCCTTTTTCACTTCTTCGTAAAAAACCCGCAAATTCTAAACCGCGATACACTCTCAACTCTTCTAGTTCTTTTACATATTCTAAACGCAATTAAATCACCTATGCTTTATTGTTTTGAATATTTAAGCTCTATGCACAGACCTAAAGTTTCCAGCACCATAAGAGCTTGATTGAGCTGAATGGTTGCTTCAGCTCGCTCGAGCTTACTGACAAAGTTTTCGCTCGCTCCACTCAGATTTGCCAACTCTGTTTGAGTCATTTTTTGAGCCTTACGCTCTTCTTTTATTTTTTGTCCAATTAAAGACATCTGTGCGTTCATAAAACTCCTGGTTACCACGAGCGTAGTAATTTTCTTTAATTTTACGTAAAAAACAGTCAAAAATCAAATAATTACTACGTACGTAGTAATTTAAGGGTTTATTCCTTAAGAATATGATCAAGCGAGCCTAATTACTATGTACGTGGTAAAATGCACCCCGTAAAAAGGTGTATGTCTGGCTACGGAGGCCACAATTGTCAACATTACAGGTTGAACTTGTAAGGGCTTTGATCCCACATCTAACTAAACACCTGTAAAGGATCTTTACAGTCAGATCGAAGCTAGGGTGACAATAATTGGCACTCAAATTGCTCTATATTCTATATGAACAGAATTTTTGCCTTTTTAGCTATACTACCCTTGTTTTTAGGAACGGCATCTTTTGCGAAGCCCTCTAAAAGAGAGGTCTTCACCACAAAAGCATACAGCATCGAGTCCAAATCTGGAGTTTTTCTCTTTTTCGTACAAAAAGGAGACAAGCTAGAGCTAAGCAGTTGTGATCAAGAAAACTGTATTTTAAAATCTAAAGGGCAAAGCTTTGAACTTCCAAGGTTAGATTTGAGAATGGTAAGAAAAAAAGGCTCAAATGTTTCAAGCACTCGCAGGGGGGCTCGTTCACATGATGGATCTACATTAAATTCTGAAAGAACTGAAGAGCAACCACCCGTAGTCAATATAGCTCCAAAACGCAGAACCGTTTCACCTTCTAACATGAAAAATAAAGATTTGAATTTTGGTGCAGCAACATGTTCATGTGCGCGTGGCACATGTCGTATCACTTCTAAATTTGGACCGCGTAGCCGTCCAAATTCAAAGGCGACAAGTTACCACGAGGGACTTGATATTGGTGGCGGTGCAGGAACTCCAATCGTGGCTTCTGAATCTGGAAGAATATCTTTTGCAGGGACTAAAGGTGGTTACGGTAAGACAATAGAAATCACTCACACAAGCACTTACATGACTCGCTATGGACACATGAGCAAATTGAAGAAAACATCAGGCTGGGTGCAGAAAGGTGAAGTCATTGGTTATATGGGTTCAACTGGAAATGTAACAGGCCCACATTTGCACTTTGAAATTCATAGAAATGGTGATCAAATAAATCCGGCTAATTTTGTAAGCACTGAAAGAAGCGACATGTCTAAACAGTGTGAAACAGTTTTAGCTATTGGAGCAGCAAATTCAGGAAATGCGGGAGCGGTAGAATGATTAAAATATTTTTAAGTGCATTTATTATAATGGGTTCTTTTGCTATCACTACTCAGTCTTATGCGGCTTTAAATGTTAAAAACTCTTATGAGTTTTCTAAACTTTGTTACAAAAGAAATCGAAATCTTAAGAATTATGTAGACATCTGTGCTTGTCAAAAAAAGAACTTTAGATGGCTTTTAAATGATAAACAATGGAATGATGCCAAGACTATCTATACTGAGAAAGTCACAAGAAAAGAGATGAAAAGTCGAGACGGGCTTTCAGCAATAGACTTTTTAATTGTTACAATCGAGAACAAATGCAGCAAGAATCAAACTTATTTTGCGCATAAAGCCCAGGAGCTTGCAAAAAAGAAGCGCTAAAAATAAATCTAAATCAAAGAATCTAAAAGCGTGTGTGACAAGGTCAAATCTGGAACTTCAATGCGTTCTGCTGGCCAGTATGCCAAAACCTTCTGAAGAATCATAAGACTTGGCACAATTAAAGCTGCGTTGTCGGCTTTGATCGAAGTGATTTCTGTTAGTCTCTTGCCGGGGTGTCTTTTGAAAATTTCCAACATTTCTTTGGCTGTTTCCGCTCTGAAGTGCTTTGGATTGTCTAAGTTAAAATTTTCAACTTTAAGCATCCCAAGCCGCTTAAAATTTCCACCAGTTCCATGAAGTTTTAGAGGTTTTTTAGAAGGTGACTTAACGCAGCCTTTTGATTTTAAGCAGTCATCTATCAAATGAAGCTGTTTTTCAAAATCTTTTTTTAGAGCGCCGGTTTCTGTATCTTCAACAAGTCTTAGAGCGCCCACATCAAGACTATCTTGAAATAAAAACTTTCCGGCGTCAAAAACTGACAGCTCAAGACTTCCTCCGCCGATGTCCATATGCATATGAATGTGTTCATCATCAAAAAGCTCTCTGCGCTCAAGGCCCTCACTCATGTAGGAGGCTTCTTCAGATCCACTCAAAATAGCGCAGCTGAGGTTAAAGTCTGAGGCTAGACTGTCCAAAAGTTCTTTACCGTTTGAGGCGTCCCTAAAAGCGCTGGTGGCCGCAACTCTTGCTTTAGAAACATGGCCGCCTAAAATAGCTTTGTTGACCTCTTCAAAGACCTCACGAATTTCAGCGGCCTTTTGGTCTCCAATCTTACCGCTTTTGAAAACGTCACCCCCCAATCTGCAGGGAAACCTGAACTTTTCGATCAAATCGTTAGGGGTATAGTAGTCTCTGTTGGTTGGAGGCCTGGCTATGGTGAGTCTTGTGGCATTTGATCCGATATCTACTGCTGCTAGGTTCATAATCTCCTCAGATTGAATATATAGCTATTCTAGCCCTATTTGGCTTCTGTATCAATTCTAAATTCAAGCTTGCTGTAGTGCCGTCACTTGAACCAGTGGGGCTAATATGGTTAAAAATGAGGTAGCAAAGCACTTGAAAAAGTATAATGGAGGAAGCATGGAGATGACTGCTAAAACTGAATTAAAAGTTAAAAATATCGACAAATCAACTTGGGAAAACCCTTGTGGCTTAGACGGCTGTGAGTTTATCGAATTTGCAGGCCCTGACGCTCAGTCACTGCACAAAATATTTCAAAAATTAGGTTTCACACTTACTGGAAAGCACAAAGAAAAAGAGATCTTTTTCTACGAGCAGGGTGGAGTTAAATTTATTGTAAACAACGAAGAGTCTTCTTTTGCTAAAGATTTTAAAGAAGCACACGGAGCATCAGCTTGCGCTATGGGTTTAAAAACTGAAGATGCAAAAAAAGCTTTTGAGGTGGCTGTTAAGCGCGGCGCCACTCCATATGTTAAAAGAAAAGATGTAAGTGGTTTTGATGCTATTTACGGAATCGGAAACTCTTTGGTTTACTTTGTCGATTACAAAGACGGCAACCCGTTTGAAAAAGACTTTGATTTTAATGGAGCTGACAAAAAAGGTTTTGGTCTTAGATACACGGATCATATGACTAACAATGTGCCTGTTTCTGAAATGCAACAGTGGTGCGATTTTTACGAAGACACGTTTAACTTTAAAGAGACGCGCGCTTTTAACATCAAAGGTGAATCTACAGGATTGATTTCTAAAGTTATGGGTTCTCCATGTCAGAAACTGATGATTCCTATCAACGAACCATCAGATCCTAAATCACAAATCCAAGAGTATCTTGATGAGTATAAAGGTTCTGGAATTCAGCACATTGCTTTGGGTACAGACGACATCATTTCTACAGTTGCTGAAATGAGAAAACAGGGGATCGAGTTTTTGGATGTTCCTGACACTTACTACAACATGCTTAAAGAGCGTTTGCCTCTTGTGACTGAAGACATTGAAAGACTTAAAGAGCTTAAAATTTTAGTGGACGGTGATGAAAAAGGTTACCTACTTCAAATTTTTACTAAAAATCTTTTTGGCCCTATCTTTATCGAAATCATACAAAGAAAAAAGCACAACGGTTTTGGTGAAGGAAATTTCCAAGCGCTTTTTGATGCCATCGAACGTGATCAAAAAGAAAGAGGTGTTCTTTAAAAATGAACCACCACTCGCAAGGCAAACACACTATTCAAGCCCACAAAGGAATTCCTGACGGGCATTTTGAAGAAGAGCAGGGTTTAAAAGGTTTTTTTGGTAAGGTTTCACACTTAATCAAACCAAAACCTTCAACCCGTTGGACAAATATTGAAGGGCCACTTCGCCCCCATATGTTTGATCTTTGCGACATCGATGTTTCAGAAAAACAAGTGGACCTGCTCTACAACTCACAAGTTTTAATCAGTATGGGTGAGTACTCTGCTAGTGGAAAAAAAAGACAGATCTCTTATAGAAATGCTGATGGCGACATTATGTACTTTTGCCATCACGGCAAAGGCGAGATGCTTTCAGAGTACGGAGCGCTCTCTTACCGCAAAGGTAGTTATATTATTGTGCCTAAGAGTTTGGGCCACACTTTTATACCCAAATCAGATTCACGCTTTTTAATTGTTGAAAATAAAAACAGTCACTATAAAGAGCCTGACCGTGGAATGGCGGGTAAAAATGCTGTTTATGATCAACAGGCTTTAGTAAGACCAAATCTTGATAGACTGCATAAAGTCTTAGAAGACTTAGACTATGAGATTTGCCAAATAGTGGTGAAACGCTTGGGCGAAGAAACGACCTTCAGCTATGAGACTTCTGTTTACGACACCATTGGTTGGAAGGGCGACCTTTATCCTTATAGCCTCCATGTAGACGACATCATGCCACTCATGAGTCATAGAGCTCATTTACCGCCGTCTGCTCATGGCACCTTCATAGCAAGAGATTTTATTGTTTGTACATTTTTACCGCGTCCACTTGAGTCGGATTCTGATGCTTTAAAAGTTCCTTTTTATCATCAGAACATCGATTATGATGAAGTGCTTTTTTACCACGATGGTGATTTTTTCAGTAGAGACAACCTTCATGCTGGAATGATGAGTCTACACCCGGCAGGGTTTCCACATGGGCCACATCCAAAAGCTGTTAAGTCTATTGGTGATAAAACTCATACAAATGAATATGCTGTAATGATTGATGCAAAGCACCCGCTTAAGATGACAGAAGCTGTAAAATCTGTGGAGCTCCAATCTTACTGGAAATCCTGGATGGAAAAATAGTTTAAACAAGTGAATGACCAAATAGACGACACCATAACTAAAGAGCAGGCGCTACACTTAGCTTTAGACCTGGCAAAAAAAGGTTTAGGTCGTGTTGAGCCCAATCCTTGCGTGGGTTGTGTGGTTATTAACGAAAGAACAAACAAACTTATAGCTTTAGGTTATCACCAAAAATTTGGTGGTGCCCATGCAGAAGTCGAGGCGCTCAAAAATTTAGAGAGTGGTGAAGGTCTTACAATCATCGTAACCTTAGAGCCCTGCTCTCACCAAGGCAAAACACCGCCGTGCGCTAACCTAGTGGCTTCAAAAAACTTCTCTAAACTCATCTATATAGATCAAGATCCTAACCCAAAAGTGAGTGGTAAAGGTTTGGAGATTGTTAAAGCCTCAGGTGCAAAAATTGAAAAAGCATCTGATGAATTTTCTAAAATAAACAGACAGCTAAACTCGAAATTCTTTTACGCCTTTGAAAACAAAGCCACCTTTTTTCATTTAAAATGGGCTCAGTCCCTTGATGGCAAAACAAGTTTAAATGGCAAGAGCAAATGGATCACGGGTGAAGAGTCTAGAGCCTATGGCCATTTTCTAAGAGCACAGTCTGATGCTGTTCTCATAGGCCGTGAGACTTTAGAAAAAGATGACCCCTTATTAGATATTCGTATTGAAGGCTTTGATAAAAAAAATAAAGTCATTGTCTTTGATCCTAAGCTTAAGTCCTTAGATGACATTAAAAACAAAAATGTTTTTAAGCTTAGGCCACCAAAGTCAGTGGTCTATTTATGTTACGAAACAAGTGACTCACCTGATGTTGATTTTTTAAAACTGAAAAAAAAACCTGATGGTGAGTACTGTTTAAAAACTTTAGCTAAAGACCTTTATGAAAAGCATTCCTTTCAATCTGTTTTTGTAGAGGGGGGTGCTCAGACTCTAGGAGCTTTTTTAAAGCAGCAAGAGTTTGGAAGAGCCTCAGTGTTTACAGCTCCAAAATTTTTAGGTGCACAAGCTTCGGGTCCTACTGACAGTTTAAAATTTGATGAGATTTCGCAAGGCTCCGCGTTTGAAGTTTCAGATACGCTCACTTTGGGTGATGATGTTTTTGTAGATCTTTATAAAAAGTAGTTTTCATCTTATAGAATTAAATCCACAACTTGAGCTCCACCTTTATAAATTGAGCTCCACACCATCAGAGTCACCAAAATTTGAACCGCCGTAGCCCATATTTTTAAGCATATTCAAGTGAATGTCAGAAAGTTTAATGGCTCCTCCGGTGTTAATGAGCTTACCTGGAGACCAGAGGCCGCTTGCTTTTCCAGCCAGAACGAGAGGTAAATCTGTCGATCCAGATCCACTGTTATGACTGTTTCCATCCTGCATACCGCAGCCAAATAGAATCTGACTGTTGTCCAGCATTGAGCCAGAAAAGTTGTCATCATTTTGTTTTAGCTCTTGAATGAAGTCTGCAAAAATTTCTGCCCAGTAGCGGTTGATTCTTCTTAGTCCCTCACGAGACTCTTCACGGTTTGAATGATGAGAATAAAAATTATGAGGTTCTTTAGTTAAGTTCCTTCCCTGGCTGTCTCTTAAAAAAGAGAATCCTCCGTAATGCCAGCCGTGGGTCACCACTCTCGTGACATCACACTGAAAAGCCTTAACAAATAGTTTTAATGTGGTCTTGATGTGGTCATCAAATCTTGGATTCGATGACGGAGGGCGCTCGTTTGAATCTAAACCACAGAGCTTTACATCAGTATTTGGACGTGTAGAAGATATTGTTCTTTCTAAATCTCTCACTTCAGAAAGATACTTTTCAAGCCTTAAACTGTCTTCTCTCCCCACAATTCTAGCTAATCTTTTTACTGTCGGGCTTACGGTGTCTAAAATACTTTTGCTCAAATCAATTTGTCTGGCATTGTTGGCTTGATTAGAGTTGTCCATCGGACGATTAGAATAAATTGAATCAAAAATAGAGTGTAGATCACCAAATCTTGGAGCTGGCGTGTTGTGATTTGTCCATGAAAGGTGTTGGTTCACAGAGTTGTGATGGCTGTCTCCGCCGCCTCCGCGCCTCATTTGTAAAAACTTAAGCTTATAGGCCTCGTTCCATTGTAGGCGAGCTGCAATTTGATCTGCGGAGCCTGTAATTTTATTTCCGTAGTTAGCTCCGTGGAATGCTGCAAAGCCGTTTGTATCTCTAGGGCCTGAATGGCTTAATCTAGCTGTGTTTGGTGATGGCAAACCAAAATCAGCGCTGGGGTGACCAGTGCCGTAACGTGAATGTGCACAGGTCAAAAACGTTCCTATCGAGCGAGCGTGGTCTCCGCCACCTTCGTTGTGGCTGTCACCGTAATAGTTTCTTACACGTCTTAACATTGTAAGATCGTTCTTGTGAGCCTGTAAGGGCGAAAGAACATCCGGAAGGTTCCAATTTCTTCCAGATCCTGTAGGTATCCAATCATCTTGATGAACTCCAAGGTCAAACCAAAGGTAAATCATTCTAGGAGGAACAGTGGCTGCAAATGCATTGTTGAAAGGTATCATCGCTTCTAAGAAAGGAAGATAAATGGCGGTTCCTCCAAGCCCTCTCAAAAAAGCTCTTCTGTTTAAAGCCCATTTAGGTTTGCTCATTCGACCTCCTCATTCTGGTATCTTTTAAAAGGGTCGCTATAAACTATAGACCTAACTAGATCAGAAAATTTACTAGTTGAACTGATATCACGTTTGCCTATGCGGTTTACAGTGCATCTATCATTAGCGCTAATTTGCCTGCCCACTGCAAAAGTCATTAAATGTTCAGAAAAGCATTTTTGAAATTCTTGGTTTTCTGTAATTCTCAAAGCAAGTTCATGGACTCCATCAAAACTAGAACCATCTGGTAAAGAGCCTGTGGCATCAATATTAAAGCCATCAGACCATCTAGTTCTGGCCACTCCCGTTGGTCCAAAATTCTCGAAAGAGAAACCAAGAGGGTCCATAACCGAATGGCATGAGGCACAAGCAGGCTTATCTCTGTGAACCTGTAAACGCTCTCTAAGTGAAAGCCCTTCGATATTAGGAATTTCGGTGCTTACACCGGGAGGCGCATCTGGGGGAGGTTCAGAACAGAGTAGTCTTTTTAATGCCCATGACCCACGGTTAACTATTGAGGTTTCATCAGGATTCGATGTCATTGTTAAAATAGAGCCATGAGTGAGAACTCCCGATCTTTGAGGAGGAAGTGTAACTTTAGTGAAGTTTTGCCCAAGGTTAAAAGTGAAACCATAATGGCTGCTGAGGCGCTGGTTCAAATAAGTGTAGTCCGCTAAAACTAAATCCAGAGGACTTTTGTCTTCTCTAACAAAATTTCTTACAAATGTCATCGTTTCAGTGATTAAATCTTGTTTAAGTTGAGGTGTAAAATTAGGAAAAAGCGCAGGGTCCGGCTGTTTAGAAGATTCATGGATTTTGTCTAAGCCGAGCCACTGTCGACCGAAAGATTCTATGATGTATTCAGATTTTGAATCGTCTAAAAGTCTACGGACCTCTTGATCGAGAACTGCAGTTTTCAAAATTTCATTAGATTCGGCTTTAGCAAGCAGGCTGTCATCTGGAAGACTTCCCCAAATAAAATAAGAGAGTCTTGATGCGAGTTCGTAGCTGTCTAAATCTCTAACTGGTAAAGTAGAGGTCTTGTAGATTTTAAATATAAATTCAGGGTTTATAAGCACAGCTCTGAGTGCTGCTTTTAAAGAGTCATTAAAATTAAATCCTAAAGACACACCAGTAAGATAAGGAGCTAACAAAATTGTTTTGTCCTCATTTGTAAGAGCTCTTTTGAAAGCGAGCCTAGCTATTTTATTTACTATTGATGAGGCACACGTTGATCCACCGCTAGCATTGCAAATCATCAACTTAGCGCGCGTGTTAGCGTCAGCAAAAACTGAATCGACAATGGTTTTGCTTGTTTCGAAATATGATTTAATGAGTTGCGGGTTCGTGTTTTTTGAGAATATCTCGTTGTCAAAAAGTCCGGCAGAATTGTCAGAACTAAAGCCTGATGTCCACTTAGTGTTGGTTCCAAAAAGATAATTAACAGATCTTTCGTATTCTGTGTGCGAGATTCTACTTGCTGGAGTGTGACCCGGTAAATCTTGAATTTCACAGATTGAATCGTCAACTTTTAACGCTTCAGAAACAGCTCTTATTTCTAATTCTGAAAGTTTTATGTATGTCATTTCAGGAACATTTTTTAGCGCCCAAATAATTTGCTTGGGAGGCTTGCCGGCCTTTGCAGATTTTTCTAATGAGTTATGACATTGGGCGCATTCTGCCTTGTAGATACTTCTTCCAAGCGCAGCATTATCAACGACATCTGTTTCTGAAGAATAATTTGCACTTTCAAGCCGTGCGCAATTTTGAAAAGCAACCAGAGCACAACTTAAGATAACTAAACTGATAACTTTTTTCAAATTCAGAAACCTCCCCTTTTAAATGCGGCTCATGTTTAAATTCAAAAGAATAGGCAACAAACTTAAACTGTTGATCTATTCAACTAAATACATATCGGATTTCAAAAACTCTTCTGGAAGGCATTTTTTATAATTAATTGACCGCTTGTTTCACATCGAGACATATTAGTTAAAAGGATGCAGATAAGTTGCATAAATGCAGAGCTCCAGAGGAAGAACTGGTGTTGTAAGACAGATTTCGAGATTTAGTTTTCGTCAGAATTTTTAATTATTTTCTTATCAAGCTTCTTAACAGACTGCCTAAGAGCCTTTTCAAATGTCCCTAATTCTTTGGCACTTGGAAAACCTCTAAGCACCATTTTTTTAATGGTCTCAAAGGCGTTGAGTTTGTCAGGATCAATTCGAAAGCCTAAGGTCTTAAGCCAGCTTAAAAGTGCTTCATCAGGAAAAAATTCGGTTTTAACAACGTCTTCTAAAAAATTCCCACGGCTTTTGTTTTCAGAACTGGCTGTGAAAGCACTCAAATGGTTTTTAAAGTATGTGTTGTGGCAAATGTGCTGCGAGAGCAAGACTGCTTGAGCTAGGTTAAGACTTTTAAATTCACCGTAGAGCGGGAGGTGGCAACAGATGTTCACCGAGTCTAAATCTTCACTGGCCAGGCCGTGGTCTTCTGGTCCAAAAATTAAAAAGATCTCTTTTTTTGTTTTCGGCAGATCTTCTCTTGTGTCTAGACCTTCAAAATAATTGCTGACTCCAGTTTCGAAAGGAAAAAGCTTGCGGTGTTTTCCAATTCTCCTGGTCAGCCCGATTCTAAAAGAATCCGGGTAGGTTTTGTTAAATTCACTCCAGTCTGCAAAAGTTTGGCGCTCTTCAAGTATATGTTGAGCACCAGCAGCTCCTTTTCTAGCCTGCAAATCGATTTCACACCGTGGATCGATCAGAAAGACTTTTCCGAACCCCATATTAGCTGTGGCTCTTACAGCCTGACCTATGTTTCTAGCGTATATTGGTCTAACTAGGACTGTGTGTACACTTATGTTTTGGTGGTTGGGTTCGGGCATAGCTTTGAACTTAATGAACTAGGCAGAGACCAAGTTCAATACAGGTTTGCACGTCTTTGTCTTCAGATGAGTCTTTGATTTTTTCTAAGTGAATTTTAAGTTCAGAGTCATTGGTGTCCATCTCTAAAAGTTCTAAGCCGGCTAACCAGTGATCAGCTGAGTGGTCGTAGTATTCACTTTTAAGGTTTTTTAGGTTTTGAGCAGTGTTTTTTTCCAACTTCTTTTTTCTAAAATTTCTAATTTTACCCAAAAGATCTTCTGTTTTTATGTTGTCTATAGGGTTTTTAGTGATGCGTTTTGCAACAAAGTCTTCAAACTGTGGATAGTTTTCAAATGAAGATGGGCCACCGTAAACAGAAGTCACTGTTAAGTCTGAATCTGCCAAATCAAAACTAGAGTCTTCATGCTTTAGCTCGGTAGACTTGATCAAGCATGGAGATTTAAAAGACAGGTTTTTGATTTTTTCATTTTCAATTTCGTATGAAGTGAGAACACCGCTGTATGTTGAGTCATCACTTAAGCAAACCGTACAAACCGTTGCAGCTTGATGAGCTTTTTTTAGAGCTTTTTCGCCACCTAATCTAAACGCCATCTGTTCGCTCATTTGATCAAGCGCATTTGTTAGGGAATTAAAGTCTTTAGCAACAAAGAGTTGAGGCTGCTGTTCAGTGATGTCGTAATTGTAGTCTAAGCAGTCGATTGTGAATTCTAAGTGCTTAGGCCCTTTAAGACAGTTTCTTGCTTCTCCAATAGAGGAGAGAAGACCTGCTCCAAATATTTTAGGATCATCAAGACTTCCAATAAGTCCGTACTCTGCAGTCCACCAGTTCATACGGCCCAAAAGCTGTGCTTCAGAAACATAGGTTAAACTTGAAGAGACTTTTTCTAAGTGTTTGCTGGCTGCTTCAATCTCAGCACTTGTAGCCCCAGGCTTTTCTTTGATGTCACTTAAATCACGAATGGCCTCATAAAGCGCCATATCCTCAGAGCTTATGATGGCATTCTTAGCCACCTCTGAGTAAGCAGTAAGGTAATTCGTAAAGGCCTCGTCAATAAGAATAGGGGCATGGCCTGCGGCCTCGTGAATGATGTCTGGAGCTGGCGTGTACAAAATATTTTTAAGAGAGCGCATTTCAGATGCGATTGGTAAAATTCTATGAGCCTGAAAAGACATAAAAGCAGCAGGCGGGATAAAGCCACTTACAGGAACGGCTCTCCATCCAAAATCTGAAAGCTTTTGATCCATCTTAGCAATTTCAGGAATTTTATTAATACTGATCCCTGTTTGTTTTAAACCTTCAGCATAACTTGGGTGAGCATGAATTTTTAAAAAAGCAAAAAGCTGTCTCATGATAAATCTCCAAACAGCTTGATCCTCATTTGTATACTTAGAGTAGTCTTGTTCGACTACGTATCTCTCGAGGTGGTTTGGAATGCTTTTCATATATGAATATTCTTACTTTGATGGGCGCCTCATTGCAAACTTGAGAAGCCTTAGAGGGCAATAAAAGCCTAAAAAACAGTCAGATTAAAGCTCATCTCTATAGAGGTCTTTGATTTCGGCAATCCAGCCAGCTTGGCTCTCTCTGCCAAAATTTACGCAGGAATCTATTTTTTTCTGAATTTTTCGAGGCTCTTTCTCATCGGCTATCAAATCTACAATATGTAGAATGGCAGCTGTTGTGAGTCTACTTTTGGCATCTCCAGAGTAGTTAAATTTAAAGTTCAGGTCTTTTTCAAGTTTTGAAATCATATCGATAAACTCAAACACCTCTTTAGAGTCAAAATTTTTGTTGTGTGTAAATGAGGTGAATTCTGTTTTGTACTTTTCTAAATCATCTTCTGAGACAATTTTTTTAAGGTCAGCTAAAATATGATTTGCGTTCAGAGCGGGCCAAGCGTTTTTACCATCTTCACAGGGAAGACTTTTCGAGGCCTTTTTAAGTTTGAGTTTCATAAAGGATTCATGAACAGCTTTGACCTCTTTAGAGCGCCATGAGAGAGCTTCTTTAATTTTGTTTTTAGAAAGTCCTAGGTCTTGCAAGAAATAAATAAGTTCTTTATTTAAAACATCCTGTTCGAAGTCTTTAACCACCTTGGTTTTTTTAAAATCGTCCATAGGCTTTTTGTTTTCAGTCTTAACAAAGTTTGCAAGCTGAGCAAAAATTTGAACAGTGAGTTTTGCTTTTTTAATCTGCTCATCAAGGTTAGTTGAAAAGCGGTCAACATCCTGGTGCCTGTATTTGTTGTGATGAGCTCCGAAGTGCCTGATGCTGCCGTAATCAATGATTCCACCATCAATCAAAATGTTGTCACCATCCCAATCAAGCCACACAAAAACTTCGGAATGTTTGCTCTTGGCACATAGGGTAGAAAAGTTGTCAGAAAAGTAAGTGAGGTACTTGTCGTAGCAGTCTTTATCTGAAGAATTAAAATCAATTTTTTTATTTTTGAAATCTCTATCAATCACATGGTCTAAAAGGTTTTTAGCCCCGTGGTGATCGTTTAATTTTAAATACCTAAAAAGATGAGCTGGTCTGATGAGATTGTCAGAAGCGCGCACGCAAATTCCTAAGCCATCACCAATGTCGATGCCTGCTAAAATCCGCTCGGTTGAAAATCCCATCTTGTAAAAACGCTCACTCATCACAATTGATGTGTAAACTTCTTTTAAATCTGAAAGTCCGCAAGAGTAACCGTATTCCGTGTTACCAGTCTGAAGAGGAATTCCTGCCTCAACTACACCTGGTGCTAGAGAGGTCACACCCGTTCCGCGAGAGCTCACGTCCCATGTTTTCCCTCTGTGTGAGAGGGTTCCATTCCATATGGCTCTTCCGTCACCAGAGGTCTTACCCTGATTGTTCTTATGTTGAAGCTGCAGGTACCTAGTGGCAAAACAGAAAAAAGGTTTTACGTCTTTTGAGTTCACACTTGTGTGGTTCAAGCGGTCGTAGTCATTTATAATTTTTAGGTTGAAGGCCTCAAGAACATCTTTTTTAAGTTTGTTTAAAGCTTTGGTGCTACTTTCTTTTTCTAGCAGGCCCATCTCTTTGCAAAGGTCTTCGTTGAGAAAAAAGACTTCGCCTTTTTCGTTGGTTCTAACAGAGTAGGGAATGCACATTTCGGGAACTTTAGAAAAAAGTTCGTGAGTTTTTAGTCTGTCTAAAAGGTCAGGATTGGGAGCCGAAGAGCTGCTGCTTTCATTTTTTCCTTCAATCTTGCGGTCACGTTTCTTAGGAGAAGCCATGTTTATATTATCGGAGAGAAGGTGCAGACTTCTAAAAGAATTACAGACTTAAGCCTTGAATTGGTAGCCTTTAACTAGACGATCGACCTGAGAAACGGCCTCTACAAAAGCATCAATTTGATCAAAAGGTAGTGCGCTTGGACCATCACATTTAGCGTTTTCTGGCTTAGGGTGTGACTCTACAAAAACAGCAGTAAGACCTAGCGCCATACCAGATCTTGCAAATGGGATTGAAAACTCACGTCTTCCACCAGCGGCATGGCCTTGTCCACCAGGAATTTGAAGTGCGTGAGTCACATCAAAGGTGACCAGGAGATCATCTTTTTTCATCTCAAGCATTCCTAGCATGTCTACAACCAGATTGTTGTAACCAAAAGCAGAGCCACGTTCGCAAAACAAAACTTTAGAATTTCCGTTTTCAGCACATTTTTTTTTGATGTTCTTCATTTCCCAGGGAGATAAGAACTGAGCTTTTTTAACATGAAGAACTTTACCAGTTTTTGCACCTGCTGAAACCAGGTCAGTTTGCCTTGATAAGAAGGCAGGGACTTGAAGCATATCGACAACTTCAGACAGCGGCGCTGCTTGGTTAGACTCATGGTAATCAGTGATGATTGGAACATTAAATTTATCTTTAACCTCTTTAAAAATTTTTAAGCCTTCTTCAAGACCTGGTCCTCTGTACGAAGAGATAGAAGAACGGTTGGCTTTGTCAAAGGAAGCCTTAAAAACGTAGGGCAGACCGTATTTTTCACAAACAGTTTTAAATTTCTCGCAAGACTTTAGCGCCAGCTCACGACTTTCAAGAACGTTGATTCCACCCATAACAACAGCGGGCTTATCGTAACCAAACTCAACATCATATCCATCAATTTTTATGTTTTCCATAGCGCTTTTTTACCCTATCCAATTGATAAGGGCAAAGCCCCCACCAGATTGTGAAAAGTTTGTAAGCTGACCCTGATAAACTCTAGCTAATATTTTTTGGACAGAGCCTTCAGAAAAGTAGGCTCTGATGTCATACTTCCATTTAGTCTCACCATTTGTAACTTTTCCGGGAGGATGAAACTCCTGAGCTAGATAAGCTTGGTCGACACCTAATCTATCAAACTTTTTACGGCTGATGGACTTACCAGCGTAAACACCCTTACTCCCAAAAGAAGAGGCGGGCTTGAAAAAATAGCCTTTGCGAACAGTCCAAAGGTCATTGTTGAAGTCTAGTGTTTCTAAAAAGTGTTTTTTTAAGTTCGAATACTTTTCTGACCCTAAAAGATCCAGCTCTTTTTGATGAACAGCCTTGGCAGCAATGTTGTCGTAAGAAAGTGGAGATGAGGTCAGGATGAGTCGTCCATCTTGCCAAGCTTTTAAGAGCTCCGGGTAACCATCAAAATGAAAATCAGTGTCTCTGTTGTACACAGACGTTTTTTCAGAAGTTGTATCCTTAAGCTGTTCCTCAAGTTTAGAAGTTTCAATAATGACAGCCTCAATATCAAAACGTCCAAAGAAGTCTTTAAACATTAAAAACTCAGCATACATTTTTTCTTCATCAGGTTTTCTGTCTGCAATAAAAATTTTCTTAAAACCCTCGCCAAACTTTTTTTGAAAAGATTTGAAAAGCTTTTTTTCGAAATCTTCTATGTCTTCTCTAGGCTGCTCAAAAAGATGAGAGATCAAAAACCCTGAGGCGTTGGTGTTGGCTTCGATTATTTTTAACTTTTCATCAGAATAATGAAAATCAAGACTGTTTAAAATGGAGTCTTCCCATTTATTATGGCTTTCTTTTTTAAGCGCTAAAAAACCACTGCATGCAGACTCAATTGTGTTTTTTAAACTGAGTGGCAAATCCACTTTGAAAGGGCAGATGGCATTTTCAACAGCTTTGATGTGACTGTCCTCCAAAGAAGGATAAAGCTCATTCATCAAATTTTTATGTGATTTAGGGAGCACTCTATTTTTTCCAGTCGGCGAAGCAGGCTTCACCAGTTTGAAGAGCTGCAAGAGTTCTTAAAATTTCTGGAATGTTTCGGCCGACTTTCATATTGTTGCACAGGCAGTATTGAACCAAACCTTCGGGATCAATGATATGAGTGCCTCTCAAGGCTAAGCCGGAGTCCTCGTCTAAGACGCCGTAGTCGCGGCTCATGCGTTTGGTGATGTCTGAGAGCATGGAGAAACCGAGATTTCCAAGATCGGCTTTGCACCAGGCTTCATGAGAATAGGTGCTGTCTACACTAACAGTCAGAACCTCACAGTTGAGTTTTTTAAAATTTTCAATTTGATTCTGAAGCTCTCTAATTTCTGTAGGGCAAACAAAAGTGAAATCAAGTGGGTAGAAAAAGAGCAGAACCCACTTTCCTCTTAAATTTTCGAGACTTACACTGCTGTGTTTCTGATCTGGTGTGAATGCCGGACTGTCAAAGAGGGGGGCGGGGTGGCCAATAAGATTCATAAACTTTTCCTTGGTTTTTGACTCTCTTTTAGAGTTTCTTTTCTTCTGGTGTTTTGTTATCTCTTTTCAATATGAAGCTAATATCATGGAATGTAAACGGAATTAGAGCGTGTTTTAAGCACGGATTAAAAGATTTT
>Ga0115567_10002366_pt1 | contig 18635 bp, 18 predicted proteins | sample COGITO_mtgs_1204_2_FD_88679 | JGI IMG/M metagenome (GOLD analysis project Ga0115567, IMG submission 88679) | Pelagic marine microbial communities from North Sea - COGITO_mtgs_120412 | ecosystem: Environmental > Aquatic > Marine > Epipelagic | place: Germany:Helgoland, sampling site Kabeltonne... | reverse complement strand
GTGTTGTTCCCGGTCCGGAGGCCATGTTCGAGTTTATGGTGGCGGTGAATCGGGAACTGGCAATGGAAGAGGCCGGTGTCTATCGCCGTATGTTTGCCGAAATCCTGTCGCGGGATGACGCGCGTTACCTGGTGCACTGTGCCGCGGGCAAAGATCGGACCGGATTTGCCGCCGCATTGATGCTGCTGGCGCTGGGCGTACCGGAAGATGTGGTGGTAAAGGACTACCTGCTGAGTTCGCGATTTTTCATCGCCGAGACGGAAGTCGAGCGGGCGCGCGCCAAATATCAACTGACGGCGTCAGACAGCGATGCCATTCTACCAATGCTGCAGGTGAACGATGCGTATTTACGCGCGGCACTGGAGGTGATCCGCAGTAATTACCCGAGTGTGGAAATCTATCTGGATGAGGTGATGGGAGTGGGGGCGCCGGAGCTGGCGGAATTGCGGCGGCGGTACCTGCAGGCCTGATGGTCAGCGGGCAGGGTAACCGGCACGGCCCTCAGTTTGAGAGCCGTGCCGGCGTCTGGATCAGGAGGCGTCGCAGGCGGCTTTGGCGGCTTTGATTTGTTTCTTCTCGCAGCTATCGGTGCTGGCTTCACCAACACACCACTTGCGGCGCTTGTCCCAGGCAGTCAGGGGGACTTTTTTGCCGTTGGAGCACTTCACCAGATACTCGGCGTAGGCGGTGCCGTCACCGGTTTCGCCATTGCTCTGGAATACGATGCTGGTGGGCTTGGCGGCAAAGCTGCCGGCGGAGAGTGTCAGCAGGGCGGTTGCTGCAGTCAGTTTGATCAGGTTCATGGTCTTACCTCAATGTTGTTTCACTGTTTGTTTTAAAATGGACTGGTGGTAGAAAGTGCCTCTTACGGGCAAGCGCAGAGCGCCGACTTGAGGTGCCCAGTTTAAGGTAAGTGCGTGGGGGAATGTTGTTACAGATCTGTAAGGTAGATGGGCAAAAAGGTAACGATTAAGCGAGCTTGATTTTCGTGATCCGTAATACATTGAAATTATTGAATATTATGCGCATCCGGCGTGGGCGTCGGGTAACATTAAATTTCGTTAATGTCGGGCCGGTAACAGTGTCGGCCCGGTATTGAGTCAGGCGAGACCGATCAGAATCCAGCCTGCCAGCGCCAGCAGCAGGGCCTGGCCGGCCTTGTCGAGGCGAAACAGGCCATAGAGATAGGCGAAGGGGGGCAGCAGTGTGGCGCACAGGCCCCACGCATAATCCTCTTTCCAGGATACGATAAGCAGCAGCACCCAGCTTATAAACAGGGTGACAACCCCAAATGTCATCATTGCAGCAGAGCCAGCTTCCATGTGTCCTCCAGAATTCAGTGCGTCAGTCAAGCGGCGCAAAGATTAGCAGAAAGCACCCGCCCAGGTCACGTGTGCTGATGACTCGACCGGTGAATTTGGGTATCGTGTGGCGCTTTCCGTTCCGAGGAAGCCCCGCTTGACCGACCCCTTTGCAGACATTCGCCCCTACCGGGATGAAGAGGTACCCGAGGTGCTTTCACGCCTGTTGCACGATCCGCAATTGCTGGGAGCTCTGGCCAAGTTGCGGTTGGGTTTTCTGGCGCGCATGGCACCGGGCTTGTGTCGGCCGCTGGTGCGCACCTACCTGGCCAGGCAACTGCGCAACGTGCAGGACGTGCACGGTATGCAGATGGTAGTGAAGGACTACGTCGAACAAATGATTGAAGACACCACCGGTGGCTTCAGTGTTTCGGGACTGGACCAGTTGGACGCGGCGCGTCCCTACCTCTTTATGAGTAATCACCGCGATATTGCGCTGGACCCTGCGTTTACCAACTACGCGCTTAATGTCGGAGGCCACACCACCGTGCGTATAGCCATCGGCGACAATCTGCTGACCATGCCGTGGGTGTCCGACCTGATGCGATTGAACAAAAGTTTCATCGTCAAGCGTTCGGTCAGTGGTCCCAGGGAATTACTATCGGTCTCCAGGTCTCTGTCGAACTACATTCGCCACAGCCTGCTCGAAGAGCAGGCACCGATCTGGATCGCGCAGCGAGAAGGGCGCGCCAAAAATGGTATCGATCGCACTGAGCCGGCAGTGATCAAAATGCTGTCGATGAGCCGTGACAAGTTGAATACGACTTTCGGTGAGCATATTCGCCAGCTGGGTATTGTGCCGGTCTCGATCTCCTACGAGCTGGATCCCTGTGACGAACTCAAGGCCAGGGAGTTGTGTCAGATGGAATCCACCGGGGCCTACCAAAAGGCGGAGCAGGAAGACATCGCCTCCATTGGTCGCGGTATTTCCGGCGCCAAAGGCCGGGTGCACGTTGCATTCGGTACGCCCCTGGCCGGCGAATACGAGTCGGCTGATGACGTGGCGCGGGCTGTGGATGCGCAAATCACTTCGTTGTACTGTCTGCATCCCACCAATATCTATGCTTACCACATGCTGCACGGAGAGGCGGCGCCCCTGCCGGAGAATGTCTATTTGGAGCCGGGTGACTGTGGCCGGGACGAGTTTGCAGCGCGTATTGAAGCGATGCCCGAAGCGCATCGTCCCTACGCCCTGGCGACCTACGCCAACGCGGTGGTGGCTAAACTCGCCCTGGCCCAGAGCCGCGACGCCCCTTGCTGAGCGACGACCTCAAAGATCGTATCCGCGCAGCCTACGCAGCGGTTATTGAAAAAAAATCCCTGACCCCGCGCTGGGGGCAGCGGCAGATGATTGCCGAGATTGCCAATACCCTGGCGCGCATACCCCTGCCCGGTGAAGTGGCGCCCAGGCGCTCCGATGCAGAGCCCGCCGTCTGTGTGATCGAGGCGGGCACCGGTACCGGCAAGACCATCGCCTACGCGGTGACGGCGATTCCCATGGCGCAGGCTCTGGGCAAGAGGCTGGTGGTGGCGACTGCGACGGTCGCTCTGCAGGAACAGTTTGTTAACAAGGACCTGCCGGACATCAAGCGGCACAGCGAGCTGGAATTCAGTTACGCCCTGGCCAAGGGTCGCAGGCGTTATGTGTGTCTGTCCAAGCTCGATCGTCTACTGGCCGATGGGCAGGGTGACAGCGGCGTACTGCCGTTGTATCCGGATGAGTTTGAGGCGCCCCAGGCGGCCGACGCCATGCCGATCTATCACAGCATGATTGATGCCCTGGGTCGTGGGGAGTGGGATGGCGACCGGGACAACTGGCCCGCGACGATTCCGGAACAGGTCTGGTTTGGCGCTACCACTGACCACAGCCAGTGCAGTGGCCGGCGCTGTCCGAATATTTCTCAATGCAGCTTCTACAAAGCCCGGGAAGAGCTGACCCACGCCGATGTGATCGTCGCCAATCACGACCTGACCCTGTCGGATCTGGCCCTGGGGGGCGGCGCGATTCTGCCCGACCCGGAAGATTGCATCTACGTGTTCGATGAGGGGCACCACCTGCCGGACAAGGCGCTGTCTCACTTCGCCAGTTTTTGCCGAATTCACACCACAGTGGGCTGGCTGCAGGACAGTGGCAAGACCCTGGCCCAGGGTGCGGCCACCCTGGCTCCGCTCACGGCTATCGGGAACTACCTCAAGCAGCTGCCGGCACAGCTGGAGAATGCCGCCGACAGTCTCAAGGTGGCCGAGCAGGCGGTGGCTGCGCTGTTTGAAGATATCCCGCCGGGCACTCGCGACGATACCCAGTTGCGTTTTGAGCACGGCCTGGTGCCAGAGGTGCTGATCCCCATTGCAACCACCCTCACGGGCCAGTTCCAGTCGCTGGTGAACAACCTGTCGCGGATTGAAAAATCGCTGGAAGAATCGCTGGAAGACGAATACGCCGGGGTGGACAAGGGTGATCTGGAAACCTGGCACCTGAATATCGGCGGCATGCTGGGCCGGGCCGAGGCAACCCTGGCCCTGTGGCAGGCCTACGCCGTTACCGGTAAAGGCGAGCAGCCACCGATGGCGCGCTGGATTACTCTGCTCGACAGCAATGGCCAGCACGGTTTCGAGTTGCGCTGCAGCCCGATCCTGGCGGCGGATATCCTGCAGGAGTACCTGTGGCCGCGGGCGGCGGGGGTCATTATTACCTCCGCCACCATCACCGCACTCAATTCATTCGAGCGCTTTATTCTGCACTCCGGGGTGTCGCGGGATGCCCGCTTTAAAATTGTGACCAGTCCCTTCGATTACAGTCGAGCGGTGTTTCGAGTGCCGCCGATGGATTGCGACCCGGGGGACGCCGAGGGCCATACCGCCGCCCTGATCACCCAGCTGCCCCAGCTGCTGGATACCGACGAGGCCAGCCTGGTGCTGTTTTCGTCGCGCCGGCAGATGCTGGAAGTCTACCAGGGCATGAATGCCCAGTGGCGCGAGCGGATCCTGATGCAGGGCGACGGCAGCAAACAGGAGATTCTGCGCCTGCATCGCGAGCGGATCGACGGTGGTAGAGGCAGCGTGATCTTCGGCCTGGCCAGCTTTGCCGAGGGTGTCGATCTGCCGGGTAGCTATTGCCGCCATGTGGTGATCGCCAAAATTCCCTTCGCCGTGCCCGACAGCCCGATCGAGGCTTCCCTGGCCGAGTGGTGGAAGCACGCGGCGGCAATGCCTTTATGGAGATCAGTGTGCCCGATGCGGCCCTGAGGCTGGTGCAGGCCAGTGGCAGGCTGTTGCGCACAGAGCAGGACAGCGGGCGCGTGACCCTGATGGATCGGCGTATCCTCACCCGGCGCTACGGCCGCGCGATTCTCGACTCCCTGCCGCCCTTCAAACGCGAACTGCAGTGAGCCAGGCCATGCGTACCGACATCGCGGAAGTGTTGATCGACATCGAAGCCCAGCTCAGGCAACTCGGCCTGTGGGACAGGACTCCCCCTTCCAGCGACGCCCTGGCCAGTACCGAACCCTTTTGTGTCGACACCCTGACCCTGCCCCAGTGGCTACAGTTCATCTTCTTGCCCACCCTGTATCAGATGCTGGAACACAAGCAGCCCCTGCCGGAGCGCTGCGCGATTACACCGATGGCGGAAGAGTTTTTTCGCGGTGGTGGGTTGCCGGTGGACGACCTGCTGGCAGCGCTGCGGCAGATTGATGAACTGTTAACGGATGTGACATGAGCAGTACAGCTAATACAGACACCCTGGATGCCGATGTGCTCATCATCGGTGCCGGCCCCTCCGGCGCTATCGCCGCAGCGCTGCTGGTGCAGCGCGGATACCGGGTGCTGGTACTGGAGCGGGAAACCTTTCCCCGCTTCTCAATTGGCGAGAGCCTGTTACCCCAGTGTATGGAATACATTGAAGAGGCGGGCATGCTTGAGGCAGTACGGGCCGCCGGTTTCCAGAGAAAAAATGGCGCGCTTTTTCAGCGCGGTGGCGCCTACAGCGGTTTTGATTTCAGCGAGCAGTTCTCGATCGGCTTCAGCGAAACTTTTGAAGTACAGCGTGCCCAGTTCGATCAGCTGCTGGCAGAGCAGGCCGCTGGGCAGGGCGCAGATATCCGCTATCGCCACGAGATTCTGGCGGTCGATGTCAGCGGTGACTGCCCCAGTCTGAGCTGTCGCCTGCCCGACGGTTCGCAGCAACAATTCAGCGGGCGGTTTTTACTGGATGCCAGCGGTTTTGGTCGGGTACTGCCACGTTTTCTGGACCTGGAGGTGCCCTCCAGCTTCCCGGTGCGCAGTTCCCTGTTCACTCACGTTGAAGACTTTATCAGCGACGCAAGCTTCGATCGTGAGAAGATCCTGATCAGTGTTCACCCGAGACATCGCGATGTCTGGTTCTGGTTGATTCCTTTTGACGATGGCCGCGCTTCGCTGGGCGTAGTCGCGGCACCGCATTTTTTTGACGCTTATCCGCAAGCGCCGCTGGAGGCCCTGAGGGCAATTGTGGCCGAGGACGCCGAGCTTGGCAGGCTGCTGGGTTCGGCGCAGTGGGATACGCCCGCCCGTCGCGTCACGGGTTACTCCGCCAACGTCAGCCGGATGTGCGGCGAGCATTTCGCCTTGTTGGGTAACGCCGGCGAATTTCTGGACCCGGTTTTTTCGTCCGGTGTCACTATTGCTATGCGCTCTGCGAGCATGGCCGTTAAAGTGGTGGATCGTCAGCTCCGGGGGCAGCGTGTCAACTGGCAGACCGAGTATGTCCAGCCTCTGGCCAGGGGCGTTCACGCGTTCCGGGTGTTTGTCGAGGCGTGGTATGACGGGCGGTTCCAGGACATCGTGTTTCACGCCGGTGCAGGCACCGAAATCCGCCGCATGATTTGTTCCATTCTTGCCGGTTACGCCTGGGATGAGAATAATCCCTATGTCGCCCAGCCTGAGCGGCGCCTCAAAGCCCTGTGGCAGTACTGCAGGCCAGGGAGAGAATACTCGAACGACGAAATGTAAGGCTGCTGTTTTCGCCGTGCGGTAAAGGCGGTCAACAATAGTCCTGCGGCTCTGGGCGATGGCGCGCGGATTAAACCCGTTTTTTTTAATATACTGCCGGTGTCCCCGCCTGAACGAGGATCGACAAGCCATGCTGGAACGACTTCTGGACGGTAGCCTAATGCCTCACGGACATTGTTTACTGTGGCGGCCGGATCTGCTGTTTCTTCACCTGACGGGCGACAGCCTGATTGCCGTTGCTTACACTCTGATCCCATTCGCTCTGGTGGCGCTTGTGCGTAAGCGCGAGGATCTTATATTCAACTGGGTCTTCGTGCTGTTTGCCGCATTTATCCTGCTCTGCGGGCTCACGCACGCAGTGGGCATCGTGAACATCTGGCACGGTTACTACTATCTGGCCGGCCTTTTGAAATTGATTACCGGTGTGGTGTCGATTGCCACTGCCGTCGTAGTCTGGCGCCTGTTGCCCGAGGCGCTGGCCATGCCCAGCTTGCAATCGATGGAGCGGCGCAACAGCGAGCTGGATGCGACCAGGGAAAAGCTTGAAGAATCCAATCGCCTGCTAGAAGCACGGGTGGCAGAACGAACAAAAGAACTGCAGCAACTGGTCGCCACCGATGTTTTGACCGGTGTGAATAGCCGACGGGAAATCATGCGCTTGCTGGGGAAGGAGCTATCGCGCAGTGATCGCTACGACCGTCCAATGTCGATCATGCTGGTCGATATCGATCACTTCAAGGTGATCAATGACCGGCACGGTCACCAGACGGGTGATTGGGCTCTGTCCCGTATTGGCGCTGCACTCCTGGCCGTTTGCCGCGATAGCGATAGCGTGGGTCGCTACGGGGGAGAAGAGTTCCTCATTCTTTGCCCCGAAACGGATGCCCCCGCTGCCGCTGGCCTGGCTGAACGGGTTCGGCTCAGTATTGCCGAGTTGCATGTGGACTCACAACTGGCTATGACTTGCAGTATCGGGGTCGTGGCGGCCGATTAGCGACGGCGTGATCAAGCTGCCCCTTGTAGAGCCGGTAGGGCGATTTACGCGGTCAGCTCGAGGGCGTTCAGCCAGGATCGAAATTGCTCGAGCGGCAGGGGCTCGCTGAGGTAATACCCCTGAGCTTCGTCGCAGCCCTCATTGGCGAGCAGCTGGAATTGGTCCTCAGTCTCCACGCCCTCGGCGACCAGAACTTTGCCCAGGCTCCGGCCCATCGCGAGGATGGTTCGTACGATCACCAGATCGTCAGGGTCCCCGGGCAGGCCGGCGACAAAGGAACGGTCGATTTTGATGACATCCAGCGGGAAGCTCTTCAGGTAGGACAGGGAGGAATAGCCAGTTCCGAAATCATCCACTGCGATACGCACTCCGGTATCGTGCAGGGTAGCCAGCACACTGCGGCTGTGGAGAAGGTCGTGTACCAAAGCCTCTTCGGTCAGTTCCAGCTCCAGCCGTTCCGGCGCCAGGCCCGTTTGCGCCAACAGTCGTCGCACCTGTTCCACGATCCCCGTTTGCTCCAGTTGCCGTGCCGACAGATTCACTGACAGGACGAGGCTCGAGCTGACGCCGGTCAAGGCACAAAAATCCCGCATGGCCCGTTCCATGGTCTGCAAGCCTACCGTTTCTATCAAGCCTGAATCTTCCAGCAGCGGGAGGAATGCGGCGGGATTCTCAATGCTTCCATCTTCACGCCGCCAACGTATCAGCGCTTCCGCTCCTGCCGGGCGCCCGCTGGGTAGGGTGCAACGGGGTTGAAACCACATTTCGAACCGGTCCTGGTCCAGTGCCTGGCGCAGCTCTCGCAACAGGGCAATTCGCTCCCCTGCCGCGGCGGACATGCCTTCCTCGTAGCGCTGAACGCGGTCTCGTCCGGCGGCCTTGGCGCTGTGCAGCGCCGCGTCGGCGTGGGCGAGGAGGTCGCGCACATTGCGCCCGTCTTCGGGAAAGTGAGCAATGCCAATGCTGGCAGAGAGATGAAATTCCTGCTCATTGAGACGGTAGGGTTCCCGCAGGGCGCTCAACAGGGTGCCGGTAAATACTTGCAAAGTGGAACTGCTGCGACAGAGTACAAATTCGTCGCCGCCCATGCGCGCGACAAAATCGCGGTTGCCCGCAAGAGCGCTGAGTCGCTTCCCGACCTGGCGCAATATTTGATCGCCAAGGTGATGATCAAGACTGTCATTAACATCCTTGAAGTGGTCCAGATCGATTACAAGGATGACCAGCTTCTGCTCGTTGAGTATCCTCAATTGCAGCTCGCGCTCCAGCTGCAGGCGATTGGGCAGACCGGTGAGCGGATCGTGGATGGAAATGTGTGCCAGCTCCGCCTCAACCTGTTCCCGCTCTTCAGTTTGAACGGCAAGTTCGTTCGTTTTCTTCCGTACTGCGCCACGCGCCCACAGTGCTATAAGCAGCAGCAGTGACAGTCCTCCGCCTCCCACCCAGATCAGCATTGGCATCGGGCCCAGCACCTGGTTGACGACGATCAAGCGGGGCGTCAGGACAAAGCGCCAGTCGGAGTGGTCACCGTCAATATCGATGTAAAAGGAACTTTCTGGCAGTTCCGGTGGAATTGGTTCACCGCGGTAGTAGACCTGCTCTTCGCCGACATAGATCGCCAGGTTGAAGCCATTTGCCAGCACCGCAGTGAGGATCTCGTCGAGCAGTGGGCGAAAGCGCAGCCGGGCGACGATAAACCCGGTGGGGTTGTTTGCAGTGAAGACAGGCACGAAAACGTATATAGCCGTATCACCGTTCACTAGAGTGGTTGGTCCCCACATTTCCAGCTCGGATCTGGTCACCGCCGCCTCCAGCTTCGCAGCCAGTTCCGGGTTGCGGGTCACAGCCAGCTCCCGGTTCTCGGGCTGGTTCGCTATTGGCTGGGCCCAGCGAACACGGTAGTCGGGCTCCAGCCAGCCGAGGCTGTCAATACCCGAGTAGTCATCGAGCAGTGCCTGGGCATCCTGCCGCCACAGTTCCTCCGGTATCGCCTGCTGGGCGCCGCTTCGCCGGGCCAGGCGCTCAATTGAACGAAACTGAGATTCGACCTGGGCGATGATACTGTTGCGGGCAAATTGTCCACGCTGGTCAACCGCACGCTGCAGCATCTGGCGTTGTGCGTGGTAGACGTACGCGCCTGTGGCCAGAGAGGCTAGCAGGAGCAGGCAGGAAAGCGACAGGGCAAATGGCCGACCCTGCACCAAGCGAGGGATGCGCTGCATTTTATTTACGAGTTTTCCAATGAAGTTATTTTACGATAGGCCTCCGGTCTGGCGCTGGAGGATTCTTTTGTATCATCTTTTCTAGCAGATGCCGCTGCAGGGAGCAATCAAAAAACCGGAGTCCCATGCTTTAGTCTGTCGGGTGCCGTTTGTGGAACAGGGCCTTTGGGGGTGGCCAGTCGCTCAGATTCTGCGAAACATCAGTGAAGTATTGATGCCCCCCACAGCGAAGTTGTTGGACATGGCCAATTCGCAATCCAGCGTTCTGCCTGCGCCGGTAATGTAATTGATCTCACCGCATTCAGGCGCGACGTGCTCCAGATGCAAAGTGGGATGGAACCCGCCGCCACACACCATCCGTTTCTGGCTGCCATGTCGAATCGCTTCGAAGCTGCAGTCGATGCCCGGGCTGGAGGAGGTGCAAGCACTGGCGGCGGTGCTGTCGGGGCAATTACAGGGCACTAACACAGACCACCGTTCACCGAGATGACCTGTCGGGTGATGTAACTGGCGCCATCGCTGAGCAAAAAGCGCACCAGGGAGGCGACTTCGTCCGGTGCTCCCAGGCGTCGCATGGGGATTTGCGATTTGATCGAATCTACAGGGGCATCCTCAATCATCTCGGTATCTATCAGTCCGGGGGCCACACAGTTGACGGTGATATTGCGTTTGGCCAGTTCCAGAGCCAGTGCCTTGCTGGCGCCGATGATACCGGCCTTGGCAGCCGAGTAGTTGACCTGGCCGCGGTTGCCGGTCAATCCGGATGTTGAGGCCAAAGTTACAATACGCCCCGGCTGTCGCCGTCTGACCATGGGCATAACCAGGGGGTTGAGAACGTTGTAGAAACCATCGAGGTTACTGTGCAGTACGGTATCCCAGTCGTCTCCACTCATGGCCGGAAAAGCATTGTCGCGGGCCAACCCGGCGTTGCACACCACACCGTAGTACGCGCCGTACTGCTCGATGTCACCATTGATGGCCTGCGCTGCGGCGGCGCGGTCGGAAATGTCGAAGCTCAGTACTCGGGCTTTGATGCCGTGCTGTTCGGCCTGCGTTCGAACTGCTTCAGCTTCCTGCAGGGCACTGCGGCAATGCAGGGCGAGATCGTAGCCGGCAGCGGCCAGCTGCAGGGCGATGGCCCTGCCAATACCGCGGCTGGATCCGGTCACCAGTACGCTGTGCTGCGTCATTGAATATCTCCCTGCAGGTAGTGGTCGGGGTCGCCGGGTTCAAACACGGACAATCTCGCGCTCTGGCTGACGTCCTTGCCAGTGACCTGGCAGTCGAAAGCCGCCATGCCGGTTGTTGATCTGACGACTTCCCTGACAATAACCTGGACGATAGCGCCGCAGTGTAAAGTGGCTGCCGAGGTTTCGAACCGACGGGTGCCCAGCAGGAAGCCGAGCCGGGCGGGTTCGCCCCGCTGCCGTGCGTGCAATCCCGAGAGCGCCGCAATCGCCTGGGCCATGTACTCCAGGCCCAGATAGGCCGGTACCGCTCCGGCGCGATCAAACAGCCCGTCACTGCGCACGGTCGCCTCGCAGCAGATCCGCTTGCCCTCTGCTTCCACTACCCGATCGAGCAACAGCATGGGGCCTGCGTGCGGGAGCAGCGCACCGATGTCCTGCATATCGCTGGGCTCAAACATCGGCACGCCCCAATAACAGAGAGACATTGCTGCCACCAAAAGCGAAGGAGTTGCTCATACAAATGCGGGGGGAAGTATGCGGCCGCTCATTGTGCCCGGTGAGCGTGATCGGTGCCAGTGTGTCATCGCGCTGATCGGAATACGCCGAGGGTGGCAAGCGCTTGGCGCCGGGATCCCCCAGCAGCAACCAGCAGATGCCCGCCTCCAGAGCGGCCGCGGCGCCCAGGCAGTGGCCGGTGAAGGCCTTGGTTGAACTGCACTCAAGCCCGGAGCCAAACAGGCGGTGTACGGCTTTTGACTCCATAGCGTCATTTTGTGGCGTGCCGGTACCGTGAAGGTTGAGATAGTCGACATCGGCAGTTTCCAGGGCGGCGTCGCGCAGGGCGCCCTGCATGGCGCGAAATGCGCCTTCGCCCTCAGGATGCGGGGCCGAGATGTGGTGGGCGTCGGAGCTGGCGGCTCCACCGAGGAACTGGACCCTGGAAGGTTCCCGGCTGAGCAGGAAAACAGCGGCAGCCTCACCAATATTGATGCCGTCGCGATCAGCACTGAAGGGGCGGTTGTACTGCTCGGATTGAGCTTCGAGGGCGCCAAAGCCCTGTAGAGTCAGCTCGCAGAGGCTGTCTACGCCGCCGACGATGACCGCGTCACACAGATTCATCGCCAACAGGCGCCGCGCACTGAGCAGGGCATTGCCACTCGATGAGCAGGCGGTCGAAAGTGTGTAGACCGGTCCGTCGCACTCCAGATAGGCGGCGACAAATTCTCCCAGGCCGCCGAAGCTGCCGCGCAGTGGGTGATAGAACGGCGGCAGACTGTGGCCGGCAAGCTGGGCGGCAACCGCGGATTCAGTGGCGTCAATGCCGGAAGTACTGGTGGCCATTACGACCCCTATCCGTCCAGCGCCATAGCGACTCCTGGCAGACTCGACGAGGGCTTGTATTTGCGTCAGTGCAGCGAGGGCCAAACGGTTATTGCGGCAGGCAAAATGCTGCAGCGAGCCGGGCAGGTCGGGGAGCTGGGCATTGACGGCGCCCACCATGTAGCCATCGCGCGCCTGGAACAGGTCTGCCGGGGCCGGGGCCGGCTGGTCTGCGAGCAGTGCGGTACACACAGGGTCTTTACCCGGGCCCAGATTGCAGACAAGGCCCAGGTCATTCAGGTAGTACACGAAGTGACTCCAGGGTAGTAAGGGACAGATGGACACCGGCTCCGTCATCGGCCACCGACACTGAGTCAAACCAGGGGCCGGCACCCTTCGAGTTGACAGTAATGGTGCGCGTCACGCCAGCCTCCGGGGAATATCGATACCGGATAGTCTGCTGGTCTTCCCGGTCCCGCGTCCACCCGGCGCGCAGCGAATCCGGCGCCGCATCTGGCAGGTAAGCGGTGCTGAGGTATTGCACCACTCGCTCCGGGGCCAGTGCGCGGGCAATCTCCGTCAATCGGAGGCCCCTCGCTTTGCCTCCGGAACACTGCAGCCGGTAGACAGGGAGCCCCTGCAGACTGATCAGGCTCAGCTCGCGGTGTCCCTTGCCCGTATTGATGGCGAGAAAATACTGCTCCTGTGTTTGCCGGTGGCTCACGGTGATGGTAGAGCGAACCGTGTAGTCCTGTACCAGGATATCCTTGCAAACCGCATCCAGCGCAACGGGAATTTCACCCGGCTCAGGCAGGGCAGAGCAGCCGGCAAGGGTGAGCAGCGCCAGGGCCAGCGCGGCCGGTTTTTGACCCGGAAATGCCTGCAGGGGAACCGTCACTCTGAGGCCTCCCCTCCGGGGGGGACGAGCCAGGACAATCCGTACGCAGCTACCAGGCCTATGGCGATGGTCTGGCCGAAGGCGCTGATGACCGGTGTACTGGAGAAGCCCAGCATTCCGAAGGCCAGAATGCTGGTGCAGGCCGACAACGTGATGGCCAGGGTTGTGGCCGCTTGTTCCGTCACTGGTGTCAGACTGCGGAAAACCGCGTAGTCCAGGCTGACTCCTATAATCAGGAGTAGCGCCAGAAGATTGACCACACTGAACTGGCCGTGCAGATAACCCAGAGCCGCAAAGCTCGCCAGGCAGGCGGTTACCGGAACAAAAATCATACGCAGCGCGCTGCGCCAGCCCGCGGCCGCGGTCAGCACCGCCCCTGCGGCGAGTCCGCCCACCAGCAGCAACGCCACCACCCAGACCCGGTAGGATGCCAGTAAACGGTTGACTTCGGCGACCCGGTCGACCAGGTCGGCGCCGGGCACGTCGCTTGCCAATTGTGCCAGCTGGCGGGGAGTGGCCGCGCCAGAGATCGCGACGTAACTGGCACAACTGTCAGCCCTGCAACCGAGAAATCGCCCGGTGCCCGTCGGTAACGAGAGCCCGCTCAAGGCATTGAGCGTCACCGGATTGAAATCCGTCTGTCGATAGGCCTGTGTCATTTCACGCCCCTGTTCGGCGTCGATTCCCAGACCTTCAAGGTGGGCCGATAGCGCGCCCCCCGCCGCGAGGCGGGCCAGCAGTTCGGCATTGTTGCGCTGTGTTTGCGCTGCGGGTATCAACTGGCTGATCGCCGACAGGCGCGCGTCGCCTGGTCGCTGTTGAGCCTGCGCAAGTAACAGTTCCTCGGTGACCAGCAGCTCCTCTGGTGAGGCCGCTGTGATGAGGAAGTAGCGGCTGTCCCTGGCAGCCCCGGCGGCCGCGGTAATGGCATTCTCGTCTGCTTCAAGTTGCGGGGGGGCGGCATAGAAGTCGCGTATTTCATCTCGTGGCGTCAGTAGTGCGAGCCCGGGGAGTAACAGCAGCAATGCCGCCAGCACAGGCCAGCGGCGCTGCCTGCCGGGGGTAAAGCGGCAGAATGCCGGCAGCCGGCCCGGGGATGTCAGGCCCGGATAGAGTGCTGGAAACAGCAGGCATACCGTGGCGAAACTGCCGAGCAGCCCGGCGGCCATAAAGACGCCGATCTGGCGGATTCCCGGGAATGGCAGCAGTGCCAGCGCCGCAAAAGCAATAGCACTGGAAAAGGCACCCAGGTACAGACTGCGATACACCGTGGCCAGTGCGCGCTCCCGGCGCCAGTGGGGCGACAGGGAGTGAGCGAGGTAGTGCAGGGCATAGTCTGCCGCGATGCCTATCAGTGTTGCGCCAAACACCAGAGTCAGAAGATGGACCTGCTGTAGCATTACGATGGTGGTCAATAAACCACAGGTCAGGCCGCTGGCAACACAGAGCAAGGTCAGCAACAGGGCGCGGAACGAACGCAGGCAGAGCACCAGCAACAGGCTCAGTAGACACAGCGAGGCGATGCCGATGGTGGAAATTTCGCGGCTGGCGCTATGCACACCAAAAGCTGAGTACAGTGGCGGACCGCTGGCCTGAAACAAAAGACCCTGCCCGGAGGCGCGGGACTTCCAGTCCAGGTACATCGAATACAGTGCCTCCAGTCGTTGCAGGCCCAATCTCTCGGCGCGCAAAGAAAGCGCCACTACCTCACCGTCATTCCCGCCGGTTGCCATGCCCGGCGCGGCATGTTCGATGAACTCGCGAAACAGGCCGGCCGGGTCACCGGGCAGCGTATTCAAAGAGCTGGCCCCCAGCGGAGAGTGCAGGTACTGGCGATACTGGCGCAGAAACCCCTCCGCGTCATCCCGCAACGCAGCGCTTTGCTGCGCGGTAATCAGTCCGCGCCGGTAGGGGTAGAGCACCTGCGACAGGGCTCGCCACCGCTCCTGCTCCAGATCCTGCTGCTGCGGTGCCAGAAAACCGGCTCCTGTCAGCTCCGCTGTGATCTGTTGCAGGAACTGTTGTGAGGCCGCGCCGCTCTTCGCGCTGACACGCAGCAGAAGTTTGCTCTCGTAGGACTGGGTGAGGCTGTGATCGGCACGCTTCTGCCAGTGACTGTCAGTGGCGCTGGGTAGCAGTGCAAAGAGGTCGGTTTGTAACCAGCCCGGGCCCGGCCAACACAGCGCTGTCACGGCCAGGAGTACTGCCGTAGCTGTGCACCACAGCAGGGGCGCTTTAGTCTTCGACAGCATCTTGGGGAGTGGCGCCGGGGTGTACGTCGCAGAACTCGATCACGGTCTGTGCCGACTCCGGTTCCAATATCTCGATGCGCTGCAGGTAGGTGTCGCCCTGCAGGGTGACTCCCCTGATGACAGCGCTGAGTCTGCCAGTGGGTTTCAGCTCAAGTACCCAGGGTGTGCGATCCAGGTCTCCGGAAACGCTGAAGTAACGTAGCAGACCATCGAGCTCGCCCACCATGAAGCCCCGCATAATGAGCGTGATCAGTTGGCCGGTGCCGCGGTCCTTTACCGGCTTGCCATCCAGGGTGACTGAATCGTCCCGAACCAGCATCAGCGATGGCATTGGCTGTTCGACCTGCCAGCGCAAGCCGCCTGCGTCATCCAGGGCAAAGTGACCGCTAGATTCGAAGGGTTGCTCGAGAAATGGCAGGTGCTTGTATTGGCGGAACTGGCCGCTGAGTGATTCCCGTAACAGCAGGCGATCTGACAACTGATTGAGCAGTGGCTCGGCACTGGCAGCCAGTGCCCGGGGCAACGCGCCGCCAGGAGCCATTACAACCAGAGTCACGGCAATTCCGAGAGCGAATTGTCTGATCGTCGATGACGCTCCTTGTCCGGGAAAACGCATCAGCTGAATTTCTCCAGCAATACCCGTGGGCTGGCAAACAGCATTTCACCACTGTCCAGCTCCAGCGCTACCTGCACCGTGTGCGCACGGGTCAGGCGCCGGCCATTGCCAGCGTCGAAAACCCGGTAGTGAATTTTCATCCGGTTTTCGATTTCCACCAGTTCGGCGCAGACGCGAATTTTCTGGCGATAGTGCAGGGGTTGGGCGTAGCGGATATGCAGTTCAATAACGGGCCAGGCATAGCCGGACTCGCGCATGGCACCGATGTCGTAGTTGATCTCGTCCAGAAGTGCAGTGCGCGCCAGCTCCAGGTATTTGGCGTAGTGACCGTGCCAGGCAATGCCCAGTTGGTCGATGTCGTGAAAAGGCACTTCAATCAGAGTTTCCCCGCGGGCATAGACTTTATTCATACAGTAACCAGTAGCGCTGCTTGATGTTGTCAACTGCCTGTCGCAAGTCGCTCTCCAGTTCGCGGTCTTCCTGCAGGAACTCAAAATGTGCCGTGGTCTGGGCCAGGCAGTTCCGCAGGGATGGCCTGAGCTGCTCGATGTGCAACTCACCGCTGCGCAGGCGCAATGTAACCGCCTGGCTAGTGGCGAGCATGGCCGCGGCCGCGACCTGTTCGCTCAGGGTCAGCAGACGCTGGCAATCCCGTGCAGCGATTGTACCCATACTGACTTTGTCCTGATTATGACATTCCGTGGAACGCGAAAACACACTCGCCGGCATGGTTCCCTTGAGGGCTTCTGCGGTGAACGCGGAGCAGGCGATTTGCACTGCCTTGAAGCCGTGGTTGATAGCCCGGGTCGCACTGCCAGCGCCGGTCAGGTTGGCGGGCAGGCCGTGATTGAATTTTGGGTCCATTAACTGGGCCAGCTGTCGATCCACCAGGTCGGCGACATTGGCCACGGCCGTCTTCAGGCTGTCCATGGCCATGGCAATGTGGCCGCCGTAGAAGTGGCCGCCGTGCATTACGTGTTCCTCCTCAGCGTCGATGATGGGGTTGTCATTGGCGCTGTTGAGTTCGATGGTGATCATGCCCTGGGCAAAGTCCAGCGTGTCCAGCAGGACGCCGATCACATGGGGAGCGCAGCGCAGCGAATAGCGATCCTGCAGGCGGTTGCTGTTGCGGGGCAGCTCTGCAGTATTGAGATCGGTGTGAATCCACTGGGCGGCCTGGCTTTGCCCGGGGTGTGGTTTCACGGCGAACAGTCGGGGGTCGAAGTGAAAATCGTTGCCCTGCAAAGCGACCGAACACAGGCTGGTGATACGCGAAGCCAGTTGCGCCAGATACCGGGCCCGGCTTGCGGACAGGCAGGCCAGCCCGGTCATCACCGCGGTGCCATTCATGATCGCCAGGCCCTCTTTGGGTTGTAGCACAACAGGGTGAATGGCCAGCTCGGCGTAGACTTCGGAGGTTGCACGGCGCGCGCCGCGATACCAGACTTCCCGGCCACCCTCTATCACCGCCGCCAGATAGGACAGCGGGGTCAGGTCACCGCTGGCTCCCACAGAACCCTCGCAGGGCATGACGGGCATAATGTCCCGCTGCAGCAACAGCGCGAGATGCTGCAGGAGTTCATAACGTACCCCGGAATACCCCCGGCACAGGCTGGCCAGACGCGCTGCGACCACTGCGCGTGTTTCCGCGACAGAGAAGGGATCGCCCATGCCGCAGCCGTGGAAGGTGTAAAGGTGGCGGGGCAGAGTGGCGACCTGGTCGGCGGGAACGCTGACCTGACAGGAGTCGCCATAGCCCGTGGTAACACCGTAGATCACGCCCTCCTCGGCCAGCAGCCGCTCCAGGAACCGGGCTCCGCTCTGGATCCGGGTCTGGAACCCGGATGAGTCATCGAGTGTGATATCGGCCTCGCCCCGGCTGATGGCCACGACCTCTGCGATACTGAGATTGCCGCCGTCAAAACAAACGGCAAGGGGTGAGTGTTCAGTCATGGAGCCTGATCCCAATACGGGTAAAAATTAAACCACTGCAGCGGCGCTGCGCGGACATTGCTTTCCAGTGTCCGGGCAAACTGCTGCATGTAGTTCTGTAGCGCCGTGTCCCGGGACTTTCGCGGCAGCTTGATACTCTGTGCAAAGTGTTCGCAGTTCACCTGATAGCCTGGCTTGGAGCGAGTGCAAAAAACGGTGTAAACCGGACACTTCAGCAGGGATGCCAGAATAAACGGCCCCTCCGGGAACAGCGCCGGATGGCCCAGGAACTCGACGGGGCGGCTGCGCCCGCCGCTGGCGACAGGCACGCGGTCGGCCATTATGACAATGAACTCACCGCGCTCGACGCACGCGGCCAGGTGAATCGCCGTTGCCGGAGACAGGGAGCTGACCTCGATCAGCTCCAGCTCGCAGTGAATCTCCATCTCCTGCAACAGGTGATTGAACATATCGGCATTTCCGGTATGCACCAGAATATTGAGTTTGAGGCGCCGGTTGTTGCGAGACAGGCTGCGACAAACCTCCATATTGCCAAGGTGGGCTCCCAGCAGAATGGCCCCGCGACCGGTGTCGAGCTGCTCCATCAAGCGGTGTCGATTGGGGAACTGGACAGAAGCCAACATATCGCTGTCGGCCCACACCCCCAGTTTGTCGACTGTGGCGCGCGAAAACGCCAACAGGTGCCGGTAGCAGCTTATCCAGTTGGGCCGGGGGCTGGTATTCGGGGAGCTGTGCCGGTGCAGGCGCTGCAGGTAGTCGAGAGAGGAGCGACGCGCGTTGGAGTTGGTGAGGAAGTAGTACAGCACCACCGGTTGTAACACCAGTGAAAACGCCCAGGCT
>Ga0115567_10002365_pt1 | contig 18635 bp, 16 predicted proteins | sample COGITO_mtgs_1204_2_FD_88679 | JGI IMG/M metagenome (GOLD analysis project Ga0115567, IMG submission 88679) | Pelagic marine microbial communities from North Sea - COGITO_mtgs_120412 | ecosystem: Environmental > Aquatic > Marine > Epipelagic | place: Germany:Helgoland, sampling site Kabeltonne... | reverse complement strand
CAGCATCTGGATAAACTCTATTGGATAGAAAAACGTAGAGAATACCACTTTCAGGATCTGCCCATGTTAAGTTTCCTGTAAATCCAGAATGTCCAAAGCTATCATAGGACACACATTCAAAACAGGTTGGTCCGCCAGCGCCATCTCTAACGGGTTTGTCAAATGCAATTCCTCTTCTATTTTTATTAGAATTGTAATAAGGAGAGGAGGTATATTTTTCAATAATATCCGAACTTAAAATAGTATCTCCACCATAAATACCTTTGTTTAAATACATCTGCATGATTACCGCTAGGTCATTTGCGTTTGAAAAAAGACCTGCATGGCCGCCAACTCCGCCTAGAAGAGCAGCCCCTTGGTCGTGAACATATCCATGAATTAGTTGATGTCTAAAAAATGTATCATTTTCAGTTGGTGTTATTCTATTTAAATCCCATTTGTTAAGTGGGTTATAACCGATATTTTGAAGTCCAATTTTACTGTAAATATTTTCTGCTATTAAGTCTTGGCTATTAAAGGTGATTTTTTTAATTATTTCATTGATGAAGTAATACCCGACATCGCTGTATTTATATTTTTTATTTTTATTTATGTCTGTAGAAAGTATTCTTTCAAAAATAGTATCTCTGTAGGAGCTTAGCATATATAAGTTTTTTGCAACTAAGCTTTGGTGAATATTTGACGGAAGCTTGCTGTAGAGTTCGTAGGATGGCATTCCTTCATTTAACGTTTGCACATAAAATGGTATCCAAGAGGCCAATCCAGCTTGGTGGGTTAAAATTTCTTTTAGTACTAAATTTTTATATTCTGTGGAGTCTAATATTTCTGGTAAGTAAGATCCTAGGGTAGAGTCTACACTGAATCTATTTTCTGACTCTAGTTGCATTAATATTAATGCAGAGCTTGCAATTTTTGTGATGGAAGCCAAGTCGTATATGTCAGAATTTTCAACTTTTTTTGAACTACTATCGTAGGTGTGATTTCCGAAGGATTTGTTAAAGAATACATTTCCGTCTTTGGCAGCTAATATTTGACAACCTGGCATTGCATGGTTATCTATGCCATTATTCACTATAGAATCAATTTTGTAAAGTATACTATCGTTTATATCTAGCTCACTAGGGTTTAGATAGGAAAGTCTAGTTTTGGTAGTGGATAGTCCATCTCCAGATTGGTAATTTTCACATAAATTATTTTCTAAAGAATTACTACAGGAGAGACCACCAAAAACAACTTGGCTAGAATGTTTAAGATTTTTTAGTTTAGAGTTAGGGTTGTATAATATTGCCTGACAGCTGTTGATGATAAGGTCTTCAAAAAAGAGTTTTTTTCCGTGAACATAGTTTAGAATTATTTTATTTTTTGAACTTATTTCTTGGATTAAATTGGCAATTTCAAAGTGAATGGTGTCTGTGTTTACAATAATTAAATTAAAACCTTTTAGTTCTTTTTCCATTGCTCTAATCATTCTTTTAGAGGAGAAAGTGTTGAAATGAAAATGGTCAATTTTGGTATAGTTGTCGCAAGAGGCCTCAAAGCTATTTAAGTTGTTGGAAGAAAGATTTAAGGTTGCAATTTTTAAAGTATCAAGTTTTTTTAAGGGGATTATATTTCTCGAGTTTTTTAAAAGAACAGTAGAATGAAAATTTGTAGAATCGTTAGAAAAAAGGCTATTGGACCATATTATGGCCAATAAAAACACCCATAATTTTAAAATAATTTTATTCATTTATCTTTTTAACTAGAATATTATCTCAATATTAATTTTTATTTGTTTAGAAATTATATTTATTAAAAAAGTTTAGGAAAAATAAAATGTTGATAAAGTCTTAAATAATTTGAAATTTATTTTAAAAATTGTAATTTAATGTCATTACTAACTTTAAAATTAATAAAAACAGGAGATAAATATCTTTATTCAAAATTTATTAAAAACTGATTACAACAAAACCTGTAAACAATAGCATCTTTCCGGTTGCTAATACTAATAGCTGAACGTTGGCCTCTAATTTATATTAATTAATCTTAAGCATTTGTGTTTAGTACCTTATCGGAATGGTATTCACCAGCATCTAATTTTGATTTGATTTTGTTAAATGTGCTAATGGTATATTCAACATCTTCTAAGGAATGAGAAGCAGTTGGAATTAATCTTAATAAAATAACATCTTTAGGAACTACAGGATAGACGACAATGGAACAGAAAAGACCGTAGTTTTCTCGTAAGTCAAATGTTAATTTAGTTGCCTCTCCCAAAGTTCCACTAAGCATAACTGGTGTTACACACGAATTGGTGTTGCCCAAATTAAATCCAGAACTTTTAAGCCCCGATTGTAAAGCATTGGCAATTTCCCATAGCTTGTCTTTTTGTTCTTTGGCTTTTAGTAATTCTAATCTTTTTAATCCGCCAACCACTAGTGGCATAGGAAGTGATTTAGCAAATATTTGAGACCTCATGTTGTACGCTAAATAATTAATTACATCATATGTGCTACAAACAAAAGCTCCTACACTTGCCATAGATTTTGCAAATGTTCCAAATAATACATCTATTTCATCTTGAATATCTTGCTCTTCGCCTGCACCTTGTCCTTTTTCTCCAAGAGTTCCAAACCCATGCGCATCGTCTACAAATATTCGGAAATTAAACTTTCCAGATTTTCTATACTCTATTATTTCTTTAAGTTTTCCCTGGTCACCACTCATTCCAAACACACCTTCTGTTACTACTAATATTCCACCGCCAGTCTGGGTAGCTATTTTAGTGGCAACAGTCATTTGTTTTTCAAAACTTTCCATGTCGTTGTGAAGAAATACTTTTCTTTTTCCTTGGTGAAGTCTAACACCATCTACCATACAAGCATGAGATTCACTATCGTAAACTATAACATCGTTTCTATCTACCAAAGCTTCTATAGTAGACATACAACCTTGATAACCAAAATTCAATAAGTAACACGCGTCCATGTCCATAAAGTCAGCAAGTTCTCTTTCCAACTTTTCATGTTCGCTAGTTTGACCAGACATCATTCTAGCACCCATTGGGTAACCAAGTCCCCATTTTTTGGAAGCTTCAGCATCTGCTTCTCTTACTTCTGGGTGGTTGGACAAACCTAGATAATTATTAATACTCCATGTAAGTACTTCTTTTCCTTTAAAAAACATTCTTGGAGCAATATCTCCTTCTAACTTTGGGAAAGTAAAGTATCCATGAGATTCTTTAGCATGTTGTCCCAAGGGGCCTCTGTTGTTTTTTATTTTGTCAAAAATATCTTTCATAATACTGATTCTATAAAGAATTATTACCAAAATTATAACACTTTAATCGCTATTAGAACTTTTGTTTTAGTTTTATTAACATATCTATTCACATACTTTATCAATTAAGTCAAATTTTAATAATTATATAATTTTATATTTGCATTTTAAATTTTCAATTGAACGATATTTTCTCATATATATTTAATTATAAAATCATCCTTATATTATTTGTTTTTTCAACAACGTTGTCTTGTTCTGATTACAATAAAATATTAAAAGGAACAGATTATAATTTAAAGTATGAAAAAGCTCTGGAGTACTATGAAAAAAATCAGTGTTACAAATCCTTGCCACTTCTAGAAGAATTAATGTCTTATTTTAGAATGACTAGTAAAGGGGAAGATGTATATTATTACTATGCAAAAAATCAATATTGCATGGGGGATTACTATCTTGCTGGGTATTATTTTAAAAGATTTGTAAAAAACTTTCCTCAAAGTTCAAGAGTGGAAGAATGTGCTTTTAATTCTGCTATTTGTCTTATGAAGAACTCTCCAGATTATTATTTAGACCAATCAGAAAGTTATAAAGCAATCGATGAATTTCAACTATTTATGAGCAAATATCCCAATAGCTATCTATTAGATAGTTGTAATAAAATGGTTAGTGATTTAAGAAACAGACTAGAATTAAAAAGTTTTGAAAAGGGAAAGCTTTATTATAAAATGGAAAAATACAGGTCTGCTACCATTGCTTTAAATACTACAATTTCTGAATTTCCAAACACCAATTTTAAGGAAGAAATACTCTTTCTGATATTAAAATCTAACTATTTGTATGCTTCAAATAGTGTCGACTCAAAAAAAATAGAAAGATTTGAAGAAACTATTAAATCTTATTATACTTTTGTGGATTATTATAAAAGCAGTAAGTTTGCACGAGAATCGGAAAGCTTTTACTTATCGAGCTTGAAAGAACTAGAAAAACTCAAAATTTAACCAATGGCATATAAAGATAGCACAGCAGAGAGAACAACAATTACAAGAAGTCTTAGAGAATTAGAGTCTGAAACCAGTAATATCTACGAAACAATCACTGTTTTATCAAAAAGATCTAACCAGATTAATGTTGAAATGAAAGAAGAGCTTAATCAAAAATTAGATGAGTTTGCTACTTCAACTGACAATCTTGAGGAAATTTTTGAAAACAGAGAGCAAATTGAAGTTTCAAGATATTACGAAAGATTGCCTAAATCTGGAGCTATTGCTATTCAGGAATTAGAAAACGAAAAAATATTTTGGAAATCTCCTGAAAACGAAGATTCCAACGAATAATATTTTTCATGCTAAGTGGCAAAAATGTATTACTAGCTGTCACTGGAAGTATTGCTGCATACAAATCAGCCTTTTTAATTAGAGAATTTATCAAATCTGGAGCATTTGTTAAAGTTATAGTTACAGAAGCTGCTCTTCAATTTGTTACTACTGTTACCCTATCTACTTTATCAAAAAATCCAGTCTATAAAGACTTTATTAAAGACGAAAACACTGGCGAATGGAATAACCACGTTGATCTTGGTTCTTGGGCCGACTTAATGGTTATTGCTCCAGCTACTGCCAACACAATATCAAATTTAGTTTCTGGAAAAGCAGATAGTTTTTTCTTATCTACATTTCTTTCGTGCAATGCCCCAGTTTTTGTTGCCCCAGCAATGGATTTAGATATGTTTAAAAATAAATCTACCCAGTCAAATATTCAATTATTAACAAAAAGATTGGTAAATGTAGTAGAGCCAAAAGAAGGAGAATTAGCTAGTGGATTAGAAGGGAAGGGTAGAATGGAAGAACCAGAAGAAATAGTGACTTACATAAATAATTATTTTCTTGAAAAAGCTACTCTAAAAAACTTAAATATTTTAATTTCTGCTGGACCTACATACGAATCCATAGACCCTGTTCGTTTTATAAGCAATCATTCAACTGGAAAAATGGGATATGCTTTGGCCAACGAAGCGCAAAAAAGAGGTGCAAATGTTCAATTGGTTTCAGGACCTGTAACCTTGAAAACACCTGAAAATGTAGAAAGAATAGATGTTATGTCAACTCAGGAAATGAAAAAAGAAATTACTCAAAGATTTGATAAAATAGACGTTTTAATAATGAGTGCTGCTGTAGCTGATTATGAGCCAATAAATATTGCTTCAAATAAAATTAAAAAGCAAGACCAAGAAATAAGCATTCAATTGAAAAAAACACCAGATATTTTAAAAGATTTATCAAAAAGTAAAAAGAAACAACTCGTTATTGGTTTTGCTCTAGAAACAGAGAATGGTATTGAAAATGCCTATCAAAAAATGAAAAGAAAAAATCTAGATGCGATTATTTTAAATTCTCTGAGAGATACTGGAGCTGGTTTTGGTCATGATACCAATAAAATCACCTTAATAACTCCCTCCGAAGAGAGGGAGTTCGAGTTAAAAACCAAAGATCTAGTAGCAATAGATATTCTAAACTTTGTAGAAGAATGTATTTAAGAATTAAAATACTATTTATTGTTACTTTGGGTTTTTCTAAATTATCTATTTCTCAGATATTCAATTGTGAAGTTCAAGTTATAGCACCTACTCTTCAAAATAATCCTGCAAATGAAGAGATTTTTTCTTCCTTAAAAAACGCCATGATTGAATATATCAATTTTGGTTACAATTGGACCAACGACAAGTTTGAACAGCACGAACAAATTGATGTTTCTTTTTTATTGACACTAAATTCTAAGTCTGGGAATGATTTTTCGGGAAAACTGCAAATTACTTCCCAAAGACCAGTTTTTAATTCTGATTACAAATCTCTTTTAATGAGTTACATTGATAAAAATGTCACTTTTAAATATATTAGAAACGCACCAATACAATATTTTGAAGGACAGCACGTAGATAATTTAGCTGATATCTTAGCTTATTATATTTATATGATTCTAGGTTACGATTACGACTCTTTTTCTATGGAAGGTGGGACACCTTATTTTAATAAAGCAGATCAAATTTTAAGTATTTGTCAAAGTGCATCAGAACCAGGTTGGAAAGCGCCCGATGGAGATGGAAGTAACAATCGCTTTTGGTTAATACAAAATGCTTTACAACCACAATTCACATCTCTTAGGAAGACTTTTTACAATTACCATATTAGTGGTTTAGACCAGTGTTATATCAATAGAGATACCTGTATCAAAGAAATAACTAGCTCTGTAAATGATTTATTGGAGATTCATAAGAGTAGACCTTCTTCTTTAAATATGCAATTGTTTTTTAATGCCAAATATGAAGAGTTAATTAAAATTTATTTACCTACTTCACCTTCTGAAAGAAACAAAATTTATAATCTGGTTTCTCAATTAGACCCATCTAGAATAAAAGCATATAATAAATTGAAGTAAATTTAGTCATGGATAAATTTAAAGGTACAGGTGTCGCACTAGTAACTCCATTCAATGAAAATGGAAAAGTAGATTACAATGGTTTACAGAAACTAGTTGAGTTTCAGATTAATAATGGAACCAACTATCTAGTAGTACAGGGCACTACTGGAGAGTCTGTCACTCTTAATAAAGAAGAGAAAATAGCAGTACTAGATTATATTATTGAAATTAATGCTGGTAAACTTCCCATTTTATTAGGAGTTGGTGGAAACAGCACATCCGATGTTTGTGAAAAAATAAAGTTTTTTTCAGACCATAAGATAGATGGATTTCTCTCTGTAAGTCCATATTATAACAAACCATCACAACAAGGTATTTACGAGCATTTTAAATCCATATCTAATGCGACTAATCTTCCTATTATAATTTACAATGTGCCAGGAAGAACAAGTTCCAATATAACTGCTGATACAACGGTTAAACTGGCAAAAGATTTTAAAAATGTAGTAGGAGTTAAAGAAGCATCTGGAAACTTAGAGCAAATAATGACTATTATATTAAAAAAACCAGATAATTTTTTGGTGATTTCTGGGGACGATGCTTTAACTCTTGGACATGTTTTAGTTGGAGGAGACGGCGTTATTTCTGTAATAGCTAATGCATTCCCCAAAAGATTTTCAACTATGGTAGATGCAGCTTTGAATAGAAATTTAGATTTAGCAAAAGAAAAGCATTACGAACTCTTCGAGATTATTCATTATTTATTTGTCGATGGAAATCCCGCAGGAATTAAGTACTTGCTAAAATTAATTAACATATGCTCTGATTTTGTTAGGTTGCCACTTGTTGGTATTACCGAAGAAACATCTAAAAAACTATATTCTCTTACAGCGTCAATAGATGATACTTTGGTTTAATTTAAAGTAGGATTAACGAAATAGCTAGTATTCCAAATCCAACTCCAACCCATTTAAAAATAGATACCTTTTCTTGAAATAAGATTACTGATAATATAGTACACATTACGATAACACCAATATTTACTATTGGAAAGACTTGGTAAGTAGTAAATAGTTCACTTTTTAAAGATTTTATAAAATAAAGCAGTGTTAAATAGTTAGGGATTCCTAGAACAATTCCCCAAAAAATACTTTTTTTATCCATCTTTAGATTGGATGTTTTTATTTTAAAAAAACTATATAACCCGCCTGTAAATCCAGCAAAAAGAAAGGTCAATGTGAAAAAAAGATTCATATTTTGACTATTTAAAATATTTCTTTGTCCCCAATTTAGAAGACCATCTGCTAAACCTTGACCTATAAAAAGTAAGAAGAGGATGATTATATTTAGTTGACTTAGTTTTTTACTTTTCTTGTCTTCTTTAGAAGAAAATACAATAGCTCCGAGTGCAAGAAAAACCCCTATAATTTTAAAAAAAGTAACTTCCTCTTTAAATAAAATTATTCCTATTAATATTGGAATAACCATAGACATCTTATTGGATATTGTACTTAAAGTAATTCCTATTTTCTGTGCTGAATAGGCATATAAATTAAATGTTATTACAAATAGAGTTCCTATAATTAAGGCTATAATTACAAGATTTAAATTGGTATTAGTTTTAAGTTCAATAAAACTGTTTTCTAGTAAATAACTCGATAATGCTAATGTTCCTGCAGTAAAATAGTTGAAAGTAATGGCTATTAGATTATTTACCCTTATTTTATCAAAATATTTAAACAACATAACCATCATGGAAAATGTGGTAATTGTTATGGCTAAATCAATCATTCAAGTATTTAAGAAGTGTATCCTGACCTATTTCATCCTTTGATATCCATTTTTTATTTAATAAAGGTGATTTTAACCCATTTTTAAATAATTTATTTCCAACAATTACTCTTGCTTCGTCCCAGTAATTGTTGTTTATAAAACTTGTTATTGTTTTGAATCCTCCTTCAATAATTATGGAGGAAATTTCCATTTGGTATAAATAGTTTAACAAATTAAGAATCATATCTTTCTCCTTACATTTCAAGTAGAATATATTATCTTTTTTTTCTTCCACAATTAAATTTGCAATTATTGTTTTGGAGCTATTATCAAAAATATTATAGTCAGAACTCAATTTAAGATTTGGATCTAAAATAACTCTAACAGGGTTTATTCCTCTGACTTCTCTTACAGTAAGTTTTGGATTGTCATTTTCTACAGTAGTTCTTCCAACTAAAATAGCATCCTCATGTGCTCTCCACTGGTGAACTAAGGTTTTGGAATTTTCACTACTGATCCAATTAATTTCTTTCTTTTTTCCCTTTCGAAAAATATCCATAAAACCATCTTTGGTTTCCGCCCATTTAAGAATTATGTAAGGCCTATTTTTTTGGTGATAAGTAAAAAACCGTTTATTAAGTTCTAGACATTCTTTTTTTAGCAAGCCAACTTTGACTTTCACATTGTTTTCTTGTAGATATTTTATTCCCAATCCATTTACTTTCTTCGATTTGTCTTTGCTGCCAATTACAACACTAGAAATTCCTACTTTAACTATTAATTGACAACAAGGTGGGGTTTTTCCAAAATGACAACAAGGCTCAAGATTTACGTACAAAGTTGCTCCGTCTAGCTCTCTTTTGTTTTTTACCATATTAATGGCATTTACTTCAGCATGGTTTTCACCATATTTTTGATGATATCCTTCTCCTATAATTCTATTTTTATAGACAATTATACAACCTACCATGGGGTTTGGTGAAACAAATCCTGCTCCTTTTCTTGCCAATTCTAGGCATCTTGCCATGTATGTATTGTCTTGTTTCAAGATTATAAAAATATATATATTTATTACGGTAAATTCATAGAAGCGTTAATTATTATTATTTGTTCTTGGATAAAACATATAATTCACTATTTTTGTCGCCCGTAAATACTTGATGGTCCAAGTAAATTAACCTCTCTTTGAATAGACCATTATCAGAGATACAAAAAAATGCCATATGGCCGAAGATAAAAAAGAACCAAAAGCTGCCAAAAAAACTGCAGCAACTACTAAAAAGACTACTGCAAAGAAAGAGACAGTTGCAAAGAAAGCACCTGCTGCTAAAAAGACTACTGCAAAGAAAGAGATAGTTGCAAAGAAAGCACCTGCTGCTAAAAAGACTACTGCAAAGAAAGAGACAGTTGCAAAGAAAGCACCTGCTGCTAAAAAGACTACTGCAAAGAAAGAGACAGTTGCAAAGAAAGCACCTGCTGCTAAAAAGACTACTGCAAAGAAAGAGACATCTGTTACAGAAAAAGCTACTTCAAAATCTATTGAAGATGTTGTGGAAACTAAAACTGTTGCTCCAAAAGCAGAGAAAAAGGTACCAACTGTTTTTGATTGGATGCTTTTGAAGCTGAGGAAACCGATTCTTATACAGCTGCTGAAAGAACTAGGCTAAATGATATGTATGATGGTACTCTTACTCAAATTGAGGAGAAATCATTAATTCAAGGTTTGGTAATTGCAATCACAAAGAAAGAAGTGGTAATTAATATCAATTACAAGAGCGAGGGCGTAGTTCCTAAAAATGAATTTAGATACAATCCGGACTTAGCTATTGGTGATTCTGTTGATCTATACATAGAAAATATGGAAGATAAAACAGGCCAATTAGTAGTTTCTCATAAAACTGCACGAACACATTTGGCTTGGATAAGAGTTAATGAGGTACTAGGAAGTGGAGAAATTATTACTGGCTATGTTAAGTGTAGAACCAAAGGTGGATTAATTGTTGATGTTTTTGGAATTGAAGCATTTTTACCTGGTTCACAAATCGATGTTAAGCCAATTAGAGATTACGATCAGTTTGTTGGAAAAAATATGGAATTTAAAGTTGTTAAAATCAACAAAGAATTCAAAAATGTTGTAGTATCTCATAAAGCGCTTATTGAAGCTGAGATCGAAGAACAGAAAAAACAAATTATGTCTGGTCTTGAAAAAGGTCAGGTATTAGAAGGTATTGTTAAAAACATCACTTCTTATGGAGTATTTATTGATTTAGGTGGTGTGGATGGATTAATTCATATTACAGATCTTTCTTGGGGAAGAGTCAATCATCCAGAAGAATTAGTTACTCTTGACGAGAAAATAAAAGTAGTTATTTTAGATTTTGATGACAATAAGAAAAGAATTGCATTGGGTCTTAAACAATTATCTGAACATCCTTGGGATTCCTTAGATAAAGATTTGAAAATTGGCGACAAGGTTAAGGGCAATGTGGTAGTAATAGCAGACTATGGTGCCTTTATAGAAATTGCGCCTGGTGTTGAAGGATTGGTTCACGTTTCAGAAATGAGCTGGAGTCAGCACTTAAGAACTGCAAATGATTTCTTAAAAGTTAGTGATGAGGTTGAAGCAGTTGTTTTGACTCTTGACAAAGAAGAAAGAAAGATGTCTTTAGGAATAAAGCAATTAATACCAGATCCTTGGGAAAATATTGACAAGAAATATCCAATAGAATCTAAGCATACCTCAAAAGTTAGAAACTTTACCAACTTTGGAGTATTTGTTGAATTAGAAGAAGGAATTGATGGTTTAATTCATATTTCTGACCTTTCTTGGGATAAGAAATTTAAACACCCCTCTGAGTTCTGTAATGTAGGAGACGAGTTAGAGGTTGTTGTTTTAGAATTAGATGCTGAAAACAGAAGATTAAGCCTCGGACACAAACAACTTCAAGAAAATCCTTGGGATGTTTACGAAACAGTATTTACTATGAACTCTAGTCATGAAGGAACAGTAATAAAACTGAAAGACAAAGCCGGAATCGTATCTATGGAATATGGTGTAGAGGCCTATTGTCCTGCAAAGCATATGAAAAAAGAAGATGGTTCCTATGTTGCTGAAGAAGAAAAAACGCAATTTGTAGTTTTAGAGTTCAATAAAGAATCTAAGAAAATATTGGTTTCTCATACGAAAGTTTGGGGAGAGGTTGAAGCTAAAAAAGCTAAATCAAACGCTTCCAAAACAAGTAGAGCTGTAAGATCAATAAATGATTCTAGAGAAAAAACTACTCTTGGAGATCTAGAAGCATTATCTGCTCTAAAAGACAAAATGGATAAAGGAAAATAATTTTTTACAATTATATTTTAAAAACCGCTCAATGAGCGGTTTTTTTTTGCTTACATTTAGCCCATATTATTGATTTAAACAATAAAATTAATTTAGACAATGAGTGTATTAGTAGATAAAAATTCAAAAGTAATCGTACAAGGTTTTACAGGTGGTGAGGGAACTTTTCATTCAGAGCAAATGCTTGCTTATGGGACCAATGTTGTAGGTGGAGTAACTCCTGGAAAAGGTGGTCAAGAACATTTAGGAAAACCTGTTTTTAATACTGTTGAAGATGCAGTAGTTAAAACCCAGGCCAATGTTTCTATAATTTTTGTTCCTCCAGCATTTGCCGCTGATGCAGTTATGGAAGCAGCTCAAGCTGGCATTAAAGTTGTTATTTGCATAACTGAAGGTATTCCTGTTTCTGATATGATTAAAGTAAAAGAGTACTTAAGCGACAAGGACTGTACAATGGTTGGTCCAAATTGTCCTGGAGTTATTTCAGCTGACGAAGCTAAAGTTGGTATTATGCCTGGATTCATATTCAAAAAAGGAAATGTAGGAATTGTGAGCAAATCTGGTACTTTAACCTATGAAGCGGTAGATCAGGTCACTAAAGTTGGATTAGGTCAAACTACTGCAATAGGTGTCGGAGGTGATCCGATTATTGGCACAACAATTAAAGATGCTGTTGAATTACTAATGAATGATGATGAAACTCATGGAATTATCATGATTGGTGAAATTGGTGGAAATTTAGAAGCCGAAGCTGGAAAATGGATCAAAGAAAACGGAACAAAGCCTGTAGTTGCATTTATCGCTGGAGATACTGCTCCTAAAGGGAGAACTATGGGACATGCTGGTGCTATTGTTGGTGGTGATAGTGATACTGCTTCGGCCAAAAAAGCTATTCTTAAACAATGTGGTGTTCATGTTGTAGACTCACCAGCAGATTTAGGAACCAAAATGTTTGAATTATTATCTAAATAGTTCTTTAAATCTTAAATAAAAAAAGCAACACTAGGTTGCTTTTTTTAATGATAAATTTGTTTTACAAGATTATTCAGAAGAATTAACTGGACCTTGTGCTGGTTTCATAGGCGTTGCATTTGTTTTTGGTGCTTTCACCTCGCCCTTAATTCTAATTGTGGAAGTTCCACCAATTACTTTACCATCACTATCTTTTTTTGCTCTAGTAATGTTGTCAGAATTCATTGCATTAGATTGGATTGTTACAGATTTGTTAATAACACCTACTCTTTTAGTATCGTATCTCACTCTTATTTCACCAGTTGAACCAGGAGCTATTTCTTCTCTTGGCCATTGAGGAACTGTACATCCACAAGAACCTTTTGCATTAGATATTTTTAATGGTTGATTACCAGTATTGGTAAAAACAAATACACATTCTCCATTAGCACTTTTTTCAATTTGGCCATAGTCGTGAGTTGACTTGTCAAAAGATATTTCTGCACCTTGAGATATAGCAATAGCTTGTTGAGCTACAAATGAATTTATTGTTAAAAATGTTGCTATTAAAAAACTTAAATGTTTAATTGATTTTTTCATTGTGTTGATTTATTCTTAATAATTTCAAATATATAAAATGTTGTTTAATAAAAACAGTCAAAAACCAGACCATTTTAATTTTTATTGTTCTTTTTTTTAGAATTCTCTATTCTTTCTTTCTCTTTTTCACTTTCTTTTTCAAGAATTTCTAAATATTCGATCTCAATATCTTCTAGATGTTCAAGCATTTTCGTAAGTGAAAGTGCATTTAATTTCTTTCCAATTATTCTTTTTTTGTCATCCAATAGATAAATTTGAGGAGTACTGAATATATCATAGCTCAACCTAAAATTTAAACTTCCAAGGGTAGTTACTCTTTTTTCATAAATATAAAATTTTGCATTTTCATTGGCATCTGGAAAATCAGATATGTTTATCCATTGTAATTTATTTTCTTTAACATATTCTATCCATTTTTTATTTTCAAGATTGGTTCCAATTGCAACAAACTCAATATCGATATTCTTTTCTCTTAATTCTTTGTAAAGTTCAATCATTTTAGGAATTTCTTTTTTGCAATGTCCACAATCAGGGTCCCAAAAAATTAAAAGATTATATTTATTGGGGAGCTTGTAAAAGTCAATCCAATTAGATTCAGATGTATCTGCTAATATCATTCTTGGTGCTTTTTTTCCAATTAAAAGTGGTTCTGTTTTATCGGCTTTTTCACATAAGTCTACTAGTTTTGTAGAGTCAATCCAATACGCTTTAGAATTCCCAACTGGACAATAATATTTTTTTGCCATACAAACAAATACAGCATCCATACCCATAATATTTGATGTTTCATATTTATAGGTTAGGTGGTGAACAGTATATTTAAAAAGTTCACTTTTCGGATCCATTTTATCTATTACTTTTTGTGAATAATGACATATTGTATCTGGAATTTGTGGAATCATGTTCTTGAAGAAAAAATCCAATTTCTTATGGTAAACGGGAGTATGAACAATCCTATTGTCTGTGACATCAATATTGTCCCAGTAATGGTCTAGATAATATCGATATTTAAGAGAATCGTTTTCTTTTATTTCTTCTGGTATTTCAGGATCAATAGACATTGCAAGCACTTTTGCAGCAAGTAGGTTTTTATTATTGGTGATGTTATTTCTTTGGTAATTCTTAACTTCTAAATCTAGGGCATTTCTCTTTTTTTCGTTGTTTTCACCTTGAAGTGTCATTGCTTTATTTTTCATAGACCCTAAAAACATAATGTAATCATAGAAAAGTTTGTTATTCTTAGATTTTATAACTTTCATTTTTCCATTAAAATCATTAATGTCAGTTTCCATTGTTACATCTTCATCTGCCACGATAAATTCAAAGTATTTTGAATTTGGACAGACCACTGCATAAATACCTCCAACAAGGTTTTTTTTATCAAAAATGACTGTTTCATCTTTTGAATATGCAGTATCAGCATAATATAGTTTCTCACCAAAATATCTAGCTAAAAACACTGTAGTATCTTTTAATCCACTTATTTTAAAATTTAGATTTTGTTGTCCAAATAAATTGGCAGTAAAAAAAATAAAAAGTATAAATAATGTTCTTTTCATAAATATTAATTAATTAAAATTAAGTATAATATAAAGTAAGTTTTGAAATTTAACATTTTTTAAGCAAATATGACTTATAACCACATATAAGAATAAAAAAAGCGGTAAAATATTCCGCTTTAATACCAACTATAAATTATAAACCATTGTAAACAATAAAATATTCTAATTATTGGATATTTTAAATTAAATATTAATTAAAACAGTTTATTCGTATTTTAGCTATAACGTAAAATATTATTTAAGGGGGGGGTAAATAATACTTTTATAAGTGAAAATCTATAAGACTATTGTATAATTATTTTGAAAGTTTCTTCTTGGTTTTCTAAAAAATAAATTCCTTTTGGAAGGTATATCAGAACTTTATGATCAATTACTCCAGACCAAACTGTTTTTCCTATGGAATTATATATATTGATGTTTTTATTGTCTATTCTGTTCTCAATATTTATGTAACCATTAGAGGGATTAGGATAAATTGAAAAACTATTAGGAATAAATTTTTCTTGATTGGTTAAATCATTGGTAATTACATTTACATTATCTAAAGCTATTATATAGCTATTGTTTGAGCAATGTCTAAAAGCAATATATAATGGGGTGTTTAAGGGAATACCTTCTAATTTTACTTGGAAATTTGTCCAAAGATTTGGAAGAGCAATCGTGTCAAAAAACAACATGCTATTTAGAATACTATCTTTTTCTAAATATTGGGAACAAAAAACCTGAAGAGCTTCCGGGTAAGACCCGTCCAAGGATTTGGCTTGAAAATTCAAATAATTTCCATTATTATTAAAGGTTAATGCGGGAGTTATAATAAAATTATTTGCTGCAACAGTATCATTAAACCAAGAATTAGCAGCCATTATAGAGTCTCCAACGTTTAAAGAGTCATAATCTTCCACTAAGTGAAAGGAACTAATTAGATTAGAAACCATAGGGTCGTTGTAAGGGGCTGCCAAATCTCCATCTATAAAAGTCCATGAAGTCAAATTCCCATTGTTAAAATTTTGATTTAATAACTCAGTTTGTGCTAAGGATAATCCAAAAGAAAATAAAAATAAAAATAAAAATATGTTGCGCATTACTTCTTTTTTGTCGGTAATAATGGCAAATGTAATTATTTCCTATCAACAATAGAACATGGACAATATATCTAATCTATTAGTTTATTAAAAAATGCTGGTATTATTTTTGATAAATTCAATTTATGAAATTACTAATCTCTCTTTTTTTCTCTTTCATTTTCTTTTTAGGTTTTTCTCAAACCTATTCTTTAAAAGACTTTTATAAATCCGATACTGTTTTAGATAATAAGATAGATTCTATTTTTAATCTTTTAAATGATACTTCTAGAGTTGGACAAATGATTGTTCCTGCTATTGGTAGATTGGGGAAATCTAGAGATCATGTTTTGGCATTGGCACAAAAAGGATGGATTGGGGGGATACTATTATTGAATGGTACTTTTGAAGAATTCTCTAAAGATGTAAAAAACTACGACAGTACAATGATTGCCAAAGGACATCTTCCTTTAATTTTCAGTGCCGATGCAGAACCCACATTAGTCAATAGAAAGATCATAGGGTCTCAAAAAGTACCCTACACAAATTCCATTCACAGTATGGATAGTGTAGAAATTATTGCCAGTATAATTTCAGAGGACCTTAACAAAATTGGAATTAATCAGAATTATGCTCCAGTTATTGATGCTTCGCCAAATAAGGTAGTTAGTAATAGAAGTTTTGGTTTAAATATGGATACGGTTATTTCCTTTTCTAATAAATTCATTAATACTACTCAGAAACGAAATATTATTGCTACCGCAAAACATTTTCCAGGACATGGTTATGTTAAAGGAGACACCCATAAGGAATTGATCTTTATAGATGGAGAAATGAAAGAAGTTGAAAATTATATTCCTTTAATTCAAAGTGGTGTGATTTCAATAATGGTAGCCCATCTTGCTGTAAAGAATAATGAAGAGTACAATACCTTTGGTTTGCCTTCTACTTGTTCAAGAAATATTGTCACCAATCTTTTGAAAGACTCTTTAGGGTTTGAAGGGTTAATTGTTACAGATGCTCTTAATATGGGAGGAGTGGCTAATTTAGAGAACAATGGATTAAAGGCTGCTCAAGCAGGATGTGATCAATTACTCATGCCAATAGATGAAGAAAAAGTAATGTTGAATATTCTAGGTTTAATTGAAAAAAACCAGACCTTTAGAAAAGAAATTTATGATTCGATAAAGAAAATAATAAGACTCAAGATTTGCCTTGGGAAATTAATTTAGTTGTAAGTCTTTTTATCCCACTGGTACTCACTAGGATAAACATTTTGAGAAAAACAAATAAAAGTAGAGAGAGAACATAACATAATAAAGGCATATAAAAACCATGCTATTCTATGGTAGCCAAAATAGCCCATATCAACTTCTGCCCCATTCAAAATTAACCATGTTGGTGTAAAAGCGGCAATTAAAAATGCAGCAATTCCTACTGTTGTAAACATAGATTCTATAGATTTAAGCGGCAAAGCTATTGCTTTTTTTATCCATCCTAAATCGTCTCCCCATTGGTGAACCAATAGATAATTTTTATTTTTAAGAGGGATGAATAACAAAGGGTCTTTATTGCAGTCTTCTAAATCAAAAGCTTGGGATGGAGCTAAAATGAAGAAATGTTCAACAGATAAATTATTTGCTTTTTCAATTTCTTTAATTTTAAAAATAGCTTCTTTTGGTATTTCGTTTTTGAAGTACTTAGTTGGTAAAAATCTTAAACGATGTTGAATTGCTATTTTTTTAATGGACTCAATGTTGAAAATATCTTCTTTAGAATTGGTGTTAATTTCAGCAAAATAATTTTTAGAACTAGATTTTGCAATGTTTTTTTCTATCTGAGTTTCTTTAACAACATCGTTATCTAATAATTGATTAACAGAGTTTAGAAAATCATTTTCTGAATTACTTCTTACTCTAATAAGCTCTTTTTTTATATCAATACTATCAAACATATTTCCTTTTCATACTAAAATATATACAAATATTAGCGTTTGCTATTTTGTTTAATTGTTTCAGAGAAATTATTGTAATTTATTTTTATTCATTAAGTTTTTTTGGTATTTACTTTGAACAATATCCACAAATCCTAGAATAGATATTATAAAGTAAAATGTAGCTTTATTCATAGCATGAATTGAATTTCCTAATATTTTAAGATCAGCTTTTTCACCTCCTTCGGATAATAACATTATCCCAACAACAAATAATATAAAAAGCCCTAAAACCTCATATTTTCTATTTTTTTGTAAAAATTCAGATACTTTATTTGCAGCTAAAATCATTAAAACACCTCCAACAATAATTGATATTGCCATTATGAGAAAATTATCAGTAAGTGCTATTGCACTTAGAATTGAATCAAATGAGAAAACAAGATTCATTAAAACAATCATGAAAATCACTCTATTAGTAGAAGCTTTGGTTTTTTGCTCTTGATCATCAATAAAAATAATCATATGCCAAATTTCTTTTACGGACGTGTAAAGAATAAATCCACCACCAAATAAAATTATAAGGCTATGTAGATTCATTTCAAAAGAAACAAATTCATATTCACTAGTTAAAAATGGATTTTTAAACTTTTCAACCAAATTAACTAAAATAAATAGTAAAGCAAGTCGTAGAATTATTGCGATTGCAATACCAGTTTTTCTAACAAACTCTTGTTTTT
>Ga0115567_10002362_pt1 | contig 18649 bp, 16 predicted proteins | sample COGITO_mtgs_1204_2_FD_88679 | JGI IMG/M metagenome (GOLD analysis project Ga0115567, IMG submission 88679) | Pelagic marine microbial communities from North Sea - COGITO_mtgs_120412 | ecosystem: Environmental > Aquatic > Marine > Epipelagic | place: Germany:Helgoland, sampling site Kabeltonne... | reverse complement strand
TCTCACGAAGTCCTGGCCGGTTTCGTTCGGCTCTAGAATGCCAGCGGCAGCGGCGGCGCCTATGCCAGCGGCCAAATACGCATCGTCAACTGGCGACTTGTCGAATATGCCGTAGGAAAGGCCACCGGTATGGCTCATCAACTCGCGTATGGTCATCTTGTGATTCGCGGCTTCGGTGATCATGCTGCCATCGTCATTGGTTCCGGTGTAGACAGTTAAGTCCTTCATTTCAGGAATGTACTTCTCTACCGGATCGGAGAGTTTAAATTTTCCTTCTTCATATAGCGCCATGAGTGCAACGCCAGTTATTGGCTTGGTCATGGAATAGATGCGGAACAGGGCATCATTGGTCATGGCTGCCTGAGCATCTATGTCTCTATAACCGACAGACTCGAAATGCATGACCTTGTTGTCGCGGGCAGCCATAGTGACGGCACCTGCAAGCAGGCCCTGATCCACCAGGTCTTGCATAGCCTCGGTAACGCGGTTGAGGCGCTGCGAGTCCATGCCTACGCTTTCGGGGGCTACCATTTCCAGAGCTCGAGCCGGCTCCGGACTTGCTAGGCCGGCAACGGTATTGTTGCTACTTGCTGGAGGATTGCATCCAGCAAGTATGCCCACTAGTAGGAGTAGGAGTGTGTGCCTGGAGAGATTCGACACAAGACGCGGGTTGCTATTCATAAGAGTTTCCTGTTTTTAGTAATCTATAAGGCTGATTATAGGGAAATTTTGCCGAGAAAGATTCCGCTAACTAGGGAAATAATCAGGTTTCGTGGAGCGAAGGGATAGTGTCATCGGTGTAGATACAAATGTTACTTTCTATTCCTTATGCCTAAAAAAGCTTTGTGCGCCAACCTGTTCTGCTCGAACTGCCGGCTCTTCTTGAGCGCATTCTGGAGTGTAGTACGGACCGTTTATCTGCCAGCCAGTCTTCTCTGCCCACGGCAGTATCTAGCCCCTTATTCCTTCTTCGATTTTCCTCGGCCTTGCGGTATTCGAAAAATTCGCTGTAGGAACGGATTTCCGCATCCAGCTCCTGCACGATGATCTCTACATAGATCGCGTCATCTAGGAAGCCGACTCCGGGTAGGTGGTCAGGAATAATGTCATCGGGATCACAGAAATAAGCCAGAGCACTTAGAACTGCTTTGCGCTCGCTTTCGTTTAATTCCCATTCTTTGTCACTCACCATGTTTATCAATATTTCAAGTTTCATCAGTCTTTCTTCGATGAAAGTAGGCAGGTCTACGGCTCTGGCCTGTTCGACCATCTGCCTGGCGGCGTCCTCAACTTGCTTGGCGTTCTCGTCGTTCTCAAGGGCATCCTTGGCTCTGCTAACAATATCTTCGAATCGCTTCAAATCGTCATTGCTAAGGGTAAAGGTAATATCGATGGACATGCGCGGCTTTCCTGTAGTTCTGAAATAATACTAATGTACCTGGCTAGGGGCTCTAGTATGGCCTAATAATTAGAACACTTTCAATCCTCTGGCTTTAGGGAAGCAGAGGCGATTGTAATTTCTTTGTTGTAGGGGCCGTTAGCTAAGCGTAAATGATGTGATCAGGGCTCTGAAAGTAAGCATAGACTTGCACCTATATAGCCCTTAGTCTGCCTAGACACTCTATGAGGCAAGATAGTTATGAAGTCTATAAATTCTTATATCAGAGCCTTTAGTATTAGTGCTTGCCTGGTGTTTCTGCTTTCCTGCTCGGAGCAAAATGGCTCTCCCGATGACTTTGCTGCTGCTACCGTATGGATTATCAAAGACGCTCTCGTCTACGATGGGTTGGGCAACGACCCGGTTACTGCAGATGTGCGCGTAGACAATGGCATCATTTCCGGTATCGGTGACTTCACTGCGCAATCGAATGACAAAGTGTGGCAGGCGAATGGTCTGGCACTGTCACCTGGATTTATAGACCCCCATAGTCATCACGACACAAAATTGATGCAGCAGCTCGCGCCGAAAAGCGCGCTAGCTCAGGGCATCACAACAATCGTCAGCGGGCTCGATGGCGGTGCCTCTTCATTTGGTGCGCCGTTTGTTTCCATCGAACATAATTTTCAGTTATTTCAAGAAAACCCGGCGGCAATAAATCTCGCCTATTTCGCACCCCACGATACTTATCGTGAGATCGTAATGGAGGATGATTTCAAGCGTGCGGCAAACGAGGAAGAGTTGGAGAGCATGAGGCAGATGCTGCGTCGCGATCTTGAGGCCGGCGCTTTAGGCTTATCGACAGGGTTGGAATATGAGCCATCGCTGTATTCGCTTACGGAGGAAGTCATAGAGCTAGCTAAAGTCGCGGCGAGTTATGGTGGCAAGTACTCGAGTCATATCAGAAGTGAAGATGTCAAAGTTACCGAGGCGATCGACGAGGTGCTCACCATAGCGCGGGGGGCGAATATCTCCGCGAATATCAGTCATATCAAGCTGGCTATGTATGCGCTACACGGCGATGCCGAAAGTGTCCTGGAAAAACTCGATAGGGCACGTAGCGAAGGGCTCGATATTACCGCGGATATCTATCCCTATGATGGTTGGAAGGCACCCATGGCGATTCTGATGCCGGAGCGCGATTACGGAGATAGGGCAGCAGCGGAATATGCCCTAAGTTCTATCGCGGCGGCATCCAGTATTACGATATCGGACTATGAGGGACAGCCTTCCTATGCTGGAAAAACCCTAGAAGGTCTTGCGGCCGAGAAAGAGATGGACCCGATAGACCCGATGATGCGGCTTCTACAGCGCGCGGAACGAGACGATCTCAACGAGCGTGTCATCGGTCGCAATATTGGCCAGGCCGATATCGAGACATTTATGCAGTGGCCTTTTACTGCGATCACCACCGACGGTGGCATCGACGACAGTCATCCACGGGGGCAGGGCACATTCTCCCGTGTGTTGGCTACTTATGTGCGGGACAAGCAGGTTCTTACCCTTAGCGAAGCTATTCGAAAGATGACCAGTCTGCCAGCGCATAATCTGGGTATCGCCGATAGGGGCATACTGCAGCAGGGCTTTGCAGCCGACCTTGTGCTGTTTGATCCAGCCTCAATTCAAGACCACGCCACTTTCGATGATTCGCTGCAATACTCCACGGGAATCGATGCGGTGTGGGTGAACGGAGAGCTAGTCTGGGACAAAGGCGATGTGACTGATGCACGTCCGGGGCAGCTTATTCGTCGTCAAAATACTCCGGGCGACTAGCTCCCATTCGATTTACAAAATCAAGGTCAGAAGAAGATGAAGGCTCAACAGCTTAAGCTCTCCAGTCTCGTTCTATACATCGCGTTTCAGTTTCTTGGCTTGGGCACGGCAAGTGCTCAGGTTGCTGATAACGCCGAGGGTTATCCGCAGGCTGTCTTAAACTATGTAGAGAGCTGGAGTGAAAGCCAGCCAGCCCAGGAGCTACGGCCCAGCACCTTTATAGAAATAGACCAACTGGCATTCTATGCAAACATACGGCTTATTAAGACGCAGATTTTGGACGATTCAACTCGCCTGATGGTGGTAATAAAGTCTGATGTCTACGGCCATGGTCTGGAGCTACTCGCGAAGGTTGCCGAGATGGCGGGTGCCGATTATTTCGGCATCACCGAAAACAGCTCTCTGCTGATAATGCAAAGATTGGAGTTAAATACTCCGATTGCGCGCCTGCGCCTGGCAAGCAACGATGAGCTTGTGGCGGTGCACTCAGATCGAGAATTGTACGGCGACGTCGAAGAGATGGTCGGAAACCTGCAGATGGTTGAGCTTCTCTCAAGGCTTGGAGAACAGACAGGGCAAAGAATAAAAGTTCATTTGAATCTGAATACGGGAGGGATGTCCAGAAACGGATTTGATATGAGCGTTCTAGAAATTCGGGAGCAGATGCTTTCTCTGATAACGCTGCCGAATATCGAAGTTGCTGGCATCATGACCCACTTCCCAAACGCTGATGCCGAAGACATCAGTGGTACCCGTCTGGCTTTTGAGAAATTTAAAGAACAAGCGGATTGGATAATCGAGAATGGTAATTTGAACCGAGATGCCATTCTGCTGCATGTGGCAAATACCTCCACAAGCCTGCGTTTGCCAGAGGCACATCTGGATATGGTGCGAATCGGTTCCCTGGCTTTTGGCGAGAAACTCGAAGACGAGGCGCCGGGGTCACTCCAACAGTTGATGTCGGTGTATTCCCGGGTAGGTCAGATCAATTACTACCCCAGGGGTAGCCCCGTGGGCTATGGCAGCAGCTATATACTGCAGCGGGACAGCTATCTGGCCAATATTCCAATAGGGAAGGTCAATGGACTTCCCAGGGATCTAGTAGAGGTATTAATTGGCGGAGACAGATATCCGATGGTGGGAAGTATGTCGATGAACACAACCATGATCGACATAATCGATGGATGGGAAGAAATAGCATCCGGAGATCAGGTCGTTATTTTTGGACGACAAGCACAAGATGAGATTCGGGTAGAAGAGCATTGGAGATCATCTATCTCTGACGTCCATAGCTTTATGGGGCAGTTGAATCAAGGGGCGAGATACTCCAAGGCATTGTTGGACTAAAGGGGTCGGAGGGATTTATTTTTGATCAATTTGGCAGCAAATTGATCAAAAATAAATCCCTCCGACCCCTTTACGCTCAAGCTTTAATCGATAATTGCCTGCTGCACGGCATTTTCGAAATCTTCCTGCGCCGCCCTATAGGGTTGCTGAAGCATAATTACTGCCGTTAACTCTTCTTCCGGGTCGGTGTAGGAGCGAGTGCCGAAGGCGCCGCCCCAGCCGAAGGCGCCGGGACTGCGTCTTGTGTTGGAGACTATGGGATCTTCTGCAACAGCTACGGTATAACCAAAGCCCTGCCCCCTGAGATTCCGTCCTATTCCCTTGTAGAGGTCGCCCGACTGATTGCTGGCCATCATGCGAACGGTGCGCGGGCTTAATAGACGATTGCCGAATAGCTCGCCGCCGTTAGCCAGCATCTGTTCGAAGCGCAGATAATCTTCGGCGGTGCTGTTGAGTCCGTAGGAGCCGGAGAAGTAGGTGGTATCGGGGACATCGAAGAAGCGCGACATGTCACGATCAACGATTACAACTCGGCGGTCCTGGTATTCAGCAGGCACATTCCACCAGGTGTTGTTCATGCCCAACGGCTCGAAAATGCGCTGTTGCGTAAACTGAGGGAAGGGCATGCCGGATTCAATCTCGATGATGCGAGCGATTACATCCAATGCTGTGGCAGGACTGTATTGCCAGCGAGTACCGGGCTGGAAATCAAGCACGTAATCACCAAACTTGGGGACAGTGTTAGCCAGCGTTGCTCCCGGGCTGCGATCGGCTGGCGCGGAGATGGCGCTACCTAAGCCGCTACTAGCCAGGCCTGAGGTATGGGTCAATATGTCATGGACGGTGATTTGTCGGTGTGCTGGTACCAGTCGATGCTCGGGGAGGTCTTCAGGATCCACGCGCAGCGGGCTGATGTTCTCATCGAAGGGTGCGGCGAGCACAGCGACCTGCATATCCTCGAATTCTGGAATCCACTTAGATACCGGATCGGTAGGACGTATCAAGCCTTCTTCTATCATCATCATGGCGGCGACGCCCAGCACCGGTTTGGTGGAGCTCATCATGATAAAGAGGCTGTCATCGGTCATGGGGCGTTTATTTGGAACGTCCATCACGCCATGGGTCTGAAAATGCACAAGCTTTCCGTGCCTGGCTACGGCGGTTACCGCACCTTGGATGTTGCCCGCATCTATATGCCGCTGCATGGCTTGATTGATGCGCTCGAGGCGCTCGCCGGACATGCCAACTTCTTCTGCACTAGACGCCCACGGGATATCTTGGGCAGATGACAAACCAACGGTCAATGCCGCGAATAGGGAAACAATGGCAAGAGAAAGATTTTTCAGGGTTTTTTTATCCATGGGCTGCTCGCTTAGCTAATGTGTTTACAGTTCACTTTCAACCCGGAGATTACCTTAATCTACGGCAAAATGGGACTAAAGGGGTCGGAGGGATTTATTTTTGATCAATCCACTGGCTAGATTGATCAAAAATAAATCCCTCCGACCCCTTTTTCTCGGTTAGCTCCTTACGTATCTGTTGAACCAATCAATGGTGCGTTGCCAGGCCTCAGTCGCGGCGGCATCATTGTAGCGTTCAGGAGTGGCGTCGTTGAAGAAGCCATGTACTGCGTTAGGGTAGATGTGGCCTTCATGGGTAACGTTTGCGGCGATCATCGCTGCTTCGTATTCCGGCCATGCCTCAACCAGACGCGTATCGAGCTCCCCATGTTGTACTAGGATTGCAGCCTTGATACTTGCTGCATCGGTAGCCGACACACCTCCGCCATAGAAGGGAACTGCAGCGGCAAGATCCTCTCCTAGTCTCACCGCTAGTCGGTTTGAGACACTGCCGCCGTAGCAAAATCCAGTCACGCCAATCTTGCCCGTGCAGTCTGAGCGATTTTTTAACCAGAGTGCGCTGGCTACGATGTCTTCGAATTTTTTGTCGTTATCTACCTGACGAAAGAGTTGCCCGCCCTGATAGTCATCTCCCGGATAGCCACCAACAGAGGAGAGCACGTCAGGGGCGAAAGCCATGAAGTTAGATAGAGCAAAGCGTCGGGCGACATCTTCGGTGTGGGGATTTAGACCGCGATTCTCATGCACTACGATTATGCCTGGAAGCTGCGACGGCGTTTCACTGCGACTGTCGGCGCTATAGGGTCGTACCAGATAACCTCTTATGTAGCCGTTGCCATCTGGTGAGGGCAGGGTCTCATAACTGGCCGTTATTCGTTCATCATCGCGAGACACCTGCTGCCCTAGCGCGTAATTGGGCATCAGAGCTTCCACTATGGCACTGGCACCGAGACCGGCCACCGCAAATTTCTTAACACGGTTTAAGAACGCCCGACGACCGATTTCGCCGTGAATGTATTGGTTGTAAATTTCAATCGCTTCAACTGGAACAGTGCGTTTTTCTTTGGATGACATAGTGGCTCTCCCGTGTTGGTTTAGACTGGAACCATACCATTAAGATTCTGTTGTAGAAAAGAAGAAGAGAAGGTAAAAAACGCAGGCTTACCATCGATTTCACGAATGTGCTATGCGGCGTGCTAAGGGGTTTTTGAAGTTGCTCGCTTGGAAATACTGAGTTTTATTCTGGCTCAGCTGCTTATTCTATTTTTTCCAGATGGATTCACAAAGCTAGCATCTAGGGCATGGAAAAGGAGACAGGAAAATAGCTAGTCGCTTTGGCGCATCACTATTTGGTCGCTGTCTCCCATGGATGGGATACTAGTCTTCTCGAGTTACGAGTTTTTGTAAACGCCAGTTAATTAATTCTCCAACCCAGATCTCATCTTCCGATGGACAGGCTATGGCATGTATCCAACCAAACTCGCCAAGATTACGACCGGGCTGTCCATAGACGCCCAAGACTTCACCCTGCAGCGAAACCTTGTAGACGCGGCTGGGATAGAGATCACCAATGAACAATACTGGATTAGGCCCAGGTGTCATGCAAAGAGCATCGGGCGCGCCTGGTGATTGCGAGCCAGTAGTGCCGTGTGGATTTTCCCTGCCATAGGTAATTTTACCGCGGGAGGTATCGACAGGTACGTCAACGGTAAATTCACGAATGTAATTGCCTTCTTGGTCAAATACCTGAATGCGTCGATTGCCGCGGTCGGCCACGTAAATCTCGTCCGCTGGAGAGACGGCTATTCCGTGTGGCGTGTCGAATTGACCCGGTCCGTCACCAAGTTCGCCCCAGCTTAGAACCCACTCGCCTCTGGCATTGACCTTGCCTACACGAGAATTGATGTAACCATCGGAGAAATAGGAATTACCCTCTGAGTCCCAGGCCACATCCGTGGGTTGGTTAAAGACATTGTCGCGATGAACGGGTATGGGCCAGCGCGGGTTATTGTTTTCGGGGATATCAACATCGAGACCCATGCGTTGAAATCGCCTCGCCATCACCGTCTCATAGTCCGGTGGTAGCTGAATATGCGATGCCTCTGCCTTGCGTCCGAATACCCAGTCGACATGACCTTCGGGGCGAATTCGCAGAATCATATTAGATCCCTTGTCCACTACCCAGATATTGTCCTGAGGGTCAATGCGCACGGCATGCGCATAAGACCAGGCGTTTAGGTTTTTACCAATCTCACGTACAAAATTGCCCTGTGCGTCGAACTCCAACAACTGAGCGGCAGTTTCCATGTAAGCGGGGCCCTTTGCACTGCCGCCGCGAGAGAAGACAAATACATGGCCATGAGAATTGACCGCCACGCCGGCGATTTCACCGAAGTGAATATCCGCTGGCAGTTTTAACGGGTCAGGGACTGATTCAAATGGAAGTTCAGGAACATCCTGCTGAGCATGGGCAAGTGTCATAATGCAGCCGAGCAATATGGTCACGAAGATTTTGAATTTCATTGTGATTACCTCTTGGGTTGGACTTTTTATTGTTGTTCCCAGTGGTCGGTCTGAAAGTGGAACTTTGCAGATTGCCTGCGTGACAGGCCAGAAGGGACCGCTCTCGACGCTAACAGTCAAACCCTAGGCAGTCAATTAAGTAAGGGGTCGGAGGGATTTAACTCCCTTTTTCTAGGTGGCGGGTTCGCGAGTGATAAATAGTACTGGAACAAGTAGTAGCAATAGGGGAAGAGAAAATACCATCACACCGCTCCAGCCAATACTGGCTAATAGAACGCCGGCGCTGAGTGAGCCAACCGCTTGTAGGCCAAAGACCAAAAAGTCATTAACTGCTTGCACCTTGAAGCGCTCTGAATTGCGGTAGCTTTGGGTTAACAGGGTTGTGCCGCCCAGAAAAAGGAAGTTCCAACCAACGCCAAGAAATACCAGTGTCCCCCAGTAGTTGATAAAATCTGGTTGACCCCAGCCAATAGCAACACAGACTAACATCAGGGCGAACCCTGCCTGGATAATTCGCTTCACTCCCAGCCAAGAGATCAGAAAACCACTGAAGAACGATGGGACATACATGGCAAGTATGTGGCTCTGGATCACCCGGGTTGTGTCATCTAATGAATGCAGATCTAACTCGTGCATACTTAGTGGAGTAGCGGTCATTATCAGGCTCATGACGCTATATCCGACAGCAGCAGATGCAATTGCCAGGATTAGGGTGGGTTGTCTGAAGATCTGCCCTAGAGACCTGTCAGCACTAGCTTGTTCGTGTGTCTCCATTGCTGTGTTGCGATAGAACACGAGTAAGATTAGTAAGGACACGCTCAGCATTGCAGCCATGCCTAGAAACGAACCTACGTAATCGGGAAGCCCTTCAATGACACTGAAGCGTCGTCCCACTTCCGGTCCTAGCAATGCGGCAACTATGCCCGCTAACATTAAGAATGACAGACATTTGGGTATCTGATGTTTTGGCACCGACTCCGCAACGGCGAAACGAAACTGCTGCAGGAAGGCTATATAGTTACCAATGAAGAAAGAGGCGATGCAGAAGAGCGCAAAAGATTGTTGATAGATACCCCAGGCGGCAAAGAGTGCGGCAAAGATGGCGAGCGCGGTACCTCCAAGAAATCCAGCTTTTCTACCGACTTTTGACATCAGATAGGACGCGGGAATTGTCGCAGAAGCTATTCCTATAATTTGAATTGCTATTGGGAGTGTCGCCCAGTCGAGTGAGGGTGCTATCTGCGCCCCAACAATACCGCCCAGCAGGACAAGAATCGGTGCTGCGGTTTGACCGAAGCATTGCGCGAAGGTCAGAACGATTAGTGTTCTGTAATTTTCCAATTTCACTCAGGGGCTCCCGCTCCAGTATGGCCTGACACGAGAGATCGATGCCCGCTGCACAATTCTAACCCATAAAAGATAAAGGGGTCGGAGGGATTTAAAATTAATCCCTCCGACCCCTTTAATTCGTCAGGCTCTTAACTGGTATTGGAAAATCTCGCTAATTAGGCTACTGTTGACCAGTCTTTCGTTATTCGTGATTGCCTGCCTGACAAGAGCAATGACAGGTTCGGTAGACGGTAATGGCTAATCTCTGTCATTACTCGGGATTGGATTGTGCGCCAGTACCTGCACAGGAGAATTATCATGCGCTTTCTGAACACCTTGGCGCTTAGCCTGAGCCTTGCTTCCCCATTGGCCTTTGGCCAGCTCACTCCGGAGCGAATCTCTGTCGAAACGATGCCCAGCCCGGGAGCCAACTGGTTTGTCGCCAAATCTGGTGGCGGTGCCCGTATTTTCGATGCCCAGTCCGGCGAGATGCTGGGCCAGTTGTCGCTTTCCGATTGGACCCCCGCCGTGACCATGTGGAATCCGCGCGAGGAGTTCTATGCGGCGGAATCCTACTTCAGCCGCGGCGTGCATGGCGAACGCACTGATATGGTGACGATTTACGATTTCGAGAACCTCAGTCCCGTTGCCGAGGTCATCATTCCCAATCATATGGCGCGTCTGGGCGTGCGTCGACATCTGGCCATGTTGAACAGCGGTCGTCATCTGGTTGTACACAACATTAATCCGGGCCACTCGGTGTCTATCGTGGACGTACAGGATCGTGTTTTTGTCTATGAACTAATGACGCCTGGCTGCGCCGTGAATATGGCCGTGGCGGAGAATGACTTTCTGCAAATCTGTGGCGATGGCACGCTGCAACTTATCCAGTTGGATCTAAGCGGCTTCGAACAGAACCGGGCGCGCAGCGATGTGTTCTTCAGCGTGCAGGATGACGCCGTTTTCGACCGCACTGCCAGTACCGCTGACGGATGGCTGCTGGTGACCCACTCTGGTGAGTTGTTCGAGGTAAGTGTGTCAGGAACCGACATCGACATCGGTGAGGGCTGGCGCATCCCGACCGACGGCGCAGAAGGTTGGCGTCCGGGTGGGCGCGGTGAATTCCTGTCTGTACATCATGATACTGGCCTGCTGTATATCGCGATGCATGAAGGTGGTATCGACACGCATCATGATCGAGGCACAGAGATCTGGGTGATTGATCTTAATACTCAGCGTCTGCTCAAGCGTCTCGAGATGGAAGAGCCTATCGGCACTTTACTAGTAACTCAGGAAGCGAATCCAAAATTAATCGTTGGCTCCTTTGGCGACCTTGGCACACTTGTCTTCGATGCGCTGACCTTCAAGCATGAACGTGCGATTCAGGCGCCTGGCGCGCAAATGTTCGAGGACTTCTAAGCGATGCTAGATCCGCTTCTGTTTCAGCTTATCGCCGTGTCATTCTGCCTGCTGTTGGTTGCCGCAGGATTGCACAAGCTTGCTGACCGATTACGTTTTCAGGGCATTCTTACAGCCTACCAGGTATTGCCAGCTTTTCTGCTTGCTCCACTGAGCCTACTCATTCCCCTGCTTGAAATAGTGCTGGGGCTGAGCTGGGCCATAGGTTGGCAAACAGGTCTGGTGTCGATGGCTACAGCTTCCCTGTTTGCTGTCTATGGGACAGCTATGAGTGTCAACCTGATGCGAGGTCGCAGCTATATCGATTGTGGTTGTGGCCTGTCATCGGCAAAGGCGCATAGCAAAGACAATGGCGTGCAACAGTTGTCTGTATGGCTGGTATCTCGCAACATCTTATTGATTGGTTTTGCTCTCGCAGCCGGGGCAAGTATGAACGCAAGAAGCTTTGCCGTGTTGGATTACTTTTCCCTGATAGCGGCAACGCTGGCACTGGTATTTATCTATGGGGCCTTCCATCAGTTGTTGGTGAACCACAATGCGATCGATTCCTGGCGCAAACCGTTGTTAGCGGAGTCGTCTGCAGGGGAAGATCATGACTGAAGCCTTAATCGTGTCTAATATCATCCTGTGGGTCGTCGTAATCGCCTTGGCCCTGCTGGTTCTGGCACTGGCCAGACAGGTAGGGATTCTGCATGAAAGGGTGTCGCCGGCAGGAGCGTTGCAGCCTACATCCGGGCCCAAAGTCGGTGAGTTGACGACCAGGCTGGATCTGAGAACCCTGGCAGGTTCGCAGGTTGTTATTGGGGGTGAAGACAGTTCAACCCTCGCTACTTTTATCCTGTTTATTTCTCCTACCTGCCCGGTGTGTAAGTCCCTGGTGCCTACCGCGAAGTCATTAATCCTTTCGGAGAAGCCGCGTATGCAACTTATGTTTGCCAGCGATGGTGCTGACACGGACAAGGAGCTGGCACAACATAAGTCCTATGTCACAGACCTGAATATTTCCGATTACCCCTACATCATCTCGCAGCAGCTTGGAATGACCTATGAAGTCAGCAAGCTGCCGTTTGCGGTTCTAATTGGCAGCGATGGCATTCTCAAGAGCAAGGGACTGGTGAATACCCGCGAACACATGGAAAGCCTGATTGAAGCTATGGACTCCGGTGTTTCGACCCTGCAGGAATTTGTCGGACTAGCAACGGCAGAACAGGGTGATGCTGAAGAGAATATTGTTAAGAAATTTGAGCCTTCAACGGTGGAACAATCGTCATGAATATTGAACGAATGGTAGAAAGTGGCTACTACTGGATCGATGACAAGGCCCGGAGAACAAGCCTGGCGTTGGCGCGCAAACTGTCGCGTCGTCATTTCTTATCGAAGATCGGAATGATGCTTGCGGGCGCCGCGGCCTTTCCCTTATTGCCGGTGTCTCGATCTTTTGCCCAGAGTTCCATACAGGAGATAGGCGATCCGCAATCCTGCGAGTACTGGCGCTACTGTGCCATGAGTGGTTCCATCTGCGCCTGTTGCGGGGGTTCGGCAACTTCCTGCCCGCCGGGCACGCAACCGTCACCGATCTCCTGGGTAGGTACCTGCCTCAATCCCGTGGATGGGCGCAATTATCTCATGTCCTATAATGACTGTTGCGGCAAGTCCAGCTGTGGGCGTTGCGGCTGTCACCGTACCGAGCGGGACAAGCCGGTTTATTACAACGGTACCAGCAGTACGGTCTATTGGTGTTTCGGTGTGGAAGACACCAGCTACAATTGCACGGTTTCGCTAGTATTAGGCTATTCGGACGAATAGATGGCTTGTGAGAAGATGAGCCACAATAAGCTTTTCGCAGGGGTGTTATTTAAAAGAGGGGCGATTCCGCTGGCACTGTCCTTACTGATGATAGTCCTACCCGGCGCCGCGCACAGCGCCACAGCCAGAATCAACTATCTGCTGCATTGCAGTGGTTGCCATCTTCCCGGAGGGCAGGGCAACCCACCGAATGTGCCAACCCTGCATCAGGAGTTGGGCCGCATGATGGGCGTAGCTGCAATGCGAACCTATCTTGTACGTGTGCCAGGCTCGGCCTATTCTTCGCTCAGCGACGAAGAGTTGGCTGCCGTGGCTAACTGGATTCTGGAAGAGTTTAATGCCGAGACACTGCCTGCCGATTTCGTTCCTCTCAGTACTACCGAAGTGACCCGTGCGCGGCAGGAGTCATTGTCGGACCCTCTGCGCTATCGCATCGAACACTGGCAAGACTACGAGCCATAGAACGTGCGGTTAGCTGTGGGCTAGATTGAAGACAAAGGAAGATGCAGAAAGGGGTAGTAGGGATCTAGCATAAATCCCTACTACCCTTTTTTCTTTTCGCTCTGAATTGCTTACCGTGTCGGTGTTCTGCGCGTAAATTTGCGCACGTTGCGCTCGGCCACCTCGGCCGCATAGACGTTTCCGAATTCGTCTGCCGTAGCACCCTCGGCATGACTGGTCGTGCCGGTTGGGTTCATGTTTACATCTTCAATCAGTATGTCGACAAAGCCATCTGTGACGTCGCCAATATAGATGCCGCGTTTCCAGCCCGGGTTTCTCAAGTCACCGGTATTCGATTCGGAATCGGCTGCGTAAAGCACATCGTTGTTATCGATGTAGACATCGCTTGGTCGTCCGAACTGGGTCCAGGTGGAGAGATGATTTCCTTGCTGGTCAAAAATCTGTATACGGCTGTTGGCGCGATCGGCAACGAATAGTCGCCCTTGCGAGTCCATGGCCAAGGCATGAGGCACTCGAAACTCTCCCGCTTCAGCGCCTACGGAGCCCCACTCCAGTAGGTATTCGCCACTGCTATTGAATTTGACTATGCGGTTGTCCGTGGAAGGGTTGTGCCCATCGGCCACAAAAATATCGCCATTCGGTGCTACCAGCACATCGTTCGGTGCATTGAAGAAATAATGTCCGCTACCACTGACACCGGCAATTCCAAGGCTCATTAATAATTCACCTTCCGGTGAAAATTTGTGAACCTGGTTACCCTTTTTGTTATCGCCCGATGTTGCTGCATCGGTTACCCAGAGATTGCCGTCATGATCAACGAACATTCCATGGGGCCAGACAAACAGGCCGGCGCCAAAGCTTCTGATAACTTCACCTTCCTGGTTTAGCAGGAAAATCGGGTCGACGTCGAGGCGATCCTCGCAACTCCCCGGGCCTCGATTTCCTCCGCAGCGGTCTGCCACCCAGATCATCCCGTTGCCGGCATAATGAATTGCACTCGCAGCTCCCCACTCACGATCTTCAGGCAAATTGCCGAACACGCCTTCGTCTCGCAAGTAGTCGCTAGTTTGAGCGGTTGCCTGATAAGCAAATCCCAGCAGGGCTAGGAGAAGTGCAATGCCTAAGGTGATTCTATTCTTCATGGCGTATTCTCTGGATTAGATTACAAATGGATTAGGGGCTTTTAGGTAAACTTCACTCGCTTCATTGTGATTAATGCTGGCTGCAAATTCACGCTGCATTACTGATCATTACTCAAATAGCGTATGGCCTTAGACCGAGTGTAGTCAATTTACAGTTATTGCTATGCTATGGATTATCTAGCCATAATGTCTGATATATAGATAGCACAATTCTGTAAGTGGATGAAGCCATCGTATAAGGGAAGCCTATGATTAGGAAAATTGGTCTCGGATTCGTGGCGCTCATCGTGCTTTTGGTACTCGTTGTGCTTTTTGCGCTGTTGGTATCGAGGCCGGAAACCCCGCCAGAAGGCTCCAATAGTTTTCCTTGGTTGCAGGCAGGCCCTTGCAGTATTGGGCAGTCTGAACGAGTGTGGGTGGATGACTCACGTCCAACGAATGCCAACAGGGACTTTCCGGGTGCAGCCGAGCGCACATTAGCAACTACGATCTGGTACCCGGAGGATTTCGAAGGGCCCTATCCGTTGATAATCCACTCCCATGGTTTTCTTTCATCGCGCAGCGAAGTTCGTTATCTGCTCGAACATTTGGTGAGCTATGGTTATGTGGTTGTCGCTGCAGACTTCCCCTTAACTAGCGGTAGTGCCCCAGGCGGGCCAAATATCAATGACGTTTCCAATCAGCCGGGTGATGTGTCTTTTCTTATCGATTCGACCCTGGCCTTGGCTGGAGCAGGCAAGCCCTTCGCAGGAGAGATTGATTCGCAGCGTATCGGCATTATGGGCGTGTCATTAGGCGGCTTCTCTACCTCTTTGACTACCTATCACCCGCGCTTACGGGAGCCGCGGGTCAAGGCTGCGATTTCTATTGCCGGTCCGTCTGCTAACCTCAGCAAGCGATTCTACGAGCAGAGTCAGGTCGACATTCCTTTCCTCATGATTGCTGGTACCGCTGACCGCCTTATCGACCATGCTTCGAATGCGGCGGTCATTCCAGATAGGGTGCCGGGCAGTGCGCTGCTGACCATAGAGGGGGGTAACCATATAGGCTTTGTTGGAATTTCCGAGCCCGCTTTTCGCTTCGTCCGTAATGCGGATTCTCTGGCGTGCTGGTCAGTGCAATCGAATGTAGATCAAGAAGAGGGAGAGGTGTTTACCGATCTGTTTTCGGTGGAAGACGGGATAATACTCGATGCCGACGCGCCTCAACGTTGTCAGCAAGACCCATTAGAAGCAGGGCATCCGGGCCGTCAGCATATGATTACAAAAGTTGGCGTGCTCAGTTTTTTTGAATCGAATTTTGCGGCTACTGCGCAGCGTAGAGCTGAAGCGAAGGAGTTGTTACAAACACATCTTGCGCAGGATTTTCTTGAGGCTCGATATCGTGAGGCAGTGGTTCATTCAAATTAAGTATTAAAGAGCATCTTTATGGGTAGCATATTGACGTTTCATAAGTAAATTTGAAAGTTAGAGTTGCCCGGGAATGGTCAATATGAGAAAAAGGGGTAGTGGGGATTAATTTTAAATCCCTAGTACCCCTTTAGTTAATCTGCGTCTTATCCTTTTTATCTCTTTTGTTCATGCTCATACCGTCAATGCGAGCACGGCAAGAGAGTAAAACGAAAACAATACTGACCAAAGTTTAAAGTTTGCCGGTATTGTGATTACCAGCAGCATCAGCACAATTCCAATAGTGGGGACTGCTATCGATGGTAAAATTGCATTGTTGTACATGACTATATTTACATAGGGCCCTACCAGAAAATACAACAGCATGGATAGAGCCGAGAGGCGGCCTAGTTGCTGGCTTTCCTTTAGCATATCAACCGTACCTTCTTCGGGTGCGGTTAGCGCCATCTCGGCGGCACCATAGATACAGGAAGAGCCAAATACAAGAATAATAAAATCAGGAAAGGTCCATTGCTCGATGGTGCGCAACCCCCAGCCAACCCACCAGAGCTGCAAAATATAGAGCATGATGCTGCCCGTCCAGATTGCAGAGGACCAGTGGAAAATGACACGACTATGGGCGCGTGTAATCATCGCCGCCGTGTGCAACAGTCGCGTGATCGCCAGGCCGAGAATGATTGATACGGCGATAAAGATGTATTCGTGTTGAGTCATATTATTTTTTCATTAGGGCCGCTAGAGCCAGCGCCGCGGTAGTGCATTCATACCCTAATGCCCCATAGCTGTATGAGGTTACAGAGTCTGCTGTAATTAATACGGAAACTAGCCGTGCCAGGGCAAGGGTGCCAATGGCAATAAGCAGCAGCGTTAACCCTGAACGGTAGAACTCGGGCTTTGCTAGTGCCAAAGCGCAGAATAGGCCCAGCCCTGTTTGCAGTCCGCCGTACATCGCGCCAATTTCGGCAAAAGCGTCACCGTTGCTGATCACCAGGCCCGCAAAACCTGCGGGTATGGCTGGAGACACGAGACTGACAAGTCCATACCCTATGAATACAAGTGCCGAAACGCCCAGTAATGTTTTGCCTAGTAGCATAGTGACCCACCTTCTTTTTCTAAGTCATTTAGTGTGCCATGTAACAATGCATCGAGCAATGCGAGGGGGTGTAGTAACAATAAAAGGGGTCATGAAAGGGGTCGGAGGGATTTAAAATAAATCCCTCCGACCCCTTTCTTCCGTATTACCTAATCGAAATTGTGGCACTAGGGATAAAGCCAATACGGTGGGCGATTACCAGCAGCCGCTGGCCTTCGTTTATAGATAAGGGATTCTGATAAATCTGCCACGCGGCCCCGAGCTCTTCGCCGTCATTCAATATTTGATAGCCGATACTGGCCCCCTCGGTCTCACTGCGAAGTGTTATAGCGCCATCATTTTCGGCCTTGCTTGCGATTGGGCTTAAGGTCGTCGGTTGAACTGAGTTTGGCCACATGCTGTTGATCAGGTCGACTTCGGGCATCAAGCCTTTATCGTTGATATAGTTCATCCAGCTGTCTAATTCATTTCTGAGTTCGGCCAGTTTTTCTGCGTAAGAAATATCCCCCGCAAGGTTATTTAATTCATAGGGGTCATTTTCAACATCGAATAGTTCTTCCTCTTCTTTCGATGTTCTGAACCACTGTGCCTGGGTCTCGTTTAGTTCGCCAGCATCGCGCATGCGCAGTAGCTCTTGCATGACGGGCATCTGCTCTCTGTAAGTAAGTGGCAGATAGTAGGGCTTCTCGGGGGTAAAGTTTCGAAGATACTTGAATCGTTTGTCGCGAACCGCTCGGATGGTGTCGTACTCGGAATCAAAGCGATCGGCGGCGGCATGCACATAGTCTCGATTCCCAGAATTCGCATACTCTCCCAGAAAGGCTCTGCCATCGACATAGCTTGGTGGCTCGATTCCGGCAAGAGAGAGAATCGTCGACTTGAAATCGACGAAGCTTATAAGTTGATCATCAATTTCACCTGCCTTGAACTGATCGGGAAATCGTATTATTAGGGGTAAATGAATTCCAGAGTCATACAGTAATCTTTTTTGTCGGGGCAGTGGCCCGCCATGATCGCTGTACCAGAAGATGATGGTGCTATCCAACAAGCCATCTTCTTCCAGCTGATTCAGTATTTCACCGACCTGTCGGTCCATGGCGACAATATTGGAATAGACTCGCCGTATATCTTTGCGGCCAATTTCCGAATCTGGCAAAGAGGGAGGAACTGGAACTTCCAGGTTATCATCCACCAGTAATGGGTTGTCTGCCTGAGCCCAAACTTGTGATTCGTGAGTAATGCCAAAGTTGAACACAGAAAAGAACGGTTGCCCCTCGGCTCTGTTACGCCAATGTGCCGATCTGCTACTGTCATCCCATGCGGTGACTGTCTTGCGAAATTGATAATCTTCCTTGGCGTTATTGCTGGCGTAGTAACCGGCCTCGCGAAAATACTGGCTGTGCATCTTTACATAGGCAGGTGGCACCGCTTCATAAGGCACTATGCCCTCGACACCGAAGTCAGCAATATTTGTTGTGCGCATATGCTGTGCGCCAATTCGATTCTGATACATGCCTGTTGCAATCGCAGCGCGGCTTGGCGCGCAG
>Ga0115567_10002361_pt1 | contig 18650 bp, 10 predicted proteins | sample COGITO_mtgs_1204_2_FD_88679 | JGI IMG/M metagenome (GOLD analysis project Ga0115567, IMG submission 88679) | Pelagic marine microbial communities from North Sea - COGITO_mtgs_120412 | ecosystem: Environmental > Aquatic > Marine > Epipelagic | place: Germany:Helgoland, sampling site Kabeltonne... | reverse complement strand
CACAACTCGGACCCGGAGGATGGAGAGATTCGCAACGGCGCGGTGGTGCCGGCGCTCGGCGGGCACGACGCGCTCGACTTCACGGACGTCCTCCCGGGCGGCTCGAGCGAGCTCAACGACGCCGCCAGGGCTGGAGGCGAGGACCCGGAAGGCAAAGTCGGCGCGAGGGTTCGCATCTTTTGGCCCGCGGAGGGCCGGTACTACGCCGGCGTGGTGGACGCGTGGGACGCGCGGACGCGGAAGCACGTGGTCAAGTACGACGACGGGGACGTGGAGCGCGTGGATCTCGCGCGGGAGACGTGGGAGCGCGCGGACGACGCCGGCGCGGATGACGCGGACGAACCGGCGCCCGACGACGAGGCGGGTCCGGTTCGAGCGACGGCGGCGAAGAGGCGGGGACGGGAGCGGACCCCGGACCTGCCCAGGGTTCCCGCCGACCCGGCGCCGGTCGCGGTCGTGGAGCTGGAGCCGGCGCTGGTGTCCGTGCCGGATCCCCCCGACCGTGTCACCGACCAACAGCACAAGACGGCGACGTGCGACGCCTGCGGCAAAGGACCGTACAACGCGAAGGGTCTCCAGCTTCACCTCAAGATGTGGTGCAAGAAGGACGGGCCGAACAAGAAGAAGGGCAAGGCCGGCGCACCCACCAAAACCCCGGTGCCTCCGAGCGACCTCGCCAAGAAGCGACCCCGCGTCGCATCCGTGGACGATCGGTTCGGCTTTGTGGACGAAGCCGGCGGAGAAAACCCGATCGACGACGACGCGGTCCCCGGAGAAGGGCCTTCTCCGAGCTTTGACGAGATACAAACGCGGATCACCGACGAGTTCGCCTCCCGCTCCGAGCTCGAGTCCATCCTCCGGAACCTGGAGAGCGACGACGACGCATCGGAGACGGTCAAGGGCATGTTTGTCCGCGTGAGACTGAAGCGCAAGAACGGCGGCGACTCTGGGTACGCGTGCGCGCAGGTGGACTACGTGACTCGCTTCCAGCCGGGTATGAAGCCGGGCATGACCCCGGCTCGGGACGAAGGGTGGGAGTGGAAGGTACACTTCGGCGCGCACAGCAGCCCGGTGCGGTACCTGAGCAACAGCGCACCGGGCCGAGAGGAGGTGTACGGGTGGTTTCGCCGGCACTTCGTGGACGGCGAAGGCGAGACGGGCGGCGGGAAGAGACTGAGGAGACATTGATTGATTCAACGTTAATGGATTTCAACGTTTGCGGAACCGACGTCGCGTGAACGGTGACGACGCTAGCTAGACGACTAATACGATACGATACGACTACACGAACGACGCGTCACAGATCCAGTTGAATGGGCTGAAGCCCCAGCCGGGACTCCATCGTCGCGACCCGTCGCTTGAGCACCTTGAGCACCCCGGCTTGATTTTGAACCGTCGTGATGAGGTACGCGAAGAGCGCCAGCGCGATGAACATCCAGAGGTACGACAGGAGCCCCAGCACGCTACCCCCGCCTCCATCATCCTCGTCCATCTCCTTGTCCACGTCGTCCGGGTCCACATCGTCGTACTCGTCGTCGAAGTCCGCCTCGTCCACGTCGTCGTCCCTATCGATGTCGTCGTCGCCGTACTCACCCTCAGCGCCCGAGGCGTACTCTCGCGGTTCCGGTGCCCCCATCGGGTCTCGTCCCGAAGGACCTTCCTCACCGGGTTCACCGCGCCCAGGGGACCTGCTGGAGGACCGCGCTCTCGCACCCTCGTCTGCCATCGCCGCTCGTCGCGTGCCTCCGCGGCGCCTAATTAGGGCGGGCTCTGAAAGAAATGACAACCGGGTCGCTCAAATGGTCCTTTCAGTTCAAGTGGTCCTTTCGAGGGACTTTAGAGGATGAAACGTAGGCGCGAAGGTCGTTTGAAACAAAAGTTGATATTGAGATACTACATGTTGCACCGCCGGCGACGTCACGGAGTGGGTCGGATACACCGCCCCCACCACCCGCGCGCGCCGGCTGAAGAATCCTAAGTACGGTTCGTGCCCGCGAGTCACCCGGGCGCCGAGGTGAAAACAAAATGGAGCTTTCAAACCTCGGCGCCGCGCTTCACTCTCGCCGGTGATAACATTACGTTGCACAAAAACATTCCGCGGGGGCGCCTCCGATGCGCTCCACGTCCCGCGTCATCAATCAAATACATCCTAAAGAAACCGCGACGGAACATCCGAGTGAAACCTAATGTACGTTCCGCTCAGTCTCCGCCCTCCGCCGGTTTCGCCGTGTCCATTCGTGCCCATTCGTGAATTACGGGTTGAGCGCCGCCTTGATCTCGTCGTACATGATGAGCACGAGCGCGCCGCCGACGCCACGGAGGACGTTGGAGAAGGCACCCTTGAAGAAGGCGCCGGCGCCCTCGTTGGAGTAAATCTTGACGAACGCGTCGACGGTGCCGTTGTAGAGCTTCTTGCCGCCCGAGGTCATCATGAGGCGACGGCGAACGGTGTCGAAGGGGTAGGAGAGGACGCCCGCCGCGTTGGTGGCGACCTGCGCGACGACAAACTTGGCGACGATGGAGGAGTCCTTGGTGAGGAGCGCACCCTTGCCGGTATCGTAGAGGCCGAAGTACGCGCCGCGGTACACGATGATGCCCTGCACGGAGACGCCGAAGCCCTGGTAGAGGGACATGGGGCCGGACCTCTTGGCAACCTTGGTGAGGCAGTCGACGAGGCCGGTGAACTCGCGGTTCTTGCCAGAGCCGACGTCCGCGGCGAGGCGGGTACGGGCGAAGTCGAGGGGGTAGACGATGAGCAGGGAGCCGGCGCCCGCGAGGCCGCCGGACGCCATGTTCACGCCGAAGAACGGCCAGAACTCCGTCTTGGGGTTGTACGAAGGGAACAAGTCCTTGATGGTGTCCTTGAAGGCGAAGTTGAACGCCTGGGTGGGGAAGTAACGGACGATGTTGGCCGTGTTACCGCGCCAGAAGGAGCCGAAGCCCTGCTCCGAGGAGACGCGGGTGAAGCAGTTCACGATGCCGGTGTAGCGGGGAACCTCGCCGGACATGATCTTGGGGTTGGCGTCCTGGGTCTGGATGAGGAGCTTGACGCGCTCGATGGGGGCGGTCGCGGTCTTGGCGATGGAGCCGGAGACGCCACCCTGTTTTCATGGAGGGAAGGGGATGCGGTGATCAGTCGAGTGGTCGGGGTCGTGTGGGGTTCTCGCGCGCGGTCGGTGCTCCCGATCGATCGTCGGAAGTCCCGTCGGCGGCCCCAAAAATATCGCACGTGCGTCCGGTCCAGCTGTCTGCCGTGCCCCGGATGGGAAAAATCCGCGCGAAAGCCCTCGCGCGATGCGCGCGTTTCGCCGGCGCTCCCGGCGCTCCCGGCACCGAAAACGGGCGATTTGTTTGGTGGGGTATCCATCACGCGAGACGTCCATCGAGACCGGGTTGTTCTAGGTCGGCGCGGGCGCATTACTCACAATCGCGAGATCCTTCAGGAACGCAGACATGGAGAACTCCTTCTTAGCGGGAGCCATGAAGTTGGCGGTGACCTGCTGGGTGAAAGTCGCGGGCACGGCGCGGGACATGGGGGTCTCGACGCCGCCTGCGGCGAAGGACCCGGCCATGGAGCTCTTGTAGAAGCTGAGGGGAAGAGACATCTTTTTAGATGCTCGACGCGCGGTGGTGGTCGCGGTCTACGAATAGATGATGATGACCATCGGTTCGCGGCGCCTTTTTAGAGGCTCTGAGCCGCCGTCGGTGTCTTGCAGCGATCTTTTAGTCACAACCGAAACGGCGCCGATCGGTGTTACCTATGAGATATTTTGTTCGTTGATCGGTCGAAAGGTGCTATCGATTCAAATTTTACGAAAATCTGATTGGTCGCAGGGCGATTTTGCGAACCGAAAAACGGTGGTCTGTTTCGAGTTTTTCGAGCGCCAGGCGGCACGAAAAAGCTCGCCGAAAAAATGCCTGGCGACGACGGTTCATCACATTGATGAGTGCGCCCTGTTAGGTGGAGGGGAAGGACGCCGTTCGACCCGGGAGTCCACTCCGAGATGCTGCCGGGTCTGATCGCGACTTCATGTCGGCGCCTCGCGTCGCGGACCCGGGGCGGTGCCGCTCGATGCACGCGTCCCAACCTCGCGCGGTGGGTAGCCTCCTCACACCTGCAAACCGGTGCCGACTGCCGCCATCGTCATCACCGCCCACACTACTCGTTCGACTCCATCGGTACGAGGCTCGTGGACATCGCCACCGATCGCGCCGATGACGTCGCGGTGGTGTCACCGAGAGGTACGCGGGTCACTTACGGGACGCTCCTGGCGCACGCCGACGCGCTCGCGGACTCCATGCGCGCCACCTTCGCGCGAATCGCCGACGAAGGCGACGGGGACGACGGGGTGATGACGCACGAGCCCCCTCCCGAAGACGTCCTCAAGGGCGAACGGGTGGCGATATCCGCGGTTCCCGGGCCGGAGTACGCCGCCGCGATGCAGGCGACGTGGATGTGCGGCGCGATCGCCGTGCCGATCGCGCGGGGCCACACAAAGGCGGAGATGGCGCACGTGCTGAGAGACTCGGGCGCGGCGCTCTTCGCGCACGTGCCCGAGCATTTAACCGACGAGGAACACGCCGACGGACGCGACGCGATGGACGCGTTCGAGTTCGTGGAAAGCGTCGGGATACAACGGATGGTGACCGTGCCGAGGGTGGACGAACGTACATCGATGGACGCGCCGAGACGGAAGAAGACGGCGAACCCAATGGGGCGCGAACGCAACGCATCGTCAGACGGCGCTTTGATCATCTACACCAGCGGCACCACCGGCGCGCCCAAGGGCGTCCTGCACACGCACGGCTCCCTCGCCGCGCAGTGCACCGCGTTGATGAACGCGTGGGAATGGTCGCGATACGACCGCATGTACCACGTCCTGCCGTTGCACCACATACACGGCATCGTCAACGGGTGGATGTGCGCGGCGGCGGCGGGCGCCACAGTCGAGTTCGCCGGGGACGCGTCCTTCGCGCCCCGCGCCGCGTGGTCGCGGCTGCGTGACGTCGATCTTCCTCCGGTGACGATCTTCATGGGCGTGCCCACGATGTACGTCATGATGCTGAGGGCGCACGAGGGTGCGAAGAGGCGGAACCGCGGTGAGGCGGCGGCGTCGGCGGCGGCGGCGAGGTCGCTGCGCTTGACCGTGAGCGGGTCCGCCGCGTGCCCGGAGCCCGTCGCGCGGGCCTGGATGGAAACGACCGGGTCGGACGTCGTCTTCCTGGAGCGGTACGGCATGACGGAGATTGGCATGGCGCTCAGTAACCCACTTCACGGGGAGAGGCGCGCGGGGACGGTGGGTAAACCCCTGCCCGGCGTAGAGGTGAGGTTGGATGTGAACCCGGGCGAAGAGGAGGGCCCTGGCGAGTTGCTGGTCAGGGGACCCACCGTGTTCAAAGAGTACTGGAACGCACCTAGCGTCACGTCGAGTTCGTTCACCCCAGACGGATTCTTCCGCACCGGGGACACGGCCGTGAGGGAGGAAGGCGGGTACTGGCGGATACTGGGGCGGACCTCCGTGGACATAATAAAGACTGGGGGGTTCGAGGTGAGCGCGCTCGAGACGGAGGCTGTGCTGCTGACGCACCCGCGCATCGCGGAGTGCGCCGTGTTCGGCGTGCCCGACGACGCGTACGGGGAGGTCAGCGTGGCGGTGACCGCGCTGAAGGAGGAGGACGTCGAGGGCACAGCTGTGGACGCCTCGGAGCTGGCGCGGTGGGCGCGGATGAACATGGCGGAATACAAGGCTCCGCGGACGTTCCACCTGATCGACGAGATCCCACGGAACGCGATGGGCAAGGTGAACAAGAAGGAGCTCCGGCGTTTGTACCTCGACGGTTCGTTGTAGTGTATTTCGTATATATTGCAGGTTCGTGTTCGCTATCATGCAAGCATACGGGGTTGGTGTGTGTTATGTGCTTCCTCTTTTTCGCCTCGAATTCGTCGCCCCCCCTCTCTCTTTTGTCACCCTCTCTCTGTCTCTCCGTGGGTGTTCACTTCTTCTTCATGCCCGTGTTCACTTCTTCTTCATGCCGGCTCCGAACCCAAACAGGTGCTCGGCGCTGAAGAAGAGCGCGCCCGCGGTGAACAGACCCGCGCTGATACCCGCCACCCACACGTCCGTCATCAGCGCCACCGCGCACGCCAGAAACGCCAGCGTCCGGTCAAAACTCGAGATCAGCTCCCTCATCTTACCAGGGATCGGGCGCATGGCCCCTTCCGCGTCGAAGGTGACGTCGCAGTGAATCACGAACGCGCTGTGCACGAACATGGTGGCGGCGATGCCGAGCGAACGCGGTAGGAAGTCGGGGACGAGCGCGGCGGGCACGGCGAAAGCGCCCAGGCCGACGACGTCGAAGATGATCTTCAGGAGGACGAGGCCGAGGAAGTCCCGGGCGGTGGCGCGGTTCCCGCCCACCTGGTCGAGCGCGCGGAGGCCGCCGCGGACCTGCTTGGCGGCCTGGGGCCCGAAGTTGCACGCCGCGAGGATGGCGCACGAGAACTGAATCATGACCTCGGTGATTTTGAGCGGTGTTGGCATCACCACGGCAGATGCGAGGCCGTTGGGGAAGAAGGTGTAGAGGATGTTGTTCATGATGACCGCGCTGATGAACACGTAGCCGAAGTAGACGAAGTTGCCCCACTTGTCCGAGTTCTTGCTCGCGGCGGACTGCGGCCAAGGAGAGGCGGGGCCGTCCTCCTCCTCGGAGGTGGTGACGTCCACGTCAATGGCGGACTGGTCGTCGCCGGCGGTGGGGCCTCCCGCGGTCGCGGCGCTGTAGTAGGGCATCGCGACGGCGCCACGACCGCCCTGGGTGAATCCGGCGTCGAACCACTGCGCGTGCGCGACGTGCGAGGTCCTGGTGGACAGGACGACGTTTGAATGACGCGCGGGTGTCCGAATAAGACGCATGGGCTTGGACTTGGGGCCAGATCCGCGGGCGGGCGCGCGAGATGCGACGCCCGCGTGGTGTATCGCGGATGAAGCCATGACGGACATCGTTGTGTGACGAAGGACGATGGAGCGAAGGATGCAGCTCGCGGCGTCGCGCGTCGAAGAGTCTTTCGCGCGCGCCTTTTTCGATTGTCTTCTTCGAAGCGTCGTTTATTTTTTGAGTAAATAAACCCTCGTTAGACTATTTGCCAAGTGGCGGCCACGTCAAATTCGAGGTTTTGTTAACCCAAAATTGTCGAATCAGCCTTGTCAGGATATCGTACCGCCGGATCAGGATTTCCAAAATTGCAATTTGGTCCACTTTTGCCACGCTGGTGGAACTTTCCAGAACCGCCGTGCGCGGTGGGAAACGCGAATTGGGGCGGTTCGGGATTCTTGATTCGATTCGACGTGGGCACCGCGCCAAAGAAAAGGGAGAAGGAAGCCTATCCAAAAAGTTTTCTTGAAATCGGAAAAAACTAAAACAATGGTACTCGTACACCGCCCGGTTGTCCCCCGGACGTCGCCAAACAAGCGTGCGTTCCCCCTCCCTCCTCACTCCGTCCTCGATGTCCCCGTCGTGTGGACTCTCGATTCGTTCGTCGACCGGTTCCGACGCCTACCTCGCACCCGCGGCGGGATTCTTCGTCTCCTTGGCCTGCGGCAGCGGCAGCATGTGCCACAGGGGCGAATCCGTCGGCGGCAGCACGTTCTCTCCCCGGAGGAACCTCTCCAGTATCGGCGAGGTTTTCACGTCGTCGAGCCACCCGTGCAGCTCGGCTCCCATCACCTTCTCCTTCTCGCTCAGCTCGTCCGTGATGTCATCCAGAACCTTCCGGTTCGCCACCAGAACTTCCTTCGCCACGTAGAGCGCCGACACGAGCGCATCCTTCACCTCGCCCTCAACCTGCCTCTCAACCTGCGACGCGTCCGCGCCGCCGCCGAAGATGTCCTCCCGCCCGCCGCCGCTCAGCGTGGGCACGTTCAAGGGCCCGACGGTCGGTGACAAGCCGTACTCGGCGACGGACTTGTACGCGAGGTCGGTGGCGCGTTGGATGTCGTCAAACGCGCCGGTGGATACGCGGCTGCACGCGACAATCTCCGCGGCGCGCCCGCCCATGAGCGTGACCAGCCTCCCGCGGAGTTCATCCGCGAACATGAGCTTGCGGTCCTCCTCCCCCGGGGGGGTGTAGGTGAACCCGAGCGCGCCCCCGCTTCGAGCCACGATGGACAGCTGCTCGGGCCTCGCCGTTCCGGGGATCAGGTTACCGACGGCGGTGCCCACGACGGCGTGGCCAACCTCGTGCGCGGACACGATGATTTTCTCCGCGGGTGACAGGATGGACCGTTTCTTCTCGATGCCCGCCACGGTGCGAAGGACGGCGGACTCGAAGTCTTCCTTGCCCACCGTCGTGGCTCCGGTTCGGCCCGCGAGGAGCGCCGCTTCGTTCACGAGGTTGGCGAGCTCGGCGCCGGTGAACCCCGCCGTCATCGCGGCGATCCCGTCGATGTCCAGCCCCTCGCGCAGCGGCAGGTTCCTGTTGCCGATGTGAACCCCGAGGATCTCTTTGCGCCCTTGCTTATCCGGTCGCTCCACGCTCACCGTGCGATCGAACCGGCCCGGGCGTTTCAACGCGCTGTCCAAGGTATCCGCGCGGTTCGTCGCGGCGAGGCAGATGACGAGGTGCTCGTCGTCGAAGCCGTCGAGTTCGGTGAGGAGCTGGTTGAGGGTCTGTTCGCGCTCGTCGTTGCCCATGCCCCGCATCCGTCCCTCGCTCCGCCCCTTGGCGACGGCGTCGATCTCGTCGATGAAGACGATGGCGGGCGCCTGTTCCCTAGCCCTGGCGAAGACGTCCCGTACTCGCGCCGCGCCCATGCCCACGTACAGCTCGACGAATTCCGACGCCGACACGGAGATGAACGGGACGCCCGCCTCGCCCGCGACGGCCCTGGCGAGCAAGGTTTTGCCGGTGCCGGGAGCGCCGACGAGGAGGACGCCGCACGGGGGCCGCGCGCCGAGCCTGGTGTAGTGCTCGGGCCGCTTAAGGATATCAACAATCTCCTGAAGCTCCTCCTTCGCCTCGTCGACGCCGGCGACGTCGTTGAACGTCGTGCTCGGCGGGGGCAAAGCGCCGCGCTGCTTACCGCCCGTCATCCGCCCCGCGCTGGTGTTGGGACCCCCGCCCATGCCCCGCATCATGCCGCCACCTCCCTGGCCCATCCCCCCGCGGTTCTGGCCCATCCTGTTGAACTGGACGAGCGCCATGCCGACGACGAAGACGGCGATGAACGTGTTGATGTTGCGCTGCGACTGGTACCGCTTGTCCAGGGCGCCGAACTCAACCTTGTTCTTGGAGAGATGCTCGTACGGAACCCGAGCGTCTTCGGGCCTCGCGGCGCTGTACGCCACCTCGATCTTCTCCTCCGTCATGTGCATCGGGCCCACCCCGGGGCGCTTGATGACGTAAGGGGTCTTGGGCTTCCACGTGAGGTAGGAGCCGTCCACCTTGAGGTACTTGACCTCGTCGTTCTTGACGTCCTCGAGGAACCTACTGTAGGTGACGGGCACCATGTGCGTGCCGGGCGCCTTGTCCTGGTGGTTGTGGAACAAATTGGCGGCGAAGAAGAAGAGGAAGGTGTTCATGCCCATCGTGAACAGACGCATGGGCTGGAACAGACGCCGGAACCACGTCGCGAAGTCCGTCGGGCGCCCGACGACTTGTTTGTCCAGATCCGTTTTGTTCTCGTCGGTATCCGCCTCGCGGAGCTTGCTCGCCGGGGGACCGCCCGCCTCCGAGCTCACATCGATCGCGGACGTCTCGGTGGACTCATCCTTCAACTCGCCCTCCGCATCGTCCTCGGCGCCCGCGGATGAACTCGCCGACACAGCTGTGGACGCCGCGTCGCTCTCCCCGTCCCCATCGCTAGCCCCGGCCGGGGTTCCGGACGAGGACGCGTCCGCGTCCTTGTCGTCGTCGCCGCCCGACGCCGCGTGCGCCGCGGTGGGGCCCCTGGCCGCCCGCGGGGGGTGAACCAAACCGGTGTGATCGCCGAGGCCGAGGACCGGGCGGATCTCGCGAGCGCGACGCGCGAACACGCGCGCCCTGATCGCACGCGCCCGGGTCGCCTCGGCGCCGAGTCGTGGCTCCGAGTGGGTGCATGCGCGGGGGGCGAACGCGGGGGCGGGGCGACCTCCGTGACCGTACGACCGCGCCTTGACGTTCACGATCGTCCTAACGCCGATGGCATGAACCCCGAGCGTCATCGCGTGCGCCTGCATGCGACGCGTCGACCGAACTACCGCCCGCCGGTTGCCGTGAACGGGAAAGGGCAACCTGAGAACCGCGTCTGCGCGGTGTCAAAAAAAATATGCACGCGAGGCGTCCTTGGGGGACCCGCGAGACCCGCTCGTTCTCTTCACCAAAGAAGTACGCCGACGATCTGGCCCGCTGAGAACTCTTCGGCGTCGCTCGTGGGTTGAGCGCGCGCGTTGTGCCCTGTCACGACCCCACCCCCGCGCTCTTCACCCCGATGAAACCGAAGAAAACCAAAAAAAAACAACTCTGACGTCACCACATCCAAAAATGTGGGTCACGAACCCTCAGTCAACCAGCATCGATCCACGCTGTCATGTTTGCCGCGGTTTTCACCCTCGCGGTCGATGAGAGAACTCGGGAAAGTTTTGCGCCCTTCATCGGCACAGATTAGGGCACCCGACGGTAGCGGCAGCGATGGGGGCGAAGAGGGTGATGTACTGGCGGCAGCCCGCGTCAGCGCGTACGATGAAGAGCTACCTCGCCCTCTCAGAGGCGGTGCGCTCGGAACTGAACCCCACCGACTCCCGCGTCCACAGGTGGACCGCCGAGGTGGTCGCCCGGCGCAAGAACGTCAACGCCGAGGAAGGGATGTTCGTCTCCCTCACCGCCCAGGGCGTCGCCGACGAGGTCTTCACATGCGTCCTCGTGGACCACCCCGAATCCAACGCCAACAAGGACAACTCGTCAGCCGAGCGCCAGGTCGTCGTGCTGCGCAAGGAACGGGAGACGATGGAAGGCACCGTCCCAGTCAAGGAGTACCTCGCGCGATGCAAGACGCACACCATCGCGCACAGGAACAAGGTGGACGGCGTGGGCTGGTGGTGCGGCGACCTCGCCGTTCGGATCGGGCGAGTAGAGAACGCGCAGGGGACGTACGCGGGGCTGGTGTGCGAGATCGAGTACGCACCGGTCGGTGACGTGCACACGGCGGATGCCTTGCTGGCGGAGTGCGCGGAGGGCATCGCCGATTGTCTATCGCGAACCGACGGGTCCGTCGCTTCCGACGGTAACCCGTGCCAGCTGGTGCACGTCAACACGGTGGAGGCGTTGGGGGCGTACGGGCTGGAGGACAGGCCGTTCGGTGACGCGCACACCGCGGTGTCGTACGTGAGCACCGTGATGACCATGCAGTCCGGACCTTAGTAAGAGTAGCTTTCGACGCACCTTTTAGTTAGATGGAGACGGGGTGACACCCGCGTGTGTGTCAATTTTCATAATCGCTTGAGCATTTTGAATTTATTTTTGGTCTGTCACCCGCACAAATCGGGGCGCCACCATGAGCGATTTCAGCGTCGAGCCCGAGAGTCCGGGCCCCGCGCGGGTGTCCAACTCCTTGCGCAACTCGCGGGAGATTCCCCGCGACGGCCTCGGCCTCGGAGGGTACCCGACGGTGCGCACTCGACTCCCGATACGCCGCCCGAAGACCCCATCATTCGCCCGACTTTTCACAAAAACGCTGACTTTCCTCCCGCCCGCCCCACGACCCGCGCAGTCCGAGAGCACCGAGTTCGACACGGTGCTCGAGACGGGCGAATCCGAGCCCGCCACCACCGACCGGGAGTACCTCGACACGGAGACGGAGCCGGAGACCGAGGTGGAGCTCCCGTCGCCCCCCCGCTCGCCCGTGCGTCGGAGCGTGGAGTTCGCCTCGGACGTCCCGATGCCCAGCGTCTCGAGCCCGCTCCGACCCAAGTCGCGCGATGCCACCCCGACGCACTCACCGATCCTGCGGTCGATGCAGGCGGACGATGCGGACGCCTTCGAAGACGGCCCGTTCAGCCCGCAGCAGGCTGCAGCCGCCGTCGCGGCCGCCGCCGCCGCCGCCGCGTCGGAGGTTGCGCGACGATCCATCGAGGGATTCGGCGAAGTTCGAGCCACGTCCGAGCTCATCCCGCCAAACACCCCGATCCCCGCCATGCCCGGGCTCGACGACTCCGACGCGTCCGACGGGGACATGACCGCCGAGCCATCCGCGCCCATTCCCAAGCCCGAGGTTGGCGAAACCGAGACGCACTTCCTCAACAAGAACGAGCTCAACCAACCCGACGTGATGTCGTCCATCGCCGGCCTCCCCGTCTCCGCGGTCAAACCCTCCAAGGATGCCCAGTTCGAGCAGGCGTTGGAGCGGGTACGAGCATCCAGGCGGGAGATCGCCGAGCAAGCCGCCAAGGGCTTCGAGGACATGAAGGCGTACTACGAGAAGGAGCTGCAGCAGGAGCGCAGCAGGAGCGCGAGCGTGTCAGCCTCCATGGAGCGCTTACCCCATCGCGCGGCGCCTCATCACCCGTCGATGGCCCCGCCGCCGCCGCGCGACCCCGCGAGCGTCGTCGCCGCCGCCGCAGCCGAGGCTGACGCCCTAGGACTCGATCGGTCCGCGAAGGGCGGCGGCGTCGCGTGGCAGCTCGACGAGGAGGCTCTCCGCGCCTCCTACCCATCCGCCTCTTCCCGGCTGACCGGACCCGCCGCGTCGTCGGTCTGGCCGGACGCGTGGAAAGGGAGCTACTCTCCCCCCAAGGAGGTCATCGCGCCGCCCCCGTTCCCCTTGCCCACGGCGTGGGCCGGCCCGCCCGGCGACCGCGCGCCCGAGAACCCCCCGGACGTATCCTACCCTCACGAAGCAGCCGCCGCAGCGGCGGCTCTCGCAAACGCGGTAGCCGCGCAAAACGCGGAGGAGGTTGAGCTCGAGCGCCGCCGCCGCGCCACCCAGGCCGCCGCGGACCACTACGCGTCACTCCGCTCCTCCGTCGAGTTCGTCGCGCCGTCCAACGGGCAAGCCGCGATGGAGGCGAGGACACCGACGCCGCAAAAAACGGCCAAGCCCTCGACGCCGTCGCCGGCCAAGTTGGTGACTCAGCCGCACGCGGGATCCCCAGGCCAAGAGAACTTCGACGCCGTCACCGACATCGGCGCTCTTCGCGAGAAGATCCGTAAGCTCAACGCTGACCTGACGGCGTGCGAGCGACGGGAGCAGACCGCGGAGAGGGGTATCACTCACGCGGAGTCCAAGACGCGCGAGGTTCAGGAGAAGCTCCGCGAGGTAACCGCCAAGTTGCAGGCGCGCGATTCCGAGGTGCGTGAGCTCGGGCAAGCCGGCCAGACGCTCAAGGACGCGGGTGCCGAGGCCAAGGCTGAGGCCACCGACACTAAGCGCGAGCTCGGCGCGGCGAAGGCGACGCTCACCCGCATGACGGCGGAGATGACGGAGAAGTCGCACCGCCTGGCGGCTTTGGAGCGATCGGTCCAGGATCTCACGCAACAGATGGACGCCACCAAGCGCGAAAAGATCGCGCTGACGTCCAAGCTCACCAGAGCCGAGGACGAGACCGCGAGGTTAAAGGAAAAGGTGAACGCCGCGGCTGAGCGCGAGAAGGAGGCGGCGAGGATGACCGATAGGCTCATGAAAGAAGGTGAAGTAGCTCGCCGCGAGACGCAGATCTTAAGGCTGAACAACCACAAGGGCGCGCAGGAGGCGGCGGACCTCGCGCAGTCGCTGCAGGCGGCGCGGGAGGAAGTCGCCGAGCTCAAGCGACGCTGCAAGCACCTGGAGCACGCCGCGTTGCACGCCGCCACGGACACCGCTGCTGGCCGCAGCTACGGCGCGTCCCCGCCCCGGCCGCCGCAGCAGCAGCAGCAGCGTCCCCCCATGCGCGCCATCAGCGAGAACGTGTCGAACGTGTCGTCCTCCTTCAACGCGGGGACGACGCGCGGGCAACGTAAGACGTGGGAGGCGCCCGCCGCGGATACGATCGAGCTTCCCCCCGCGGGGCGATCTACCCGCGACATCGCCGAATCCAAGGCGCCGGCGCGATCCCTCTGGGACCACGACGCCCACGACCGGCGAAACGCGGTCCCGACGCAACAGGTGTCCACCGTGATGCACCCGGTCCCCCCGCGTCCCGCCAGGCAAGTCAACGAGTCGCACTTCGACGCCGGCATGGTCCCCGACGCGGCGCACTCACTTCGCGAAGAGTTCAAAGCCGAATACGGGAATCAGCACCTGACCAAGGACACCACCTCGCACTTCGGGCCGGGTATGAGTTTGGTGAGCGAACGGACGATGCGCGACCGCGAGGCTGAGACGCAGCGCATGGCGGCGGTGCGCGCGAGGGCGGAGGCTGCCGAGAAGGAGGATATCGCCGCGCGCGAGGCTGAAGAGATTCGACGAGCCGCGCTCGCCGCCGCCGAGCGAACCAACGCGGAACTCGCGGCGGATCGCGCCGCGGTTCGCGCGCAGCTGGCGGCGGAGATGGAGCGCGAGCGCGCGGCGGCTGAGGCGATCGAGCGGGCCGAGAAGGACGCCGCGGCGGCTCGCGTCTCGCGGCCGTCCACGTCTCCCAAGTTCGGTTCCAGGGAGGGTTCGTACACGGACACGGAACACGTCATCCTCGAGACAGCCGCGGATAGGTACAGCGCGACGGAGGCACTCCGCAGGGGCCGCGACGGCAGCGGGTGGTACGGCGGGCACCTCGACGGCGATACACCGCCGGTTCCCCCGCCCAAGCCACGGGACGAGGGTGAGATTCCCCCGTGGATGCCCGTCACGACGACGTCATCAAACGGCAAACGCGATCCAAACGCCACAGCCGGTCGCCCTATAAGCGATTCACAGCCCTTCGCGACGTCCGAGTCACTCCAGTCCTGGTCCCACGGCGTCGCCGCGGTGGAGGCGAGGCTCATGCAGCTCAGCGTGGAGCGCGATGAGCTGGAGGGTGAGCTCGGGCGGTTACCCGAGGGCGCGGGCCGGACCATCGACGAGCGCCGGCGGAAACAACACGCGGAACAAAGGCTGGACGAACTCAACAAATCCATGAGCCAGGCGAGGAACCAGCTCAAGCAGGCGCAGCGCGTCCACCTCGTCGGTGCGTGAGTGTGTGATGGTAACCCTAACCCTAGACGGACGTGGACGCTACTGATTACGATATAATACGACAGAACACGCCCGCTACTGAGCTACCCGCGTCGAACTTGAATTTTCCATCTCAACCTCGACGTACCCTCCGCCCCCGGACTCGACCATCCCGCCACCACCGAGCTTACGCCCGACTAAACCCAGCCCGTGCGTCGCGAACCCGAACAGCGCACCCAGGCCTGTGCTCCCGCTCGCCACGGTCGTCGCCGCGGTGACTATCATCGCGTACTGGTCCGCATCGCCGCGGTACCAAACTGAAGAAGAATCGTTTACGCCGTCCTTGTCCGTCGCCAGCCCCGCGCGGATCAACTCCGCCGACGCCGCCGCGAGCAACACCCCGAGCAACGGCCCCGGGAACTTACCCAACAGCGTCAGCAGCGACCCGCCGAACACGACTCCAAGACACAGCTTGCACGTCCCGAGAAAGGCAGTCGCCGCGCCGGTTCTCGCGCCGAAGCGGTAGTGCGCCGCGAGCCCACCGGCTCCGTGGCACACCGGCATCACCCCGAGCCCGAGCCCGATCAGGTTCATGGCGCCCACGCTCACCGCCACCCCCGTCGGTCGCACCGGCCGGTCCGGGAACAGGTCCTTCGACAGCGCGCACGTCGCGACGACGGAGTTGAGGGTCGTCAGCGGCAGCTGCGGCAGACCCGCGCGGGTGATCCCGCTCGTCCATTCATCCAAACTCGGCCACGGACCTAACGATGGGACCGCCGGTCCGATGCGCAACGCGTCAAGGCTCCCGGGGCGGCACGCCGCGATGAGCACGCCGAGCGCGACGAGGACGAGCGCGACGTGCGCGTTCGATCCGCCCTTCCGTGTTGACTCCGGCGTCGTAGTAGATGGCGTCTCATTCGGCGAAGTCACTCGCCTCGTCGGCGCCGTCATCGCGGCTAGGACGAACGCCAGCGCGAGCGCTCCCAGCGCGATGCCGTCGACGCCCCACCATCCCCGCATCGTTTCCTTACTCCCGTCCGTCCACACCGCGAGCGTCCATCCCTTGGCGCACAGCAACATCCCGAGCCCGAGCTGCATCCCCCGCACCACGCCCAACGGGGTGACTTGGTTGAATCGTTCCATGAGCCCGGTGCTGCCGAGGATGAGGACGACGAGCGCCACGAACCCTCCCGCGGCGACGATTTGCGGGACACCCATCGGCGGGTCCGTCATCGCCACCGCCGCGATGGTCTTCATCGGCTGCAGCGGCATCGGGACGTCGAACACGAGCGCGGTGGCGAGGTTGTACAATCCCGTAAACACCAAGGTGGTGCCGACGTCCAGGCCGCACGTCACCGTGAGGCCGACCAACAGCGGGACGAAGGTTCCGAGGTCGCCGAGGGACCCGCCGGCCTCGCGCCATGTGAAGTCGCGGCGGAGCTCGGCCGCTCTTTGAAGCAGCCACCCCGCCATGGAGGCGGCGCTCCTCTCCCGCGTCGAGGGTTGCGCACACAATGACGATACGTGATTCTCGGGCGAGCATGAAGTTGATCGGTTGTTTTGGCTTTGATCGGTTGTTTGATCGTGGAATGAGGTCCAAATGAAAATTGACCCATCGTGTGCTTTCAAATTGATCGGAGCTAGCGTGTACAACACGCGGGTGTTCAGATTCGCTCCTTGAGGCTCACAAACAACCGAGAGAAGCCGTCCATCATCACGTAAACAACCCTCACATCTCAACGCACGTGGTGCCCGGAGATCACGATGGACGCCTCGAGCACGTCCACCTCGAGGGCCGCGAGGGCCGCGAACGCCTATCGCGCGCCCGCGGCCGTCGTGCCGACCCGTCCGGGGAGGTCATCCGCGTTTGCGGCTGGCCCACGGGTTTTGGGTGTTGGGGCGCCGGCGACCTGCTTCGCCGCCGCGGCGATGACCCCCACCACGGCGGCTCATCCCACCGCTTTCTCCGCGGATGAGGGCGGATCCGGGGGCGTGATGAACCGCATGTACGCCATCGCCATGGGCTCCCGCCAGGCTGCGGCGGGCGGCGCCGCGGGCATCATCGCGCGAACCGCGTCGGCGCCGCTCGACCGGATCAAGCTGCTGTTCCAGGTGCAGGCGATGGAGGGTGCGGGAGTCTCCTCCGCCGCGTACACCGGCGTCGGGCAGGCGTTCATGAAGATTTACCGCGAGGAGGGTATTCTGGCCTTCTGGAAGGGCAACGGCGTCAACGTCATCCGCGTCGCGCCCTACGCCGCCGCGCAGCTCTCGTCCAACGACGTATACAAGAAGATGCTCGCCGACGAACACGGAAAGCTGGGGCTGAAGGAAAGGCTCACCGCGGGCGCGCTCGCGGGCATGACCGGAACCGCGATCACCCACCCGCTCGATACCATCCGACTCAGGCTAGCCCTACCCAACCACGGGTACACCGGCATGACAAACGCCTTTGTCACCGTCGCCAGGCACGAGGGAGTGGGCGCCCTGTACAAAGGACTCGGTCCGACCCTCGCGGGCATCGCGCCGTACGCCGCGATGAACTTTGCGTCGTACGACATGGCGAAGAAGGCGTACTACGGCGAGAGTGGTAAGCAGGATCCCATCGCGAACCTCTTCCTCGGCGGTGCGTCCGGCACGTTCAGCGCGACGGTGTGCTACCCGCTCGATACCATCCGGCGGAGAATGCAGATGAAGGGGAAGACGTACAACGGCATGGGCGACGCGATCGTGACCATCGCACGGAAGGAAGGGTACAGGGGTTTCTTCAAAGGGTGGACCGCGAACACGCTCAAGGTGGTGCCGCAGAACAGCATCCGCTTCGTGAGCTACGAGGTTATCAAGTCACTCCTCGGAGTGGATACGCAGCCCATCTGATTCTGATCACACAATATTTTTTCGCGGGAGGCGCGGGGGGGGGGACCATTCATCGTCGAATAGCGACACAGACTGTATTGAAACGTCGAGATATTAATCGCGGCTAACCACACGGGCGGAACGGCCTGTAATCCGCATCGTTCGAGTAGTCTGGGCGACCCGCGGGCAAAGGGACGTCACGAAGGATGTGCGCAGACGCGTGCAGCGCCGTCGACGTCGCGTCACCCGCGCACCGCTTCGAACAGAAACAAACCTCCCGGCAGTACACGCATCGCCGCAACTCACGCGTCGCATCCGACGTCCCACACGTGAAGCAACTCGCGAACGGCGCCTCGAGGAAACCGTTCGAGTTATTCCCGGCGTCAACGTCATCACGCGGGTCATCACGCCGCATCCAGATCGTGAGGTCGTGAGCGGTGTCGCCCCACTGCCCCAGCCGCGCGTACTCGACGAGGTACCACTTCTTCCGTAACTCACGCGCGAACTCGGCGGTGCCGGTGTTGCCGTCCCACTCTCCAACCACCGCGAGCGGAGTATCCCCTCGAAGCGCGCGCAACGCATCGAGCGCCATGTCATCGCCGGGGGGTGGATAGCACAGGAACAGTCCGCGGTTTTCATATTCGCGCAACGCCTCCGGGCCGCCCTTGTGTACCGTACAAAACGACATCGCCCGGCCGT
>Ga0115567_10002358_pt1 | contig 18655 bp, 13 predicted proteins | sample COGITO_mtgs_1204_2_FD_88679 | JGI IMG/M metagenome (GOLD analysis project Ga0115567, IMG submission 88679) | Pelagic marine microbial communities from North Sea - COGITO_mtgs_120412 | ecosystem: Environmental > Aquatic > Marine > Epipelagic | place: Germany:Helgoland, sampling site Kabeltonne... | reverse complement strand
TATCCAGCTTTTGGAAACCTTGTACCACGCGATGTGGCGTCGAGAGCTGCAAAAGAGCGCTGTGATGCTGGATTTGGAGTAAACAAGACTGGCGAAGCCGTGTATCTTGATTTTGCAACAGCTATTAAACGCTACGGAAAAGAACAGGCAACGATTGAACATCTATCGAACCCTTCCGAAGAAGAAATCTATAAATTAGGTGCTGCGGTTATTGAAAATAAATACGGAAACCTTTTTCAGATGTATGAAAAGATCGTAGATCAAAACCCCTATAAAACTCCAATGATGATTTATCCTGCGGTGCACTACACAATGGGAGGCCTTTGGGTTGATTATAACCTTCAAACGACTGTAGAGGGGCTATATGCAACTGGAGAGTGTAATTTTAGTGATCACGGAGCAAATAGACTGGGAGCATCGGCTTTGATGCAAGGATTAGCAGACGGGTATTTCGTATTGCCTTACACTATTGGTGATTATCTTTCTCACGATATTAGAACCGGAAAAATACCAACCGATACACCAGAATTTGACCAAGCGGAAAAGGAGGTTGAAGAACGCGTTCAAAAATTAATGAATGCGAGTGGGCAACATTCTGTAGATTATTACCATAAGAAACTAGGGAAGATCATGTGGAACAAATGTGGAATGTCCCGTAATGCAAAAGATTTAGAGAGTGCCATTACTGAAATTGAAGCCCTTCGTGAAGATTTTTGGAAAAATGTAAAAGTACCAGGAGCTGCCGAAGGTGCCCCTAATCAAGAGCTCGAAAAAGCTGGACGTGTAGCAGATTTCTTAGAATTAGGTGAATTATTCGCAAAAGATGCGCTGCACCGAAATGAATCTGCGGGGGGTCACTATCGTGAAGAAAGTGTAGAAACCAGTGGAGAACAAGAAGGCGAAGCCCTAAGGGACGACGAGAACTTTAAGTATGTTGCCGCCTGGGAATATAAAGGAGAGCCCAAAAATGCTGAACTTCACAAAGAAGACTTAGTATTTGAAAATATTGAATTAAAAACACGTTCTTATAAATAATAGCTATGAAACTTACTTTAAAAATTTGGAGACAAGAGAACGCAAAAGCAAAAGGAGGCATGACCACTTATCCTATTGATGGGATTGAGGGGGATATGTCATTCTTAGAAATGCTGGACGTGTTAAATGAAGAATTAATTAATAAAGGCGATGACCCTGTTGTTTTTGATCATGATTGCCGCGAGGGTATCTGTGGTTCTTGTTCGTTACAAATTAATGGAGAGCCGCATGGCCCAGACCGTTTAGTAACGACCTGCCAATTGCACATGCGTAAATTTAACGATGGCGATACGATTGTAATAGAACCTTTTAGAGCAAAAGCATTTCCTGTAATCAAGGATTTGATGGTAGATAGAAGCGCTTTTGATAGAATACAACAAGCTGGGGGGTATATTTCAGTAAATACTTCTGGTCATACAATTGACGCCAATACAATCCCAGTAGAAAAAGAAAATGCCGATGATGCTTTCTATGCAGCCACCTGCATAGGATGTGGCGCTTGTGTTGCAGCGTGTAAAAATGCGAGTGCTATGCTCTTTACCTCTGCTAAAATTTCGCAGTATGCTCTATTACCACAAGGTCAAGTTGAAGCGACCACGCGTGTTTTAAACATGGTAGATCAAATGGACAAAGAAGGGTTTGGTAATTGTACCAATACAGGTGCTTGCGAGATTGAGTGCCCTAAAGGAATATCCTTAGAAAATATTGCGCGTATGAATAGAGAATATCTAAGTGCTAGTTTAGAAGGATAGAAACTAAAAATATTTCTTAAAAATTTAAAGCCTAAGTTTAACTACTTGGGCTTTTTTGTATCTTATAGTGATGGCTAGGTATAACAACGATATTAAAATAAAAGTCCTGCGATTTAAAGAAGAGTCGGGGTTCTATACTACAAAAAAACGCTCTAACATAATGAGCAAGATACGTAGTAAGAATACGAAGCCCGAAATGCTTTTTAGAAAAGCGCTTTGGGCAAAAGGCATTAGATACCGGGTCAATAATAAGCAATTACCAGGCACCCCAGACATTTCAATTAAAAAATATCAGTTAGCCATTTTTATCGATGGCGAATTTTGGCATGGTTATAATTGGAATGAAAAGAAGGGTACAATAAAAAGCAATCGTGGTTTTTGGATCCCTAAAATAGAACGCAATATGCAAAAAGATAACGAGGTAAATAGTGCTCTTGCGGAAATGGATTTTATGGTTTTTCGTTTTTGGGAAGGCGAGATAAAAAACAACTTAGCGCGTTGCATTAATGATATTACTAATTATCTAGGAACATTTCCATTTTTTCAGGACGAAGGGCTACATGGCTCGTAAATTAGTGCCATTTTGAAGATTTTTTAAATTTTTTAAAATAATCTGAATAAATTGATTCACATCATAAGGCTTGACAACAATATCGTTCATCCCATGTTCAAAAATTTTATTTCTAACATCTTCAACCTCTACTGCCGTTAATGCTACAATTGGAATGTTCTGATTGAACTTACGAATTTGTTTTGTTGCCTCAAAACCATCCATCACCGGCATGTTAAGATCCATTAAAATGAGATTATAGTTGCCGTTTGATGCTTTGTCCACTGCTATTTGCCCGTTTTCTGCAATATCGCAATGGATACCATGACGCTCTAAAATCTTTTTGGTCACCGTTTGATTGATTCTATTATCTTCAACAATCAATATATTCTTATTCTTAAGTAAAATATCGTCTAAAATTTCGTCAGCATTTTTTGCAGCAGCTTTTTCAACTTTTTTAAATGACAGTTGGAAGGTAAATTCTGACCCAACTCCTAATTCGCTTTTCAGCGCTATTTTTGAGTCTGAAAGATGAAGCAATTTCTTTACAATAGGGAGCCCTAACCCTGTACCTTGATAATTGTAGTTTGCATTTTCAATCTGAGAAAACTCATTAAAGATTTCAGTTTGCTTTTCTTCAGCAATGCCAATACCAGTATCTTTAATAGTAAATTGTATTGATTGTATTTCTTTGACTTCCTTCACCATACTTGCAGTGATATAGATGGTGCCATTCTCGGTAAATTTGCTTGCGTTTCCAACTAAATTCATCAATATCTGAGAAAGACGAACAGGATTTCCACTCAGGGCTTGTGATATTTCATTGTCTATTTCTACTAGGATCTTGTTGTTGTTTTGGTGGCTCATGTAAGTAAACGAAGCAATAATAGTGTCTATTAACTCTCTCAAATTAAAGTAGATATCCTCTTGGTTTATATCCTTGGAGTCGATCTTGTTAAGTTGTAAGACATCGTTAATAAGCGCTAAAAGATAATCGGCAGAGAACTTGAGCGATTTTAAATCCTTTTCATGATTTTTTAAGGATTTGTCTTCAAGTAAAATAGTGCTTAGGCCAATTACTCCGTACAAGGGCGTGCGCAATTCATGGCTTACTGTGGAGAAGAATTTGGTTTTCGCTCTCGCCATCGCCTCACTTTCTTCCTTGGCCTCGAGATACTGTCTGTTTTTCTTTTTTAGTCTTTCTACGTATTTTTTCCTTTTTCGATAATAAAAGAGCACCGTTAAAAGGTAGACCCCTAAAATTGATGCTACAGCACTTACGGCAATGAGAAAAATTTTATTTCTGTCGGCTTTTTGTTGCGATAGTTCGTTTTGGAGTTCGGTAGCTTTTAGTTCTTTTTCATATTCCCGCAACTTTATTTGAGCCGTGGCTACTTTAACAGCTTCATCTTTCATCGATTTAAACTGTAGCTCCTCATAAAAATTAAGCTCCTTATTAACAAGACTCAATAGTTTATATTCTTGTTTTTGCTCTAGTGCTTCTATATAAAACGAATACCCATCCATGATACCGTCCATAAAATTTATTTCTTTGGAAAGGGCAATAGCGTCTTTGAGTTTGTCAATAGCCGCATTATAATTCCCTTGAAGAAAAAGGAGCCTACCTTTAGACACTTCAAAAGCCGCGCGGTACGATTTTTTTTCAGGAAAAAACTGTAAGTAATATTCTGCTTTATTTACGTGGTAAGCAGCTTCTATCGGTTCATTTGTTTTTAAATACAGCTCTTGGGTATTGTAATGAAGAATAAAGAGTCGGGCAGTATCTTTCAGCTTTTGTGCAAGTGGAATGGTGTTTTTAAAAGTGGTAATTGCCTTGTCATATCTTTCTTGTTGTGAGTAGATGTTACCGAGGTCGATATTGACGCCACAAAGGGCCGTAGAGTCTTTATGCACTTCTGCCACTTCTCTGGAAGCTTCAAAAATCTCCCGAGCCATTAGTGTGTCATTGAGCCTAATATAGGTGTTACCTACAATACTGTTGAGATGAAAATAAATATCTCTATCCTTTAATTTATTGTTGAGTTCTATCCCCAGTTCACCATACAGTATGGCCTTGTTGTAGTTGCGTTTATAATATTCGTCACTGGCATGTGTTGCGAGACTATCGATCTCCCGATGGAGTTCCTGGTTTGTGGAGTCTCTAGAGATTGTTATCTTATAATCACCATTGCTGAGGGATTGTGATACAACAGAGTAGGGTAAAACTATTAGAATTAGTAAAGCGAACAAGACGTTGTAAGACATGGGACGATGTTCTGTAAGAATTAGTACTACAAGGTACAATATTTTTATAAATTCAAGTATCTTAAGGGGCCTCACAAAACGGAAGCATTTTATGAAAAATTCAAAACTACCAGCAATACCACAATCTATCTTCGCTATCATGAGTAAAATGGCTGCGGAATACAACGCCATCAATCTTTCACAAGGCTTTCCTAATTTTGACAGCGATCCCAAGCTGCTATCCTTGGTTTCTAGAGCAATGCAGGAGGGTCATAATCAATATGCCCCCATGCCGGGTAATTTAGAGCTACGAACCATAATTTCAGAAAAAATAGAAAATGCACATAAAAAAAGGTATGACCCTGCTACCGAAATAACAATTACAGCAGGTGCTACCCAGGCAATTTTCACGGCAATAGCAGCAACAATTATGCAGGGTGATGAAGTAATTATCTTTACACCGGCGTACGATTGTTACGAACCTTCGGTTGCGCTATTTGGAGGAAAAACAATCGCCGTTCAATTAGAAGCGCCAGCATTCACTCCAGATTGGGAGGAAGTACAGACGAAGGTGAATGCGAAGACAAAAATGATCATTATTAACAGCCCACATAATCCTAGTGGGATGCTTTTTACTGAGGAAGACATGCTCCAATTACAACAAATCGCAACAGCGCATGATTTATTTGTGATAAGCGATGAGGTGTATGAGCACATCATTTTTGATGGTCATGAGCATCAGAGTGCGGCGCGATTTCCAGATTTGGCGGCACGTACCTTTATCACCGCCTCCTTTGGGAAGACCTTTCATAATACGGGTTGGAAAATGGGCTATTGCTTAGCACCTAAATCTTTAATGGAAGAATTTCAAAAAATACATCAATATGTGGTCTTTTGCGTAAACCATCCTATGCAAGTTGCCTTAGCAGAATACATGAAAGATCCAGAAACCTATCTTAGCTTACCAGCATTTTATGAAGAAAAAAGAAATTACTTTTTATCACTTCTTCAGAATTCGAAGTTTAAGATCGTTCCGTCTAAAGGAACCTATTTTCAATTATTAGACTTCTCTGAAATTACTTCCGAAAGCGATATAACATTTGCTGAAAGACTTACAAAAGAACTTGGCCTTGCGACAATTCCAACGTCAGTATTTAATAAAAATAAAGAAGATTTTAAACAGATACGGGTATGCTTTGCCAAAACTGATAGCACATTGGAAGCAGCAGCAAAAATTTTGAATGCCATCTAGAATTATTATTCTTATACCTATAGAGTATCAATTTTATCAATTACTTGATTGTATCTTACAATTAAATTAAAAGAGATTGCTATTTTTTATTGGTAAATTTACGGGAGTATAAATAAAAAAATCGATCATATTATGGATAAGAAAAATCATCAGGAAGCTTGGGACGTAAACGAATCTTCGGCGAGTTGCCCTTTTTTAAATGGAAAACCTGCTCATACAGCAGGCAATGGGACCTCTAATCGCGATTGGTGGCCCAACCTACTAAACCTAAATGTGCTTAGACAACATTCTTCGTTGGTAGACCCTATGGACAAGGATTTTGATTATTCCAAAGAGTTTAAATCGTTAGACCTAAAAGCAGTTAAAGAGGATCTTAATAAATTAATGGTAACGAGTCAAGATTGGTGGCCAGCAGATTATGGTCATTATGGCCCATTTTTTATACGTATGGCTTGGCACAGTGCAGGAACATACAGAATTCAAGACGGTCGTGGCGGCGCAGGTTCAGGTCAGCAACGTTTTGCACCTTTAAACAGTTGGCCAGATAATGCCAATTTAGATAAGGCCCGCTTACTTTTGTGGCCTATTAAGAAAAAATACGGAAAAAAATTATCTTGGGCAGATTTATTGATCCTTGCCGGGAATTGCGCTCATGAATCTATGGGACTGAAGATGTTTGGTTTTGCAGGAGGACGTGAAGACGTTTGGCAACCAGAAGAGGATATATACTGGGGTTCTGAGAAAGAATGGTTAGGTAATGACGATCGTTATGCAGAAGATGAATTAGAAGGACCACTTGGTGCTGCACACATGGGATTAATTTATGTAAATCCAGAAGGGCACAATGCCAATCCAGATCCAGTTGAAGCGGCGCATTATATTAGAGAAACTTTTGGTCGTATGGCCATGAACGACTATGAGACGGTGGCGCTTATTGCAGGAGGGCATACCTTCGGAAAAACACACGGAGCCGCCGATCCAGAAAAATATGTAAGCGCAGAACCGGCTGCCGCAGGAATTGAAGCACAAAGTATGGGTTGGAATAATACCTTTGGTAGTGGTAAAGGCGCAGACACCATCACCAGTGGAATTGAAGGGGCATGGACAAACACGCCTACAAAATGGAGTCATACGTATTTTGAAAATCTCTTTGGGTATGATTGGGAATTAACAAAAAGTCCTGCAGGAGCGCATCAATGGAAACCAAAAAATAATGAAGGCGCTGGTACAGTGCCAGACGCGCATGATCCTTCAAAAAAGCATGCGCCATTTATGTTAACGACAGACTTATCATTAAAAATGGATCCTGCGTACGAAAAAATTTCAAGACACTTTTTAGAGAATCCAGAAGAATTTGCAGATGCGTATGCACGGGCTTGGTATAAACTAACGCACCGTGACATGGGGCCAATTGAACGATATCTTGGGGCAGAAGTGCCAAAAGAAGAATTGATTTGGCAAGACCCAGTGCCAAAAGCAGACTACGATCGTATTGACGATAATGATACATCAGAATTAAAAAAGAACATCTTGGATTCGGGCCTTTCTATTTCTGAATTAGTTGGAACCGCTTGGGCATCTGCTTCTACCTTTAGAGGTTCAGACAAAAGAGGAGGTGCTAATGGTGCACGTATTAGACTGGCGCCACAGAAGAATTGGAAAGTTAACAATCCGAAGCAACTAGAAAAAGTATTGGACACGTTAGGGCGTGTACAAAAAGAGTTCAACAACAATCAATCTGGAAACAAAAAAGTTTCTTTGGCAGACCTGATCGTTCTCGGTGGAAATGCCGCGGTAGAAAAAGCTGCGAAAGAGGCAGGTCATACTATGAGCGTCCCATTTACGGCTGGAAGAACAGATGCTTCGGCAGAAAAAACTGATGCACAAGCCTTTGACGCGTTGGAACCTTTAGCAGACGGCTTTAGAAATTATGTAAAAGATAAATTTGAAGTGACTGCTGAAGAATTATTGGTAGATAGAGCACAGTTACTAACGCTTACGGCACCAGAAATGGCAGTTCTAGTAGGTGGAATGAGAGTGCTGGACGCCAATTATGACCAATCACAGCATGGTGTGTTTACAAAACGACCTGGAAAACTTACCAACGATTTCTTCGTGAACTTGTTGGATATGGGTACCACTTGGAGTGCAACTTCAGAAGACGACGCAGTGTTTGCAGGACGTGATCGAAAAACCAATGATGTGACATGGGCGGGAACAAGAGTAGATCTTATTTTTGGCTCTAACTCAGAGTTAAGAGCGATTGCTGAAGTTTATGCCTGTGCAGATTCCGAAGAAAAATTTGTAAAAGATTTTAGTAAGGCATGGACGAAAGTAATGAACCTGGACCGTTTCGATTTAAAATAATCAGCACGTAAGAAAGCTAATTAAATCATAATTTAAACAGAGTTGCAGCCTATGTGACTCTGTTTTTTTATTTTTATAGAACTATGAAAGAACAACTTTTTAATGCCATTAGAAAAGAAGAAGCCGATAAAGTGGGTGCCATTTTAACCGAAAACCCTTCTCTTGTTTCTGAAAAAGATGATCGTGGGTCCACGCCTTTGCTATTAGCAACCTATTATGGATTAGGAGCTATTTCAGAAATTATTCTGAAACACCCCCAAAATATAGATGCTCAAGATGCAAGTGGCAACACAGCATTAATGGGTGTTTGCTTTAAAGGGTATGATGCGCTTGCAAAACAGCTTATTGATCACGGTGCAGATGTAAATAAAACGAATTTTAATGGCGCCACCGCTTTGATATTTGCAGCCACCTTCGCCAGAACGCAAATGGTAAAAATGCTCATGGATAATGGGGCAGATGCAACTTTAAAAGATGATCGAGGGAATACCGCTTTATCACATGCTAAAATGCAAGGCGTAAAACCTGTTATTGAATTATTAGAAGCTGAAAAATGAAAGAGCAACTCAAAGTCACATTAATTCAATCCCATTTGCTGTGGGAAAATCCTGTTGGTAATAGAAAGCAGTTTTCAGAAAAAATGGAGTCTGTTTCTAATACAACAGATTTGATTGTGCTGCCAGAAATGTTTACTACGGGTTTCTCTATGAATGCCGAAGCATTGGCCGAAAAGCATAACGGCCCAACGTTACAATGGATGCAGGCGGAAGCAAAAAAACACAACACGGCTATAACAGGAAGTGTGATTATAAATGATGATGGCTATTATTTTAACCGGCTTTATTTTGTGTTTCCCGAGGGGAACTTTAAACACTACGATAAAAAGCACACTTTTACTTTAGCGGGAGAACATAAAACATATACTGCGGGATTAAAAAAGGAAATTTTTGAGTATCAAGGCTGGAAAATTTGTCCGTTAGTTTGTTATGACCTTAGGTTTCCGGTCTGGGCGCGTAATGTAGAAGATTATGATTTGCTGTTATATGTTGCAAACTGGCCTAACAAACGAGTGAACGCCTGGGATGCTTTATTAACGGCGCGCGCGATCGAAAATATGAGTTATTGCATTGGTGTTAACAGGGTGGGATTAGATGGGAACGGCCATGAATATTCAGGTCATAGTGCTGCCTATGATGTTTTAGGGAATAGAATTTCTACGGCTGATTTTGAAAAAGAATTTATAGAAACAGTGACTTTAGAAAAAGAGCATATCACTACTCTTCGGGATCGACTGCGGTTTCTACAGGACCGGGACCGCTTTGACCTAAAGTAAAGGTTTCAATAAGGCTCCAATTGCTTTTTACGTCAAGTACTGACGGATAATAGACAATTTTTTCGGGTTGTCTTTTCGCAAGAAAATTACCAGGATCCCAAATTCCATTGCTGTTTTCGTCGTAGATCACCCGGATATAATATTTTGCAGGATCTATAAAGTCAAAATCGATGGTAGTATCGGCATTATACACCCGTTTTTCCTTTTTAACTTCAAATTTTGAATTGGTCAATTGAACAATAACGGGATACTGTTCCACATTTGCTAAGGTCAATGATAGCGTACCATAATCTGAATTGGCTTTGGTGCGCACGTTATAATTTAAAGTGTCGTTTGTTTCTTCAAAGAAATCTGTCGCAAATCCAGGCAATGCTTGTATCATATACGTCTGTCCTTCGGTCTTCGGAAAAACTACCGAGATGGTGTTATTTTTTAAATTAATGCTACTAGTTGATTCGACTGAAATCGAATCTCGATTTATGATTTTTATATTTTCCGAAGTAATAGAAATCAGGGGCACATTTGCCTTTAGCTGTAGGGTGTCTTTTAACGTCATTAGGCCTGCGTTGATAGCCTCAATTTTTAAGGTGTCACGATATAGTTCTTTCATGCGAACATTTAATGTGTCAACTTGTGTTTTATTTTTTGCTATAAATAGTAATGAGTCAACTTCAAGTGCTGGCTTGTACCAATAGTGAAGCGTGTCTCTTTTTATATCTTTATAACTCTTAGAAGTAAAACCTGAAGGTGTATTTGAGAACAGCTCTAATTGCAGGCTGTCTGCGTTTCCTTCATAGCCAAACTGGATTTCATTTTTAGAGATTTGTTTGGCTCGATCCATTCGATACGTTGGGAATTCCTTAAATAATGTGAGCTCGTACAAACTATCTGTGGGGATCGTAATATACGCTTTGACAAACCCGATTCTATCGCTGCTAGGCTGAAAAATATAATCGTTGTTCGAATCTTTTAAAGCCAATAGCAGATATTTCCCTTCTCTTAAATTACTCAGCTCAAATGTATTTGTACTGTCTTGTGTTGTGGTTATATACGTCGGTTTTTCAGAAAAAACAATAGAATCTGTAAAGGTTTCGTTAATGTCATACAGCATAACGGTGGTGACACCTTCGGGTTTGCTGAGTTCTGCATCACGAATGGTACCCCGAAGCTTAAGACTATCTATAAAGGGCCCAGTAGAAAAGACGTATTTAAAATATTCAAATTCATTTCCTTCATTGTTATCAACGATACTCCTTCCGAAGTTAAAAGAATAGGTGGTGTTTTCACGTAAGGTATCCAATATCTTAATCTTTAAGATTTTTGAGGTACTTAGGGGAGTAATAACGGGTTGATACTTTAATGGAGGCGAAATGATGAGGTTTTTTTGAATTTCGTTGAGCTTTATATACTCATCAAAATAGATCCGTATTTCATCCTGAGAAAAATTGGTCGTGTAATTTTCAGGTACGCTTCTTACAATCACAGGGGGTAAACTATCTCTTAGGCCTCCTGTAGGTCTTCCTTTTTTTGCACAATCTGTAAAAGACAAGGCAAAAAGGAGTGCGATAGGGATATAAATAAAGAGACGTTTCATCGGCGCAAAAATAGGAAGAATTTTCAAGTAAAATTTAGCGATTGGTTTATTTATGCAATGGCAATCGTTGCAAGGCTTAACGTTGCATTTGTGTTGTTGAGTATTTCTTTTGCACAACTTTCTAGGGTTGCACCGGTTGTAACGATGTCATCTACTAATAAAACATGTTTATTTTGCAGGGCACTGTAGTCATTTACTCTAAAAACAGTTTCTGTATTAAAGCGCATAAGCCGTTCCTTAAAAACCTGTGAGTTAGTTTTAGAAACCTTTAATAGAATGTCATCTCGATAAGCTGTATTCAACGCCTTTGCGATTTCAATACCAAAACCCGCCACTTGATTATAGCCACGTGTCTTTAATTTTTGTCTGTGTAAGGGCACAGGAATGACCATATCAACTGTAGTATAGGGCTCCATGTCTGCTATTTCTGCTCCGAGCCACTGACCAAAAAAATCGCCTATTTCTTTTTGATCTCGATATTTTAGGTTGTGCATAATTTCTTGTGTAACCCCTCTTTTTTGAAACTGAATAAGCGCCGTAGCTGCTTGCAGGGGGAACCTTCCGTAGAAAATGGATGCCATAGCGGTGTTGTTTGTTTCGTGAAAACGCGTCAGCGGTAAATCATGCCGGCATTGAATACATAATATAGCCTCTCCACTTAATAGCGGGTTGCTACAGCCGTTACAAATCTTTGGAAACAACAGATTTAACATAATTTAATTTTTTTTATCATTTCATAAACGCTAAACCGATAACTAGCGCCATACTTTTGTAAGCTACAAATTTTAATGTAATAATTATGACTACGGAACAAAATAGTAATAAGTTCAAAATTCTTATTGGGGTACTTTCGGCGTTATTGATAGCGTTGGCAGTATATACCTTTACGCTTTACAACGACAGTAAAGAAACCGTTACGGGTCTTGAGCAGCAAAAAGAAAGTATTGAAGGAGAGCTTGAAGATTTGATCGAAAATTATGATGAGATCATTCAAGATAACGAGTTGAAGGACAAAGATCTTTTGGCAGCAAGAGAGCGTATTGAGATTTTATTGGATTCGGTTAAAGGAGCCGAAGCGAATATCGATTTAATAAGAAGATATAAAATTGAAGTAGGTAAATTAAAAACCGAACGGATTGCTTTGTTTAAACGAGCAGATAGTTTGATCGCTTCAAATAGGCAACTTGCCTTAGAAAGGGATAGTACAAATGTAGTGCTCTCTGAAACCATTAAAGTTGTTGACTCAGTGAACATGCAAAACGAAGAAATGACTGAAACATTGAAGAAAGCAGCGGTAATAAAAGCGGTTGATTTAAGAGGTGAAGCAGTAATTATAAGAAATAGTGGAAAAATAGTAGATACGAGAAGGTCTAGTAGAGCAGATAAAGTAAGAGCTTGTTTTACCTTAACACCTAACGTGATAGCAGAAAAAGGAAATAGAACCCTGTATGTGCAGGTTATTAACCCTAACGATAAACTCGTTGGAAAGAAAGCAGCCTATCAGTACGAAGGAGGTTCTTTAACGTATAGTGAAAGTTCTAACGTTTTTTATGAAAATGATGAATTGGACGTGTGTATTCTAGTAAGCGTACAAGAAGAGGATCTAATTGAAGGAAGATATATTATAAACCTATTTGATGGTCCTACGAGCATTGCTACCGCTACAATGGAGCTCAAATAAGAGTAAAAGTCAAAATAATTGGAACCGCTATGATTTTATCGTAGCGGTTTTTTTATTTTTGCGCCATGGCAAACGACGATCAATTTAAAAAGGTAGTATCCCATGCAAAAGAGTATGGGTACATATTTCAATCCAGTGAAATCTATGACGGCCTAAGCGCCGTGTATGATTATGCACAAAATGGAGTAGAGTTAAAAAAGAATATCCGTGAATATTGGTGGCGTAGCATGGTGTATATGCACCAAAACATTGTAGGTATCGACACAGCAATTTTAATGCACCCAACTACATGGAAAGCTTCAGGACACGTAGACGCCTTTAATGATCCTTTGATTGACAACAAAGATTCTAAAAAAAGATACCGCGCCGATGTTTTAATCGAAGACTATGCCGAAAAACTAAACATAAAAGCCCAAAAAGAGATTGACAAAGCTAAGAAACGTTTTGGGGACGCTTTTAACGAAGAAGAATTTATCACTACAAACCCACGGGTTGTTAGATACAAAAAAGAACAACGGGATGTTTTAGAGCGTATGGCAAAATCGCTGGGCGCAGAAGACCTAGCAGATGTAAAAGCTTTGATTGAAGAATTGGGGATTGCAGATCCAGATACTGGAAGTAGAAACTGGACCGATGTTAAACAATTCAATTTAATGTTTGGCACAAAACTAGGTGCCTCTGCAGAAAGCGCTACCGACCTGTATCTACGTCCAGAAACAGCTCAGGGAATTTTCGTGAATTTTCTGAATGTTCAAAAGACGGGAAGAATGAAAATTCCGTTTGGTATTGCACAGACAGGTAAAGCCTTTAGAAATGAAATTGTAGCACGTCAATTTATCTTTAGGATGCGTGAATTTGAACAGATGGAAATGCAATTTTTTGTTCGTCCTGGTGATGAAATGAAATGGTACGAATACTGGAAAGAAACCCGTTTAAAATGGCACTTGGCGTTGGGAATGGGCGAAGAGAATTATCGCTTCCATGATCATGAAAAATTAGCGCACTATGCAAATGCAGCAGCCGATATTGAATTTAACTTCCCATTTGGATTTAAAGAGCTCGAAGGGATCCACTCCCGCACCGATTTTGATTTAAAAGCGCATGAAGCACATTCTGGTAAGAAACTTCAATACTTTGATCATGAGCTCAACGAAAGTTATACGCCGTATGTAGTAGAAACTTCAATAGGACTAGACAGAATGTTTTTGGCGGTGCTTAGCACTTCGCTACAGGAGGAAACCCTGGAAGATGGTAGTACGAGAACCGTACTAAAACTCCCAGCTATGCTAGCGCCCGTAAAAGCTGCGGTGCTGCCTTTGATAAAAAGGGATGGACTTCCAGAAATAGCTCAAGAAATCATTGAAAACTTACAATGGGACTACAATGTGATTTATGATGAAAAGGATGCCGTAGGAAGGCGCTACCGTCGTCAAGATGCTGCAGGAACGCCCTATTGTATTACAGTAGACCATCAAACCAAAGAGGATCAAACGGTAACATTACGTAACCGGGATACCATGGAACAAGAAAGAGTTGCTATTTCGGAGCTTTCAGATAAAATGAAACATTGTATCACATTTAAACTATAAGCTACAAAAGTTTTCAATACAAAATGAGCAGGATGTTATTCTGCTCTTTTTTGCATTGTTTCGATAGAAACTGGATTGGCTTTCTCGCAGCGGTTCATTCTGCGTAAACCGTTAAATTTAAACCAGATTTTCTCTCCGTCCTTTTTAAAGGATTCATCAAGGTTTATAGGATCTAATAAATAGGCTGTTTCTCCTTGCATCTTTATGGTATAAGGGCAATCACCCTCTACATCAGAATATACAATAACTCCTTTTTTAAAGCCTTCTTCCATCATTTTTTTCTCTTCAGCCATTATTTCTTCGTTTGAAGCAGTAGTACCGTCTGCATTTTTTTTATCTTTAATTGTATTGCAACTTAGGATCATAATTGAAAAAAGGACAGCGGTATATTTAATGATCATAGTAGTTTGAATTTGATTAGAATCTAAAGTAACAATAAAATTTAACATTCGTGAATATTGGGATTATAAAAGTCTAAACTCCTTTTATTTTATAATTCTCCAGTAATCTAATAGAATAATATCTGAAATTAATTTACTCCGCATTTAGTTAAATAAAGGTGTAAATCATTGCTTATCAAGCAAAAGAACAGTATTTTTAACAACTTTTTATACAATCCTTAACTTTTAAACACAATTATTATGAAATTAAAATTTACACTTTCACTATTTTTTATTGTGGCTTTTGTTTTTATAACAAATGCCCAAGTGCAAGAAGACAATCCCCATGGGCTTAAATATGTAGGTAAGGTAGCATCGATGACGGTCGTACCATCTTTATCTTCGAGAGAAACATTAATTCCAGCAGTACCACTTACTGAAGAACCAAGAGATGGTCGTTATAAAGAACCGAAAAGTCCTAGAGCAAAAATAGTTCCGGGAAAAGGTTTAATGACACAAGATGACTATTTTTATCGTAATCCAGGAAAACTCGATAAAGCAATTAGAACTCAAGGAATAGAATTACAATTTGATGTAGCCAATACTGTTAGTTCACCTTCAGATCCTGCTTTAGCTGTAGGCCCTAATCATGTTTTTATCGTCTACAATACGGGATTCATAATTTATGATAAAGAAGGAAATGCGTTAACAGGAGAACTGAACCCGAATAATATTTTTTCAACAAATGGTTGTTGTGACCTTACAGTTTCTTATGACAATGCAGCAGATCGTTGGGTATTAACATTATTAGGAAATGGTATAGAAGTAGCAGTTTCTGAAGGTTCAGACCCAACAACTACAAACTGGTTTTTATACAGTCTGCCGCAGGTAAATGACTATAATAAATTATCTGTGTGGGGTGATGGATATTATATTACAGATAATGGTCCTATGGATGTTTGGGCACTGGACCGTACAGCAGCGTTAGCTGGAGATGCTAATGCAAGCATTCAAGGATTTGTTGTAGACGGTATTAGTGCACCAGCAACAGGAGGGGGTTTTACCAGTCCACAAGTTTTTAATGTTACAGATGGAAATATGCCTACTGCAGGTGGCGCACCGTTAGTTTATATGCGTGATGATGGTTTTGAAAATGTAACAGAAGACGAAATTTGGATTTGGACGGTTAATGTTGATTTTGCAAATCCTGGAAACTCAAGTGTTTCTGCTCCAGAAGAATTTGCAACGACTCCTTTTAATAACGTTTTTGATGGTGGCGGTTTTTCAAACTTAGCACAGCCAAATGGAGGTAGCTCGATTGATGCAATACAATCTACCATCATGAATCAAGCACAGTTCAGAAAATTTGCTGCATATAACTCTGCGATCTTCAATTTTGTAGTGGATGTAGATGCAACTGCTGGAGAATTAGCGGGAATTCGATGGTATGAATTCCGTCAAGATACGGATGGCGGCCCTTGGACGATGTTTCAAGAAGGTACGTATACTGCTCCAGATGGCAGACATGCTTGGATGGGAAGTATGGCAATGGATTCGCAAGGGAATATAGGAATGGGTTATTCTTCTATGCCTGGTCCAACGACGACTACAAACCCTAATAACCCCGTAGGAGCATTTTATACAGGACGTTTCGTATCAGATGCAGTAGGTGTTATGACTGTTGCAGAAGAAGAAATTGCGATTGGCTCTGGTAATATTGGAGGAATTCGTTTTGGGGATTATGCAAAATTAGACATAGATCCAGACCAGGCAAATATTAATGATTTCTGGTTTATTACTGAAACAAGACAAAGAAATCATGTGGCTAAATTTCAAATTGCATCAGATTTTGATAACGATACAGGCGTAGTAAGTATAGACAGTCCTGTAGATGGAATCCTTTCTTCTTCGGAAAATGTAACTGTCACTATCTTTAATTTTGGTGAAAATCAACAAACGGTTATCCCTCTAGAATTAATTGTAGATGGAACAACGGTAGCCACTGAAGTTTTTGCAGGTCCATTAGAATCCTCAACTTCTGCTCAATATACGTTTACAACTCCGGTTGACTTAGGTACCGAAGGACAGACCTATACTGTGACAGCGCAAACTAATCTTGTAACAGATGAAGATAATGACAATGACGCTACAACAAGAGACATTACCAATATTTTTGCAAATGATATCGGTGTGACCGAAATTACATCGCCAGATAGTGGTGAAGGCTTGGGCACAGAAACAGTGACGGTAACGATTGAAAATTTTGGCGCCACAGATCAATCTAATTTTGATGTAAATTATACCGTCAATGATGGTACGGCTGTAACCGAAAGTGTAGCAGGACCATTAACTGCCGGGACAACCACATCTTATACTTTTGTAACACCAGCAGATCTTTCTACACCAGACCAAGCATACACGATTGTAGCGAGCACATCCCTAGCTGGTGACAGCAATACTGGTAACAACGCTACCATAAAAACGGTTGTAAATCTTACCTGTAATTCTGCTACTAACGATACCGATATGTCTATCGGACCTGATGCTAATACAGTGACAGAATCAATAATTTCTATAACAGAAGATTTTATCGTGACACAAGCACAAGTAGGATTAAATCTTGAGCATACATTTACAGGAGATCTAGATATTTTCTTAATTGCACCAGATGGGACGCAAGTAGAATTATCGACCGATAATGGCGGTACTGGCGAAAACATGATTGGAACTGTTTTTTCTGATAACGCAGCAACCTCCATTGAGAGTGGATCTGCACCTTTTACAGGAATGTTTCAACCAGAAGGTATGTTGAGTGATTTTGATGGCATGTCTTCATTAGGAGATTGGACCTTACAAATCACAGATGATGCTGGAGGCGATGGCGGTACGTTACAGGACTGGACTTTAACACTTTGTGATAATCTTGGTCTTGGTTTTGATGATACCTTAGCTACGCAAGCAGAGCTTATTATTCTGGATAAAGGCAATGATCAATTCCAGATTCAATTGGCTACCACAGAAATCGCAGATAGATTAGAACTTAAAGTAATAAATATGACAGGACAAACTTTATTGGCATACGGTTTAGATAATAACGGTTCTGGATACAACTATGACCTTGATATGTCGTATGCGGCATCTGGAGTTTATATTGTTACGTTAGGAAGTACCAATGGAAAGGCTGGAAAATCAAAACGTTTAATCGTGAGATAATACAATTAATACTTTTAATTTTTACTGAACAAAAAGAGCTTGCAACATCAAGCTCTTTTTTTGTTTTTAAAAAAATGCTTTCAATTGAATACTACCCGTATGAACTGCTTTAGTACTTTCACTTTTTCTTCCGAAGTAAGAGAGGTTCGCATCCAGATATTTAGTAATTCTTTTCTGAAATAGGGCACGCCAAGTAAAATTTGTTCCAGGTTGCAATCCTTCCAGAATTTGATAGGCGACCGGTGAAAAAGCACTTCCCGTAAAATCGTTGTTTATATAATTTACCTCTCCGTTTATCGAAATCTTTTCAGCATTCGTATACGCAAACGACAGTCCTAATTTCTGCTGGCTCAGTTGCTCCATATCCCCCAACAGATTTTCTTTATTGGCATACTCGTAGAAAACGTCAAATCGAGTTTGTGGGCTATAGAGGTAGGATATTTTTGGCTTTATGTCATACGTGTCCAGTTGGTAGTTTCGGTTGGAGAAATTTTCAGAAATACTTTCATTGGTGCTTAATCCTCCCGCCATGTTCAATAACCAGATATCCCAAAACTTATGTGTAAAACTCCCTTGGTGACGCCGTAATTTATTCTCTTGAAGCCCTAACGAAATCAAGTTACTGCTCGAAGTAGCGATGTAGGTGTAGTTGGTGGTGTACCGTT
>Ga0115567_10002356_pt1 | contig 18662 bp, 21 predicted proteins | sample COGITO_mtgs_1204_2_FD_88679 | JGI IMG/M metagenome (GOLD analysis project Ga0115567, IMG submission 88679) | Pelagic marine microbial communities from North Sea - COGITO_mtgs_120412 | ecosystem: Environmental > Aquatic > Marine > Epipelagic | place: Germany:Helgoland, sampling site Kabeltonne... | reverse complement strand
GCCGTACCTGTCCAACGTGGGCTTCCAGACGGGCAACAGGCATCATCTTACCATCTACCAGTACATATGCCATTGGTTCAAAAAAGGTTCGTTAGAGGGCATGGAACTAAGCGAAAAACAGATACGCGAAAATTTCCAGATCCATGACAAGTACGATGATCTTAGGAAAATCGTCACGCGGATAATCGAGCCCTGCAAAAAAGAGCTCGATACTTTTTCCGATAAGAGCTTCAATTTTACCCTAAACCGTGTCACTCCCGGAGCGACCAGGGGACGTGGTGCGAAAATAAATAGCATAACCTTCAAGTTCTACGAAACCAACAAGGTTTCCAAGAACGTGTCCTACGAACCCAAGCGCACGGCCATAAAGATTTCTGAATTTACCCGCATGTACGGACTGAGTTCGAAGGACGAGGCCATGCTCGGCGGATTAGCCAAAAAATATGACCTGTCATATATGTCCACCATAGAGTATGAGAACCGCCGATACCTTCTCAAACAGGATAATTTTATAGAGGCCTTTCATAAGCTCATTCTCAACCGGAGCAACTAAGCGTCCGCATCTGTTCCATTATGGCTGGATGAATAAAGGTCAAAAAATCAAAGAAGTTTGATTTGGAATTTGTATTTTTATCTCGAAGAAATCAAACGCAAGTTTGTTTTAAAAAAGCGAGATGACCTTTGTGTTGTTTCGCTTTTTATATGGCCCTGGTCGCAGGCTCGTTCTTTCCCCGTTGAAAACTTCGGAGCAACCCCCCGTTTTTTCCCTTCTTATACTCGTAAATATTGAACCAGATCCAATTGGGGAACTCCTTGGTAATAAAAGAGGTAAAGGTCAAAAGATTGTTGACATTATTATACTTTTTATAATCACAGCTGCGGCACTTTACATCGATACGCTTGTTCGTGGACACGTTCAACTGGCACTCCTCGCAGAGTACTTTGATTATCGCCCTATATCTTGGTTGTGCCATTGGTAGTAGAACTATCGTTTATTTCGGGTTCTTTGGCCCCATTATTCTTGGAGCATGGGTACATAGCCATATCCTCTTATAACATCCACAACTTTATCCATGTGGCTAAAAGGCAGGCTCCTTCTCTCATTGATAAAGTGTCGAATCGTGGCCCTTGGAACTTTTGCGATATCCTCTAGTTTACGGATATTGATAAGAGGCTTTTTTAATAACCAATCCCTGATATGCTGCTGTTCGTAATTAAGGGTTTCCATACTGTATGATTTAAAATTAAACTATCAAATGTACGCATTTGAGTACTTAAATCAAAATAGAAAACGTAAATAAAAAAAAGGGCTATAAAAGCCCTTCATCTCTCATTGATCTATAGGATTCCCTAGTTAGTATCATGATATCCAAAAACCTTATATCAAAGTAGCTACAGGCGGTTTCAACCTTTTTACTAATGTCGATGTCGGCCTTTGAAAATCTGGTCTGGCCACTAGGATGATTATGCACCAGGATAATTCCTGTGGTCTTAATGAGTATCGCATCCCTGATTATGGTCTTGACCGGTATCAAAGTTGCGGTATCGGTTCCCGAGCTGACATGATGCACGTTCACAATCATATTCTCATGGTTGACATGTATGACCTTGGCCTCCTCATGGTCGTCCATTACATAATCGAAATATGGCCTTATAAAATCGGCCGCGACCTTTGAGTGTGTTATTTGTACGGTCGGTCTTGTGGTTCGTCTGTAGTTAGCCGTAAGTTCTCCTACGAAATCCTTGTAAGTGGTCATTTTTCTCATTTCAAATGATTTTAGATTGAACAATATTTGCGCAATCCCAAGTGGTAGGAAAATTTCAGCTCAAAAGGAAACGGAATAAATAGGGAGGCACGACCGGTTTATGCCGTAGTCTTTTGATGGGAATATTTTACGTGCTTAACTTTGTGTAGATGTTGTTATGATAGTTTTCCGCCCTTCTTAAATTTTCACTACAGAATAAATATTATCATTATACACGACTTCCAGAACAACTTTTTTTACTTACAGAACAGTAGCGGAAAATCTTGGATTACCGAATTTGGATACTTTTTCATTTTGCTAAATATACTATAACGATATGGTGTCCTTTTAAACAAAAGACCTTTTTACGAGCTTAATGGAAATAGTAAGAACAACAGGTATGGAAACAGTAAAATTTAAAGTAGGTGAACTGGAGGTTGAAATGCCTGAAAATACATTTAAAGAATATATAAACCCTACTCTTTTCAAACAGCTAATCAAGGCAAGCATCAAAAAAAAAGAAAGTAAAATGGTATAAAAAAATATGGAATTCACTAATTAAGCTCTCACCATTCATTCCAAAAATCGCAACTATTTTCAAATAAACTTGACAATACCGTCCATACCATTAATCTCGAATAAATTTTTATCTTAAAGAACCTCATATGTCTTCTATTTTACATAATAACGCTTATGTAACCATCTATTTGACTGATTTCTAGAAATTTAATTTTTTTGCATTTTGAAAATCTTTGAAATGTTACAAATTACTACCTCTTTTAGGTTCTTTCGTTATGAAACTGTAAGCTTCAATCATTCTTTTAAAATTCAACATAAAGAAGATATAAGGCGATCTATTAAACAATAAAACACTATTGAGGTATTATAGTCTGTGGTATTATAGTAATCATATTTTTAACTTTACCCTTGTTGAATACAAACAAACATTTAGTCAATTTAGGGAACCAAATCCGACAACTGCGAAAGGAGCAAAACCTTTCGCAGGAACAGCTCGCTTTAAAAGCAAATATCGATCGGTCATATGTTGGAGGAATAGAACGTGGAGAACGCAATGTTAGTTTCCTAACACTTATCAAAATTGCTGAATGCCTTAAATGCAGCATAACTGATTTTACTTCAGGCATACCAGAATGAACAAAGAAAAAATGACCAATCTGTCTAATAAGATTTTAGAGTACTGTAATAAATTTAATATTCCTGTAGAATTTTTATTTCAAATTTTGGAAGATCAAAAGGTAACCCCAATGATTAGGGGTAAAGCCACAGAGTATAATGTTTTTATTGAGTTAGAAAACATTCTTCCCAAACAAACTTGGAGCGTTCAGAAATTGAATTTAAATGCGCAAACTGGTACTCATGATGAAGATATTGGTGTTACCCACAGAAGAACTGGGATAATTCTAAAAATAGAGAGTAAAAATGCCGTTAGGGGTTCTGCCAAAGACGGTAAGAATTCTAGAAAACTTAAAGTTCCTCATTTTACTGTCAAATGTCATAGGTCAAGAAGCAACATCAAACTAGCGGGAACCTCCAACGACCGCTACTCTATTGACACTTTTGATGTACTAATAACCAATACGTCTAATGCTATTTACCAAGGTAATACAGTTAGAGAACACTTAGAAATTGTTCATAATAAACAGCTAAAGAAGTTTTTATTCGAATTTTATGGTGTCTCTTCTGACAAGGATTTAATAAGTGCCTGTAGGAACGATTGGAGATATTGCATCCCAAAGGATATCGGTGAAAACGGTTTTATTCCAAGAACACCTTATGTAAAACTTTCCGGAGATGAGAATTGGAAAGCATTATCAACTATTGAAGAAAGACTTTTAAAGGTTGTTGATGAAAAAAGGAAATCGATCAAACCCACTAGGCGACATTGATTTCCGGTTCCATTAGATTGATTTCCGTTGAATCGTAATTGAGAATAAATAGTTCTTGCCCCTTATAACGCTCCCCCTTTTTATCCGTTCCGTGCTTTTGGTCGTCGGTACGTTGAATACAGTAATTCCATTCCTTATCGTGCATTTCATTCATCCATGAATACAAATTGCGAATCTCTGGTGTATTGTCGTAAGTAATAAATAATTTCAGTCTATCTGAATTTCTCCTTAAACATTGATTTAGACGATAATGATCACTCTTTGAAAAAGAGTGCTGGTAAAATTTATCTTGATCAGCATTAAAGTATGGGGGGTCAACAAATAGTAGCGCACCATCTGGCGCTTCGTCTATAACAGCTTCAAAGTCTAAGTTTGTAATATTTACATTTTGAAGTTTCTTACTTGTCCGAATAATATTTCTTGGCCAATTTTTTGGCTGCATGGAATATTTGTCGCCATAACCCCAATACATATTTTGGTTATTCATAATCCCGCTATAAGAAGTTCTATTCAAATAAAACCATCTTCCCGCTCTTTCTACATCTGTTCTAGGTTTAAAAGTAAATTTAAAGAAATGATGCAAATCTTTCGTTGCTGGCATTGGGTCTCCCAAAAGAACATTTTTTGTTAGTTTCTGTGGAATCCTACTGTCCCTAACCAATCTTCTTTTTAAAAAATTTATTAGTTCATGAGGGAAATCCCTTATTGCGGATAAAACATTGATCAATTCCTGGTCAATATCATTCAATTGGTTTAATTGTACCTTTTCTTTGGCAAAGAAAATGCTCCCTCCACCTGCAAATGGTTCTATATAAGTTGTATGTTCCGGTACATGGGCCAAGATTAGTTTTCTAGCATAGAATTTCCCTCCGGCATATCTAAATGGACTGTTAATCGAGTTATTCATCTATCAAATATATGGGTATTAAAGTCCTCAAAAAAATTATTTTCGCTTTTTGCTTCTACTCTTTATATATTTCTTTAAATCTACTTTTTCTTGTAACCCCGTGGCGCTTTGTCAGTCTTTAATTTTTTGGCCAACAATTCAAGTCCTTCCTTAATGGCATCGCCTTGTGTAAAGGAATAATCCCCGGACTGCTCTTTGGTATACGTAATATCGTCAAGTAGGTCCACGGAATCCTGGAACATATACAGCCTCCTATAAACCTTCACAGGGTTTTTCTCAATAGGAGGTTCAATAAAAGCAGTTTTGGTTTTACCGGTCTTCTTTTTACCTCCAGTCACTAAATCGTCCATGCTCATGATTTCTGGTCTTTTTTTATTTTACGTTGTACTTCCTTACCCAAGTTCATATAGTCGATAGTGCCGTATGATTTTTTGTCGAACTCGAATATGGTCTTTTTCTCGAACTGTGAATTCTCGATGGCCGTATTGTTCCTGATCCTTGTCTTGAACAAGGCCACGTCCCACCCCTTTTCCTTTATCTCCTTTTCAATGTTCTTGCTTATCCTGAGCCGTTCATCAAAATGGGTCAACAACAGTCCCAAAATGGAGATGTCGGGGTTCAAAGCGGATTTTATCTTTCGAACGAAATCCAACATCAAACTTATACCGTCCATACTGAACCGAGCTGCCTTGATGGGGATAATAACATAATCAGAAGCGGTCAGCGCATTGACCGTTACCAAACTGATATCGGGCGGACAATCGATGAATATATACTCGTAGTCGCCCTTTAATTTGGCCAAGGCCTTCGACAGGATAAATTCCCGGGAGTACTCCCCTTGTATCTCAAGATCTATTCCCGCAAAATCGATGGTGCACGGTAACAAATCCAGATTCTTTCGCACATTGACCACCTCGAACGGCTTGCCCCGGAACAGTTCCAAAATAGAGCTCTTAGGTTTGTACTGCTCGAAATTCTGCGATAGACTGGATTGTTTGTCGGCATCTACGATAAGGGTCTTCGCCCCTAAAGCTGCTTGCGCTGCAAGGTTTATACAGGTCGTGGTCTTCCCTACCCCGCCCTTTTGGTTCATTATCGATGTTACGCTCATATACTGGTCATAATATAGTACAAATATAGTATATTAAGCATACTGTATATATTTACCTAGTTAAATATTTTCTATCATAATGGTTTCACATCGATTGCAACTGATATCCAGATTCGGAGAACCCCATACATTGGAGCAACCACATGAGTATTTTGATTTCATGGGTACTTTCGGTTTCGCTGCAACTTGCGTGGAAATCAAGTCCTTGATTTGGTCGAATATCGGGGAATTATCGTTCAACAATCCCAGTATTTCAGGATTGACCTCTAAATAAAGTCCTGCGAATATTTCATTGTTCATCAGTTCCTCGCTGACCTCCAAGAACTTTCCCCCTCCTATGGGGTAGTCATTCATATTCTGTCCTACGGTCTTACCGCCCGGTTTTCCGGTCCTGCTCGGCATCAATCCTATTTCTTGCATTTTCACTGCCCATTCCTTATTGTGGTAGCCTGGTTGTGATGGCTTACCATAATGGTATTGCCAACCGTGGCACATTTCATGGACAATGGTCTGACAGATCTCGATAAGAGGAAATTTAACGAACATGGCCGGATTGAGTGCAAGCTCGTCCGTTTCATAATCCTGTGCGCTGAACCATCTTTTGGGGGAGTAGTGCCCGAACACGTTTTTGCGTCGGGTCACTACGATAACGCAATCCTTGATTTGGCCATCGAACAAATATTCGTTGTAATGGTCGAACACATATTGAAAAAGTCCATAGAATTTAGAGGTGGGTTTATCAGAATGAGCCATAGCTTAAAGTTTCGAATAAATATATAGTACTATATATTTATATATATATTAAATATACTACACATATACAGTATATACAACATATTTAACATCTAACAAGCTCGAATGATGTCCATATCCGACTTTAGGGCATATTAGCCGCCTTTTAAGGTTGTGCCCTATGGATTTGAAGTTAGCCGCTCCGTCGATGCCCTTTGCATTGGAGGGCAGGGGAGGGGTAAAGGCTTTTGGGAGTTTACGACCGAATTGAAAATTGTATTCCCCTTTGGGGAGGAATCCATTTTCAAAAAAGCATTGTGCCCCTCACATGACTGCCCTCCTAAATTTGCCGTCGATGGACCGTACGAAAATCCATGGACAGGGCACAATTAAATACGTGGAACTTCTTGGTCGATTGGTCCTTGCCGTAGAGGGCAAGGATTGCCTTTTGGTGTGTGTTTTTGACACAAGAACCATGACAAAAGCAACACGGCAAGTGCGATCGGACAAGAAGCGACTTCCAATTAAATTTTCATTACTAACTATACTGTACATGTTTAATATAACTAGTATATTTACTATCAGTGAATGCGGCATTCAACTACCCTAAACTTTCAAAAGATAGATTATGTACAGGATTATAATTGCAGGGGGTCGTGATTTCAATGATTATGAACGCTTAGAAAAAGAAGTCTCCGGATTTCTAAAAACACTTGATATCGATAATGGTCTGGAAATCGTTTCCGGTGGCGCAAAGGGTGTGGATGCAATGGGTGAGCGCTTCGCTAACGAAAATGACGTTGCGGTAAAACTATTCCCTGCGGAATGGTCTAAATATGGGCGGGGTGCAGGGCCGAAAAGAAACAGGCAAATGGCCGAATACGCTACGCATCTAATTGCGTTTTGGAACGGAGAGAGCAAAGGCACCAAATCGATAATAACGCTTGCCAAGAAGTACGATCTGAACGTTACGGTCATAAGCGTATAAGAATGATGAAATACTACGGATTATGGCTTTAGATGACGTAAAAGATTCGAAAATTGGTAAAGGCAGTTGGCTTTTTAAAGGCTGCTTGATTACCGTAATATTAATATTTCTGTTAGTATTTGGATTTTCTATTATCGGTTTTATCCTCAACGCAATCGGATATCAGGCAGAATAGCTACAATTAAAAATTTACTGAAATGAAGCAAGGAAAGATTTAAGATTGTAGCCTTTTTTTCAAGGTGACAAGCGTAATTTTCCGCAGTTGAATGAGGTAAGATTTTAAAGTTTTAAGTTGAATCTTTATAGTGTAAGATTGTAGGATAGGGAATTACTGAAAAGTATAATTAAACGTGGGTTTAAATGCTAGTGCTGCAACGAAATATAATTGCGTTTGTTTAAATTTTGAGTGGTTAAAGGTCGTAATGGAAAACGTTAGTTTTCTGGGATTGTCCTTTTGAGGGATGAAGAGGTTTAATGCCAACTTGGGTATATAAGCCTCACTTTCAGACTGACTAACTATTAATTAAAATTCTGTAACATAATTTCCGAGATGCATTCTTTACATCACTAAGTTTTTCCCCTTTACGATCCGATCAGCAAAAAAAAACTAGAACTTAAAACTGTCCGCTATACCCATTATTTCGGATCATGTTGACTTTTGAAGTCCGTGATGGTCTTTCCATCATAACGAAACACTCCATTTCCAGATCCAAACCAAATACTTCCATCGTTAGCTTCTAAAAGTCCAAAAAAAGCTGGTGGTCCTGATATGATTTCGGTTACAGTTGGCATTTCATCGTACAGCGACTTTGCATCATAACGTGAAAGTGCCCAATCTCCAGTAAGTTCTACTCCACCAGTAGTCCAGATGTTTCCTTTTTTATCTTCGATGATAGCATAAGCATCCCTCTGGGATACTTTCGTAAAGGTACTACCGTCATAGCGCCAAAGACCATCTTCACCGAACCAAATATTGCCTTTTCTATCTTCGATTATCGACCAAACGTTGTTAAAGGCTTTACCGTCTTTGTTTTTTAAAACGGTAAATGTTTTTCCATCATAAAAACAGGGCTCCCCCCTTGTACCAAACCATAATTTCCCAGTTTTGTCTTCCATGATAGTAGTAAGATCATTACTGGAAAGTCCTTCTTTAGTTGTAAAATTGCGAAAAGATTTCCCATCATAACGGCTTGCCCCACCCCCCGTGGCGAACCAAATATTACCGGCACTATCTTCATAAATAAACATAACCTGATTACTGGCAAGTCCCTCCCTCGTTGTGAAATGTTGAAAGGTTTTGCCATTGTACCTGTAAACTCCGGAATCAGTGGAAGCGAACCATAGGTTTCCGCGTCGATCTTCCAGTACGTCCCAGAATCTGTGCGGATCAATTTTACTATCTGTGAGATTAGTAAACGATTTTCCATCGTAACGAAAAACACCGCCCCATGATGCAGCAATCAAAATGTTTCCGTTTCTGGCTTGCTTTACATTACGAACCATACTCATAGGCACTTTGGAGGTAGCCGCCTCTTTAAGTTGAGACTCGGAGTAGCCATTGTGTGCTTTACTGAAATTATCTTGTGGTACGTTTGTTTGGTTTTGTCCGCAGGAAGTGTAAAAAACAAGCATCCAGAACAAAGTATAGACGTGTGTGTACTTCATAATTAATATTTAATGACTCTCCTTACTCTTAAAGTCCGTGATGGTCTTTCCATCATAACGATACACGCCAGCACCAGAGCCAAACCATATACTTCCATCATCAGCTTCCAAAAGCCCCAAAAGCATTGCTGGTTGTGACTGAGACATTATTTCGGTTACAGGGGGCTTTTCATTGTACAACGACTTTGCATCATAACGGGAAAGTGCCCATACGTTCCCATAGAGTTTGACTTCACCAGTAGTCCAGATGTTTCCTTTCTTATCTTCGATGATAGCATAAACACCCCTCTGCGATACCTTCGTAAAGGTTCTGCCATCATAGCGCCAAAGTCCATCGGCACCGAACCAAATATTGCCTTTTTTATCTTCGATTATTGACCACACGTTGTTGAACGCTTTGCCATCGTTGTTCTTTAAAACGGTAAATGTTTTTCCCTGCCCGACTTCGCCATTCAGGCGTGCATCATAAACGAACATATTTTCTCCATGTCCACCAAACCAAAGCTTACCGGTTGAGTCTTCAAGGAGTAAACGAATATTGTTACTGGAAAATCCATCTTTTGTGGTAAAGGTCCGAAAAGATTTCCCATCGTAACGGCTTAGTCCACCTCCGCCGAACCAAATATTACCGGCCCTATCTTCATAAATATGGAGCGCCATATTACTGGCAAGCCCATCCTTTGTTGTAAAATGCTGAAAGCTGGTCTCCCCGGCAGGTAAGTGATAAACCCCCGAGTCTTTGGTAGCGAACCAAAGATTTACTTTTCGATCTTCCAGGACATCCCAGAAGCTGGAGAAGCGGGGCGAACTTATTTTACTTGTTAGATTGGTAAAAGATGTTCCATCGTATCGAAGCACGCCTAGGTAAGAAGCGATCAAAATGTCTCCGTTCCTGGCCTGTTTTACATTGCGAACCATGCTCATAGGCACCTTGGAGGTGGCCGCCTCTTTTAGTTGAGACTCGGAGTATAGTCCTTTACTGACGTTATCCTGTGGTACGTTTGTTTGGTTTTGCCCATTACAAGTGCAAAAAATGAACATCACTAAGAAGGCCAATAATTTTAAGTGTATTTTCATATCAACTAATTTTTTCAAAACTATGGGCGTAATTCTCAATTCCTGTAAAAAAAATGTCAAACAAGTGTAAAAAATTGTAACTTTTTACCGAATTGACCCATAAAACAAGCGGTATGAAAAAAGAAAGGGTCTTAACCCAGATCGTTTTAATGGTATTGATCTCCTTTACCTTATTGGCGTATGTTGATTTTGAGGATAACGATAATTTTTCCGAAAGGGTGAAAATTGCGCTTAGGGATTCCGGCAATAAATTATTATTATCAGCGGGCGACCCCACTTCATTGATATTGCCCGTAATCGAATTGGAAGGGAATACCTTTGAACTGAATTTTCAAAACAAGCTTTACATCGAGCCAGGGAGCGTGGTAAGCATCTTAGGGCAAAGTATGGCCGATTCCGACCTGCCCAATAATTATATTGTGGAAGTGATCGACATGGGCAATGGGGAGGTTGCCCATAGCTATGAAATCAAAAGCGAGAAAGGGGAGAGCATAATAGCGTGTATCGGCCGAAAATTACCGTTCGATAACTATAAAATAAAGATCCACTTTACCGGGGAGCGCCCCCTCGCAAAACTGGACAAGGATTATTCGTTGCTCTCACTAATGTTCATTGGATTTATAGGATGTGGGCTGCTCTATAGGAAAAACGGGAAACCAAATACTTCTGAGGTAGCAGTGTCCGGGTTCAAGAAAATCGGAGACTACCGATTTTACCAAGGGCAGAACAAATTGGTCAAGGGCAACAGTACCATTGGACTTACGTCAAAGGAGTGCGAATTGATTTCGATATTCAGTGATAGACCGAACGAGATCATAAAGCGGGACTTGCTCATTAAGGAAGTCTGGGAGGACAACGGAGTATTTGTTGGCCGCAGCCTGGACACTTTTATTTCAAAAATCAGAAAAAAGTTTCAGGACGACGATTCCATTAATATTGTTACCGTTCATGGAGTGGGATATAAATTAGAAATTTCCTAATAATTAATTTTTTTTCTTGCAGCATAGTCCCCAAAACCGGCCTGCTTACCTAATACCTTTCCCAGAACTGAGAATCTTGGATGACAGTGTCCCATTTCTGGTCCTTTTTAGCCTTCTAATTGATTGCCTTTTTAGGGGATATTTGAAGTTCATTTAAACAGCCTGTATGCTTTAACAACACTGAAATGCCGGAAAGTTGAATTAAAGGTGGGAATAAATGTAGTGGTTCAATTCAGTGGAAAATGTGTTAATTTAAACTTTGTAACGTAATTGTGTATAGTTAGTTGCGTGGGTTGGTAATAAATTAGTAAAAGAAAACGAACCAGAGGGAAATCCGTAGGATTTTCCGAGTACACAGGGACCAAGCAATTAATTATACACGGTGTTAGCAAACGTTTTTTATTCACAATTCATTAAACTTTGTCTATCAATAAATCCGTTCCAGAATTCTTTAGGATTTTTAAAATTCAGATTTTTATTAATTGGTTCTAAATCGAGCCTAACATCAGTTTCCAAAATCCGCAGTTCGGTTTTATTCATTCCAGCGTATTTTATTTCCGCCGTTGCATTGTCTTTAAATTCTCCGAACGCCTTAAAATAAAGAGTATCATTTCTAATTTCGATTTTTCTCCATTCTGATAGTTTGACCCATTCGCTTTTTGACGCAACTCTCATCGAGTCTTTTTTGAAATAAACCTCTGAATATTCTCCATTATAACACCAAGAATAGTTCCCATTAAGATTTCGGTCATTTTCACAACCGAAGAACAATGCTAAAATTAAAATTATATTCCAGAGCTTGAGTTTCATCTAATGTTTGCTAACGGTTTGTATAAGATTAGTGGCGTGTTAAAGCACCTAATTTGGCAAATAAACACCAGATAGAAAATCCGCGAGGATTTTCGTAAGTAGGCGAGAACTAGCCATTAATTTTATACGGTGTTAGCCACTGGCTTTTTCAGGTTTCTTTTCAATCGATTTATATTTCGTTCATTTTCATTAAAAATTGAAATGCAAGACCTCATTTCTGGGTCGCAAATACTATTAACCAACAAATAGTTTTCATATTTCAAAACAGTCATATTCAATCCCCAAGTCCAACCAGAACCATTTTCAAATTTTGCAAATCTTTTAGTGTTATTTGTTAATCGCCAATTTTCTTTTTCCGCTATTTGAAGCATTCTATCTTTAAATTCAGATTCGTCAAGAGAAATGTCAATCCGCACAAAATTCAGTCGTCTTTTTTTTATTATGAAAACTAATAATGCCAATGAAAACCAAACTATAATAGAAGTTATGATTTCCTTTTCGGTCCGTATTCCACTATAATTTTCCGTATTATATATTTCAATCAGCCAATAGAGGTTCATAATTCCGACACTCAATGGAATTAGCCCAAGAAAATAATGCCAAAACAATTGCCCTTTCGACAATTGTAAAGTTTTAGTTTCATCCATATTTTTGATTGAAGTACTGTTCATTTTTCAGCTTGTGGCTAACAATTGTATATAGTAACAAGTTACTATATTCCTATTTTAGGAACACTAATCTAAGAGATATCTAGCAAAATCGTCTACCTATAAGTTGAAAGCTGTCTAAAACCGGTTATATGATTAAATAATGCTTATCATTAAAATCCATCATGTCAATTAAATCAAATTGAATATTGGAATGTTGATCTTTCATTCCCATAAAACGGCTGTATTACGGACTAAGTATGTAGAAGCAGACTTTCTTTTGCAAAACTGTCCCATTCTTGATCTTTTTAATAGTTTCGATAATTAACCTTTTATAGGTTACTTTGAGTTCATTTAAACGGCCCTCAGACGTGAACGGATGGCCGTTTCGGAAAGTCTAAATTAAGGTGGGAATAAATAAACCAAGCGGGAAATACGGAAATACATTTATTTGAACTTTGAGTACATAAAGTTCAGTGCCGAAAAAGGTTCTTTTTACAGGGCAACCATAAATCCATATGAATTAGTAAATTTTAGGTCTAGATGGTTTCGGGCTTGTAGTATTTATTTCTCAACCAAAAGGAAACGCGCACCAACAAGATAAGTGCCGGCACTTCTACCAGAGGACCGATAACCCCTGCAAATGCCTGTCCTGAATTCAGTCCAAAAACTGCGATGGCCACCGCAATGGCCAATTCAAAATTATTACCGGCTGCCGTAAATGCAACCGAAGCCGTTTTGTCGTATTCCGCCCCCATTGCCTTGGTAAAGAAAAATCCGATAATGAACATCAAGGTAAAGTAAATAAGCAAAGGAACTGCTATGATCAATACATCCATCGGAATCTCCACGATCAATTCCCCTTTTAAAGAAAACATCACGACAATAGTAAATAAAAGGGCAACCAAGGTCATAGGTGAAATAGCGGGAATAAATTTAGTGGTATACCATTCCTCCCCCTTTAGCTTCACTAAAATCAGCCTACTCAATATTCCCATCAAGAACGGAATGCCCAAATAGATGGCTACACTTTCCGCGATCGTTCCTATAGAAATATCCACGATAGCGCCTTCGAATCCAAAATAGGGTGGAAGTACGGTTATAAAAATCCACGCATAAAAACTGTATGCGAACACCTGAAAAATACTGTTCAATGCAACCAGACCTGCACCATATTCGCTATTGCCTTCTGCAAGGTCGTTCCAAACCAGGACCATTGCGATACAACGAGCCAAACCGATAAGAATAAGTCCGACCATATATTCCGGATAATCACGTAAAAATGTAATTGCCAAAACAAACATTAGAACGGGACCGATAATCCAATTCAGGATAAGTGAAATGGAAAGGATTTCTGTATTCCTAAAGACTTTTGGTAAAAGCGCATAGTTGACCTTTGCCAAAGGTGGGTACATCATTAAAATCAAACCGATTGCGATGGGTATGTTCGTGGTACCGCTACTAAATGAGTTTATGATGTCCGGAAATGTTGGTATAAAATATCCAAGACCGACTCCAATTGCCATTGCCACGAATATCCATAGCGTTAGGTTTCTGTCCAGAAAGCTCAATTTCTTTTTTCTGTGCACCATAGTCTTATTTTATTAGGGAGAATACATAAGCCATTTCCGTGGCTATCTGCATACTTCTTTCGTTATACTTTTCTTCTTGTTGCGGTGTACCATCGAATGACTTGGGGTCTTCAAACGTAATAGGGATACGTTTTTCCGCTCCCGGAACAAATGGGCAAGCTTCACTTGCAGAATCGCAGGTCATGATGGCCGCAAATTCTGATTTCGGATTAAAATCATCATTTAGTTTTTTTGAAAAACCAATGACGGGATGCGCATTATCATCGTATTTGAAGCTGTACACGGGATTCTTACCTTCGGTAAGTGCCTTGACCTTGAACCCTGCATTATCTAAGACCTTTGCCGCCATGGGAAATAATGCGGTAGCTTCGGTGCCACCTGAATAGCAATAAACGTTCTTGATTTGATAATACGCCGCAGCTGCCTGAGCCCATACTTGTGATAGATGGCTTCTACGGGAATTATGGGTACAGATAAAATTGATGCGAATTACATCTTCATTGGCCGATTTCGATTGGATGAAATCGACTAGCGGTCGAAGTACAGTCTTTCGTTCTCCGTATATGGTATCGAACTGGAGCGAACCGAATATATCCATAATCTGGGGATACAAGGTTGTTTTTGTTGGTGTCATTTTAAGGTATATGTTTTGGTTAGCAACATCCCGAACCTGGTGCACAGGTGTTTGCATTTTAGTTCTGAAGTTCCGACATGCCTATTTTTTCCTTTTCATAGGGGATGCCACATTCATCCTTTGCCAAACAATCGGTAAGTGTTGTGATCAAGAGGAAGTGCCGCCCGTCAAAATCGAGTCCATATTTCCCGATGGTAACCCCTTGGTATTCTACTTCTATTTCTAGATTATCATCGATGTGCAATACTTTCTCGGATAGTTCGATGATATTGACCAGTTTTTCGGGATGCAGTATGTGGTCATAGTCGTTGGCCTCCCAAAGTTGAAAATTGACAACTTCTTCCTTACGGACGGTACCTCCACAATCGATAAAGTGCTTGGACACCTTACCCACTTCGGTAACATGAAAGTGGTTGGGCACCAATGACCCATCGGGGAGTTGAAATGCAATAGTGTCAAGTCCTGCTAGTTTTTGTTTGATCTCGGATAATTTCATAGCTATATTTGTTTATTGCGATTATACGATTAATAGGTTCAAATTTTTTTAACAACAATCATCTTTAGGGAAAATGTCCTGATCCAGGAATGCGCCCATTACCTCCTTCATATCGGTCCAGTTGTCCGTATCGATACAATAACACACACTAGTTCCCTCAACATTGCCCTTGATAAGCCCTAGATTCTTAAGCTCCTTCAAATGCTGCGAGATAGTGGGTTGGGCAAGTCCGATTTCATCTACCAAATCTCCACAGAAACATGTATCCATCTTGAAAAGGCGCTGTAGAATGGCCACCCTTGCCGGATGACCGAAAGCCTTCGCAAAAATGGCAATCCGGTTTTGCTTGTCGGTAAAGATTTCTGTCTTTGCTAATCCCATGATTGATTGTTTCATTGCAATATTACGATAAATAAAAATACGAAGTACATTTTGCTTTTAAAATTTATCAAATTTTGGTAAATAAGCTATGCTGAATTGCACTCCCTATTAGTTCTGGCCAATTTCAATTGCAACAGCTTGAGCTTTCCTGAATAGGTGGGCAAGCAACAGTTCCATATGAACAATAGACACAGCAATCGCCTTCTTTTGGTTTTAGCAGCGTTTTGCAATTCTTGCATTCGTAGAAAAACTGGCATGCCGTGGTGGGCATCTCCTCTTTCGCTTTATGTCCACATTCGGGGCATGTAATCGTGGATTCTAACTGTACTTCCATTATTTGACTATTTTGTATCCGGTACTTAATATGGCGGATTCTATCTTTTGAAGGTCGACCTTGGTTTCATCGTATTTTACGATTGTATTCGCCGCTTCGTAATCTGCATCGACTTTTAGTATGCCATCAAGTTTACTGACTTCACTTTCAATATGCGCTTCGCAACCCGAACAGGTCATTCCCTCAATTGTTACCCTTATCTCCTTCACATTCGATTGTTCTACATACACGATTTCCTTATTCGTTTCAGGAGAAGAATAAAAAATATGGGAGTAATAAGGAAAGGCCAACATCGTACCGACAAAGAATGTTATCAAAAACAAAAATCCCTTGGAGTTAATGAACTTGGGTTTCTCATCATCACATTCACAATCAATTTCAGCTGCGGATTTGGGCTTGAATTTTTGGTACCATGCAACGGCTAGGACTAAAACCGTCAACCCTATTAAATAAGGTCTAAAAGGTTCTATCCAGGAAAATGTGGACGCTACACCCGTAGTTCCTGCCAATACTGCAAGCACGGGTGTAATACAGCAAATAGATGCTGTCAGAGCTGTTAGAATCGACGTGCCTATCAGTTTTTTGTTTCCGATCATACCGTTAAATTTTCCTTTGTCAATAAATCGAGAATTGGACTCAATATTGCTGACCTATCCTTATTAAGGGCGTAAAAAATCGTTTGCGCCTCTTTTGTAGCGTAGACCAAATCTCTATCCTTTAACTTTCTAAGGTGTTGTGAAATTGCGGACACGTTCATTTGAAGGATATCGCTCAAATCACAAACACAGAGTCTTTCTTCCCGTTCAAGCAAAAATAGAATTTGAAGCCGAACCTTGTTTCCTGCCAAGTTTAGAACTTCTGAAACTGAGCTAAGTGAATTATCCAACTCGTAGATTGAAGACCTACAGTCCATTATCTGTTTTGCATCTGCTTCCAGTCGTATGCATATCTGTTTTGCCATAAAGCAAAGATACGTATTTTAGTATTTGCTTAAATACATAAATACTTATAATTAGATAGCCCTTTAAAACGGCCCTCAAACGTAAACGAATGTCTGTTTTTGGAAAGTTCAGATTAAGGTGGGTTTTTATCGCCTTTTAGATATTCCCAACTAATGGTATTTAGAAGAAAATCGAATGGTATAGTTTAACGGAAGGGATGCTGCCACTAAAAGCATTTAACATCACCGGCTAATAGCATATCCCATCTTTAGATTCAAAAAATATTTTCCGATTTTGTTACATTTCCATCCTTAGCGTACGTTTTCGCACAGAAGGGCTTTATACCCCGTATATGGACGAAATGTGTACTTAATCGATATCCGATCCGTTTTCGACGAAAAGCGATAGGCTGCCTTTGGCCCGAAATGTTATTGATATATATTTGTGAACCGGGACGCTTCCCTTTGAACACTAGGAAATTAAGAACTATGAAAATGGAGAACATATATTCCAACACCGCTAGTACCCTATTTTTATCTTTCCTTTTTTTGTTGTCCGGAGTCTTTTTGGCCAAGGCCCAATTGCCCGATGATTTTGTCAAGGTCGACTTGGTCACGGGGCTGGAAAATGCCACTAGCTTTAAGTTTTTGCCCGACGGTCGCATTCTCATGTTGGATCGTTACGGTGAAGTCCTGATGTACAAACCCGATTCACAGGTCACGGTATCGGCGGGGCAGCTTCCCGTCTTTCACGAGCTTGAGGACGGACTTGTGGGTATCGCGATCGATCCCGATTTTGAGAACAATAACAAGATCTATCTGCATTATTCGCCCATCGACTTCGTGGGCAACCGGGTCTCAAGGTTCAGCCTGGTCGGTGACAACATCGATTTCAGTTCGGAAGAAACATTGTTGCAATGGGAGACCAGCCGTACGGCATTGTACCATTCCGGAGGCGACATGGGTTTCGATTCCCAGGGCAACCTATACATAGCTACCGGGGACAACAACACCTATCCCAATCTCTACTCGCCTTTGGACGAGAACGATCCGGACCGAAGCTCGGAAAAGTCCTCCTCGAACACCGATGACCTTAGGGGAAAGATCCTGCGTATCAAACCCGGCCCGGGGGAGACCTATTCCATACCTCCCGGCAACCTGTTCCAAAACCCTGCCCAAGGCCGTCCCGAAATCTATGTAATGGGGGCAAGGAACCCCTACCGTATCTACGTTGACAACCAAAACAGCGACTGGCTCTTTTGGGCCGAGGTGGGCCCCGATGCGAACGCCCCTTCCGATATGGGTCCAGAAGGCCTTGACGAAATCAATCTCACCAAGGCCCCCGGCAACTATGGCTGGCCCTATTTTTCGGGTGTGGACAACGACCCCTACCTGATTACCTATGCCGATAATCCGTACTATAACGATCCCAACGCCCCGGTAAACATTTCGACCTGGAATACGGGAACCACCGACCTGCCGCCGGCACAGCCCGCCTGGCTTGAAAAATTCCACAAATGCTACCTGGCGGGATTTCGGTACAGTTACGACCCCGAACTGCCCGACGCCCAACGGCTCCCCGAGGAATTCGACGATATGTTCTTCTATTACGACTTCAATACCAGCCAGATATGGGCGGTCGAGATGGATGCCGAGGGGAATATCCTGTCCGAGGAGCAATTGGTCAAATCGGTCTTTCCGGGCAGCGGGGGCAAT
>Ga0115567_10002353_pt1 | contig 18668 bp, 25 predicted proteins | sample COGITO_mtgs_1204_2_FD_88679 | JGI IMG/M metagenome (GOLD analysis project Ga0115567, IMG submission 88679) | Pelagic marine microbial communities from North Sea - COGITO_mtgs_120412 | ecosystem: Environmental > Aquatic > Marine > Epipelagic | place: Germany:Helgoland, sampling site Kabeltonne... | reverse complement strand
CGAGCCCGTCCATATTTCTAGTCCGCACGCCCAAACTCAACCCTGCAGAGTGCTGGGACTTGATGAACCGACGCACTCAACCCAGGCACGCAAAAACCCCAAACGAAAACCCCAAACAACGTTTTCAACACGACGTGTTGGTGATCAAATTAAAAATTGGGTGGTACATGTACCCAATTATTTTAAAATAAAATTAAATAGTGTAAAGGTTTCTCCGTCTGAAATTCAGGCCAACGGATCCCCGTGGTCTGCTCCACCGCGGAGGGGCAACAGTCCGTTCCGAGGACTCGCAATGGTAGAGGATGGAGCAGAGGCAGAGGTAGAAGAGCAACCTTCAGTTCTGTCGCAAGACGAGATCAGTGCTGCCCTCTCGGATCTTGACCGCTCCATCGACGGAACCGCCGTGGTAAGCACCCGGGCCCCAGCAGGGGCTGGCAGCGCTGCTCCACGGAAGGCATAATGGCAGCCAACAGGCTTCGCCCGTTTTCCGATGCAGACCGCCATCAGTAGCCTCATGGAAGCCGGTTCAAGAACTTTGCGTCTTGTGTCGGCACGGCCCGTGCAACAGCGAAACAGGCTGCGGGGGCGAATGTTTCAGATGCTTCCCCATAGAGGATTGGGGGCGCGCTGCTTTAGGGCAACAAACGAGCCGCATAGTACAATTGATCTTGATGCGCGCTAAGTACCGCATGCTGCTCTTGCAACCAGGTTTTCACGAGATTAAGCCTGCCAGGGAAGAGGGCAGCCGACATCTCTGCGATCGGCTTGCTTTGCAACGTGCGCTATATCGATCTCTCAAACAACCTGATAAAGGTCTGAGCGCCATTGTCCCAGAACGATCAGGCCATCCGCACAAGTGAGAGGAGCCCGTTGTTTCCAGCAAGGGTTTGGGCGCGGTGGGCGTAAACCCAACATGAGCTCACGCGCAGCGCGACCCGGCAGGATGCCGGGCCGCTAAATCTACTTGACCACCTTCTCGAGCTGGACATCGCTAACAATTTCCTTGAAGAGCTTTCGGTCGGGCCTTTTTTATTTCTACAGTCTGTGGACTGTAGCAACAATCGTCTTCAGGCCTTTGAGGGGCTCGATGCGCCGCTCCTGCGGCGACTCGTGCTCTCCAAGAACTTGCTTCAATCTGTAACCGGCTTTGACAAGAACCCGCAATTGGAGACACTGAATCTCGACAACAACAAAATCGCTTCGTGTGCGGGACTGGGGCAGCCATCGCTCAAGGAAATTAGTCTAGCGAACAACCAGATCGCAGACGCTGCGGGCCTCGATGGGCTGACTGTAAAAGCACTGGATCTGAGTTGGAACAACCTGAGCTCGCTGCAAGGGTTTCCAACGAACGGGGTGCTAAAGAGCCTTATTCTCACATCAAATAAGGTGCGAGTTCAGATAGTGCCGTGGGGGTGTATGATTCCTCGCGCGCCAGCGCTCCGTAGGACCTGACCCCGGCGAGCGAATGGGGGGGGATGGATGCAGGTGGAAAACATCGGGGCGTTGGCGGAACTGGCAGCGCTGAACTTGGCCGAACTCGACCTCTCGAGTAATCCCGTGGCGGAGGGTCTCGATCGCATACAGGTTGGATCCTGCGATACTTGCCGCGGGAGGCTGGCGCTTCGCGCAGGAGGTCAAGGCGCTGTGTCTGACGCGCGCTGGGCGGTTGGCAGACGTATCGATCGCTCCCCACACTGGTGTCCCTAAATGGCGCGGAAATCACAGATGACGAGAAGGCGGCTGCAAAGGCGGCGCAGGAGGCTGAGGAAGCTGCCGCTGCAGAGGGCACCGCAGCGGAAGAGGGTACGGCTGCGGCCGAGTGACCCATTCCGATGAAGCAGGAGAGGGAGATAAATGATAGGATCGGGAAAAGCAGCGCGGTCGCTATGCTGATTGCCACTAGGCATTTGCGTTGCGCGTAATTTCAAGGAAAATGAGAGAGTGTACAGGATAAATTTTCAGGGAAGACTTTTACTCACTCTCAGAGGATGTGACCGGCTAGCACAGATAAGTCACGTATTCCATTGATTGGATCCTTTCCACAATCTAGTTTCTTGTCTCCGTTCAGTGTCAGTACAGCACGTGTCAAAGACCCGACCTATGGGTCGTCTCATACTCACACTGAGAAGCATCTAATGTATTAGTGGAGCTAAGTCACCTGAGCTCAAAACGCAACGGTTCGTCAAAATCACATTAGATCATGAGAACTCTCTACTTTCGTAGAAGTGGTCACACGTGTGTCCCTTAGAGGACACGTGGATCTATCCTCTTCCTTTGTGACTCAATACAAGCACGCGCTTGTGGTCGCCCAGCCTTCTTGGCTGTCTCTGAGGTTATGAGCCCTGTGTTCTCTAAGGGACACTCGTGTGACCACTTGGCTGCCTCTGACACACACACGACTTCTTGGCTGTCTCTGACACACACGCTTCTTGGTTGTCTCTGACACACACACGAAATAGGGACAAAACATTTGGCGTTTCGGGGTGTCCACTGGGAACGCTGGTTCGTAATGTATCGTGATCGCAATTTAAATAGCTCGATTTGGCATCGAGCCATCTAAAACGCCTCTGTATTGGCGTAAGTTTTTACAAAACTTGGAAAAATTGCCAAGCCAGCCAGTACAAAAATTGAAATATTTTTTAAAAAGTATTTTGACATTTTCAGGTCAGGGTAAGTGAAAGAGCATCTTGGTGTGTGAAGGCGCGAGGTGCTCCGTATCAACCCCAGTTCGCTGAAACCACTGTTAACCATGGTCGCATAGCCAGAAAAAAAGAATGGACTTGCGTTGAGGCGGGAGGAAAAAAATGTTTAATGACAACGAGCTGGAAAAACGGGAATAATAGTGCTTAGAGGGCGGGCAAGGAGAGAGGCACGCAAGGAGGGCGTGAGGGAGGAGAGGTCCCAAGCCAAGCAGACCAACAGTCTCCGAGCGCGTAGGCCGCGCGAGCAGGCGAGAGCGAGAGGGGCGAGGGAGTTCGAGGCGAGGTCCTCGTAACTCATAACCTGAACAATGAAATTTGCAAACTTACTTGGTGGGATTTCCATGAAGCACAAAATGGCTTGGACCCCGCCTAGCCAAGTGAATTAGCACCGTATCTGCACAACGCAAAAGGACAAAGATGGCGGGCAAGACGGCAAAGACGCTTTTTCTCTCGCTGCAATTCAGCATCTGCCTTTACCCCCGGGCTGCAGCACCTACGTCGCCAATGAGATCAAGTGTGAACGCTGAAAGCGCGCACACGGGACTGACAGGAGCGGGCCATTTCCGATTGGCGAAGAAAATCGTGCAAGCGTCTGCGCCACCAGCGGGTATGCAACTCTCTGTCTCTCTTGCAGCTAACATTGGTCTCAGTGAATTCGTTGGCGACACTTGAAGTCAGGCAGGGTGAGTGTGTGAGACTGAAGGCAAGGCCCTGTTGATGGACAGGCGGGCCTCTTGGCCCTCGCCGAGCGATCGGAAGCACTGATATTGACGGACAGGTTGGACCATGGCTCCACGAAAGGTTTGAGTATCTGATTGGTAGTGCGACGACGCCGCGCATGCCAAAGTAAGCGCGGCGATGGCGTTTGGGCAGGGTGTTATTCATGCCGTGTCCTCACTCGAGCCGTTCCTCTTTCTTGAAGAGGCTATGGGACGACCTCCTCCTTTCGGAAAACACCCCCACGCGGGGCTCTGCTCGGTGACGGTTCCTCTCTGCGGAGATGCTCTCAAAGCATGGGACAACGTCCATGGAGAGCTTCCGCTCGTCGAGCCTGGCGGTCTCTATGCGCTGAACACCGCCCGCGGGGTTTACACCCCGACCACTCACGCCGCGCGGGCTTGCTCAAAGTATTGTTCCTGCAGTAACTTGCCTCAATGGTGCATGGTTCAAGGCACTTGTGGAGCGACTAAAGCCCGCCGACTTTCGCCCAGGTTGTGCACAGCGAGAGTTGGGTGGACAGTGGCGCAACTGTTGAGAACTCGGCTGAAACTCGTAAACAGCCTCCTTTGACTCATACGCTTTCCCTATGGTTCGATCCGGGTGTCCATTCTCGGCTCCAAACGGCACCAGCCGCCGCAGTGCTTCAGGCGGGGGAGATACCGGAGATTCGGAGCGAGGGAATGCGCGCGCGGGTGCTGCTTGGCGCCTTCGGCGGAGCGGTTTCGCCGCTTGAATTCCAACCAGGCTTCCCCTCTCGCCGCGTCCTGCTCCTCGACTGCTGGGTTGCGTCGGGGGCGACTGCTGCGTTCGAGGTGCCGGGCAGGATGCGCGCGGCTTTTGCCTATGTGCTGCGGGGGGGGGGCTCAGGGCATTTTGGTCCCAACCACGTCGAGCTTCTCGAGCAACAGCTGGCCATCCTGTCTCACGGTTTCCCCTGACCAATGTGCAATGACCGCTGCTCATGGGGCAGCGCGATGTGATGCTTTCAGAGTGAAAGGTCTTGCGTGCGTGACATGCAATCTCCGGCAGGCGGTTGCGTGCTACTGGTGCAGAATCGGGGGACAGAGCCACTGCATTTTCTTTTGGGAGCGGGTGTCCCATCGATTGATAAGATCTATAAACTCTTCGGCCACCGCGGCGTGGTTGCGCTCGCTTCAAGAAAGGAGGCGCGTGAGGCGATGAGGCGATACGAGCGGAATGGCGACCTTTTCGGCCTCCCCGAGGGAGAAACAGACCTTTCGATTCTTCTCAACGCCTCGTCTATGTCCCAGCGCCATGTAACAGGAATCTACTGCCTGCCCTACATTTGTGTCTTCTGGGCCAGCTGCTTGATGCTGCTGAGCTCGGGACTGACGTGCCTTGGCCTGGCAGAGCTTGTCCGACAGATCGAAGAAGATCTCGCCGCGCCCCGTTCTGAAGAAGAATTCTCTGATGCCTCGGAGGGAACTTTCGAGGATGAGAGCTTATCCGCCCTCGCCGGCGTAGGCGCACAGCACCAGCAAGTTGCTTACGGTGACCAGCTTGCCCCGTGCGCAGCCGCACATGGTTCAATTCAACGGCCTCGCCCTGTGACCCTTGCATCTTACATGAGGCTGTCTTGCAGATGCAGTGTCAATGCCCCCCCCACGTGGTACTCCCGCATGGCAGCGAGCCGCTGCAGCAGCGCTGTCGCAGGGGCGGAGTGGCGCAAGCGCCGCTCGCACGTCAGTGCACCATGCACGCACGCCGCGCACACGAGGCACCCAGGGAGCTGCGCGCAGCGGCGGAAATATGCCGTATGTGACGCAACAGGTTGCCGCCCGCGGCGTGCCTTCCGATTTGGCGGGGCTTCGTTGTTCTGTTCCCGTGCGGGAAGCGCCACGGGCACGGCCGACGCCCCGAGCAGTTAGCGACCCCGGGGCAACAAGAACAGCGACTTCTGTCGGGGGCAGGAAAAGTGCTGTTCGGCCGCACGCCGATGGCATTTCTGCTGGGCGAGGAGCCGAGTCTGCGACGCGTCCAGCTGGCGCCGGGGGACAGTCGGGGGCGCGTTTCCGGATGGCAGCTGCACCCTGGAGTGCCAATGCGGGGGCTTCGTTGGCTGCCCCACGGGTTGCTTCTGCAGCACGAGGCCAGGTGACCCCGGCAGTGCGCGTCGGTGCAGGGGATGTTCCAAGAGCCTCTGTGGATCGAAGAGTCCCCTGACGCCGTTAATCAGTATTCCTGTGGTGTGGGCCATGCGACTACAGCGACAGTACGCTTTGACTCGTTCAATGGAAACGCGCAAACGATTAAGCTGAGAAACTGGGCGAATGTGTGCTTGCGACCAATATTTACACCGTACAACGACTCGTGCATTCACAAATTGCTCAAGCCGTGGTGTTTGCAACCAATCTCAGCATTGCGCCCACTTGAGACCCTACACCAAGCAGACCCCTTGAGAAAAATCCATTCTTTGGGCGAGCCATCGATTGTAGAAAATTAGTCAGGCACCTCGACGAATTCGGCGATTTTCAGGAGCATAGTTCGCGCGCCCTGGGTGAGAAATTGATCCTGCAGTAGCGCGGTAAAAGTACCAAGATTGTTGCGTACGGCCATGCGGATCGCCATGCGGGCGTTGCTCGAATGCGTTGAGACGTGGTAGAGGGTCGACGTGACCACCTCCAGCATCTCAGAGGAGCCGTCGCTGATCCAAAGAACTTCTACCAGCGCCAGGTCTCCTTGGCAGCTACTTAGCTCCTCTTGCAAATTAGTGTTGTCGACGCAAATGTTGCGAAGGGAAACTACTGTGAACCGAAGAAGCAAGGATGCTGAATCACTAACCGTAGAAGTTTGAAGGTGCTTCTTCAGCAAACTGACCAGGGTCGGAACGACCCCAGCATTCTGCGCGGCGGTCTGATTTTCGGGACATGCCGCGCATGCGTTTGCGATAGTGGCACACGCCTGCTCAGCTGCCTGCGAATGTGTCCTGATCACGTCAACCAGCGCCTTCAAGCCACCCTCGTGGTTCAGCTCAAGCTTGTTGTCGTGATCAGTCGCACAAATGCTTCGAAGAGCTCCCGCTGCCTGCGTCTGTGCTGCTTCGTCGCCAGTCCGAAGAAGGCCAACAAGCCCGGAAATTGCGGTCCTCGTATGAGTGAACAGTCCGGTCGCACTCGCCTTCCAAATCGCCGCCGCAGCCAACTCCCGTCCATATTGCGTCCCGGTCGAGAGCTGGCCTACAAGGAGACCAAAAATCATTTCACTACAAGATTGCATCTCTGCAACGGTAGCATCGTCGCGCATTGCATTGAGAAGTACAGACGTCGCAATTTCTTGCGACGTGGACGTTCCATGTTGAATCACCAAGGAAACTAGCTCCACCATGCCTGAACGAGGCAAGTTCCAACGGTCGATGGAGCCATTTGCCAGCGCATACGCCATCGCCTCTGCGGCTACGTTTTTGATGCGCTGTGACCGCATCCTGCAAGTCAGCAAACTCTGCAGCGCCTCTACACCATCCAGTTGCAGCATCAGCTCTGTTGTATTTATTTCACGACCATCTTCCACCATCGGTTTTCCGTTTTGTCGATAAGGTTCTGTCACCTAATCGGAAGTCAACATCCGTCAGCCATTTGGTAGCAGTAACACTTCTCTGAACTATGGTGCATGGGTTTGCACATGCACTCCAGTATTACCACGCATGGCTTTGCATATGGTAGACGCGAGTTACCGTGTTATTGAGCGCCGGCGTCAACAAACTTGCAAGAGCCCGGACACTCGCCTCAAGCAGCTCAGAATATGGTGTCTTCAACAAATTCACCAACACCTCGAGACCTCCCAGTTGTATTACCTCTCGCCGATTTATTTCATTCTGTTCCCCATGGGCAAAGAAGCCAGATCAGTCAGGGTGGCGTACGATTTCGAGAGGTGGATAGTGTTGGCAGATAAAGGAGTTCGTGTGGACACCTGTCCACACGTCGCGGCTATGACCAATGCACCTTGCATCTGTATCTCTGGTTGCTCGGCACGCCTAAGGAGCGATATCACTTCAAAGGCAAGATTCTTGGCCATTTGAGCACTCTGAAATACAGAAGCAATTTGTCGATTTGCATGCTCGAGGACCGCGCCGCCCGTCAAGACATCACCGAACCGCTCGCCACGGCCATGTGATGTACGCAGCCGTTTGTTCGAAATCTGATGAATCTGTTCCAAACATCGTTGCCGAATCTCCTCAAGATGCGTGCAAACTTGCACGATCCCTGGACGATTAGCTGGACTGTGCGCCCAGCACTGGTGTATCAATGGCACCAGACCTGCACGAAGGCATCTCATGATCAACTGATCACCGACACCGTTCGTTGTAGTCTGGGGGTTCATCGGCCAGGTAGGATGATCGGGAAGCCCAACCGTGTGGCGCATTTGCCCTGTGGTTATCATCAATGTGCGGCCGTCCTGGGGGCGGCATGATAAAGTTGTTATTTTCGTGGGAGACTTTGAGAATGATTTGGACCATTTCCATGTCTTTCCATGGAATGCTGCCTGTCAGGCATTCCCACATGACAACTGCCAGGGCAAATATGTCCACACGTAGCCCCTGAGCTTCGCACCGCATGACCTGCACGTTAACCAGCACAAAGTCCGTCAGATCTGAACATCGTCAGGCACCTAAATTCGCACAGTGAGTCTCAGATGTAAACATAGCTCCACTCTCTTGGGCAGGCGATTCGCCTCAGGTGCAAGATATTGCGGCGTTCCCGTCAGCGTCTTGGTTCCGGGTAGAAGTGACAGGTTACCCATCACCTTGCTTAGTCCGAAATCAGCAACCTGCAGTGGCCAAAACGACTTCAATGGAGAGCACGAAACACGCAGGTAAATCACTGGGACATGGGTACCTTCACACGGTGCGAGCGAGACACGAGAAGGTTCAAAGACTTCACATCCCCATGAATGATACCAACAGCATGGATAGCTCGCAGGCCGCAGGAAGTATCGAGCAGGTACCCCAGCCGCTGCCATAGCATGCGTCAAAGTTTGGGTTCGCATGCAGGCATACTGTGCGACATGACAAAAACACTGTCGCGCGCTGAGCGTGCGCAGGAGAAAGTCGCTGGGAACCTGGGGCCATGGAAGTCTAGCATTGAAGTTCTCAAACGACTCAAAGCGGGTGCCGTGAAGTACGTGAAACAAGGATTCGCCGTCCACAAGCTCCAGCACTATTCCGGGTGTCGGTCCGAGCATGCCATAGCACTGAACTGTGCAAGGGTGGTTCACCGCCATCATCTTGCCCACCTCAAACTTCAGCTCTTCGAACGCCTTTGGATCAATCTGCCCAGAGTCAGACTTGTGTTTTTTCACCGCGACGGGCGTCCCCTCATACAAACCTGCAAACACCTGCGCTTGGCAGCCAGACCCAAGCATTCGCGTGATTTGAATGGCACTCTCTTCGATTATCGGTGCCGTACTTGAACCCATCTCGAGAGTCTGACGCTGTCGCAATGCACCCGCCTCCTCGTCGGGCGATGCGATGTAGCTTGGAGCTGCTGCGACGCTGTTACGTGACGCCACGAGCTGTGATTCGTGGCCGCTTCGGGTGCGCTCGACACCCACCGTGTCGTGAGACTGCAAAGGCATGACTGACGCGGAAGGGGACGCCCTATCCAGTTGAACATAAGGAAAATCCGAGTGGGCAACACTCGCTGCCTCCAACGTGACACGCGCAGCAGAGCTCTTTTGCGAGTGGCTGAGAGCCTCTGAGATGTGTTTCGTCAGCCGCAGGCGATGTCCACACGACTGAATGCCGATGCTTTCCATTAGTGAGATGTCAAGGGAAAGGAGTGCATCTCCGTCGATATCATTGTTGAGAAAAAGCGTCTTGTAATGATCCAACTGCACTCATAGAAGAAGGTGCAGCGAATCAGACATTTACAAATATGGGCTGTGCACAATTGGCAACCACCTGAATCTCGTACCCTGGTGGACGAGGTCGGGGTTCTGGTCACCTTAGGGCCGAACTTGGGGCGAAGCGTCTCCAGCCAGCTTTGCACCTCAGCCACAGTCCATCGAGCCTGCCGCAAAACCAGGCCAGGGAACCTGAATCCTCAGAGGAATGAAACGCAGAGACTTGCCGATAGGCAGCGCTACTCGATACCCTCATACCTCGTGATGGCTTCCAGCCAGCAGGAAATCGCAGGCTAATGCGAACAAAAGCTGGGTTGGCAGACAGAAACGCACCGTAGGAATACCCGGACGCATCTCCCACCCTGCCAGGCCGGCCAGTCTTGACGGGGGGGGCGCTCCCGCGACGGGGAGGCGCCACGACTGCCTAATCAAAACAAATCAAACCCGAAACATATCAAACCAGCAGAGACCGAAGGGAGCCGGAGCTAACCTCGCAGGCACCGGCCAGTATCCTACCGGAGAGGTTTGCTGCAAGGGCTCCCAACTGTGACGATGGTAGACCACGTGGGGGACGTGTTTCGCATCAAGCACATTGACTACCTGGACAGTGGCACAGTTGCAACTCTGATGCAAAATGAAAACGGGCCGTGCCCGCTTCTTGCGATCTCGAATATCCTTCTCCTCAACAAGAAGATCCACCTTCACCCCGACCTCGCATTCGTCGATTTCCGATACCTCGTTCAGCTCGTGGGAAACTATCTCGTTGAAGCAAATCCGCCACATCCGGACGCGGCGATGCAATCGAACCAGCAGCAGCAGATCGCGGACGCTCTGGCTGTGCTTCCGAAACTTGGCCGCGGCCTTGATGTCAACGTCAAATTCCAAAAGGTTTTGAACCTTCCGCAGTAGCTGCTGCTCAGCCATTCGCTACCCTTTCTCTCTCAGCAAGAGCCTATGCGCAATACTCACAAAACATCGACGCAATTTACAGATCATGGACTTCGAGTACACGAATGAAATGTCCGTTCTTGACATGTTGGGTGTTAACCTTGTTCACGGTTGGCTTTGCGATCCACAGGTATAGTTGTCTACATTTTTTGCGCGACGGCGCTTATCTTGTTTAGGCAACCGATCGAGTTTGCGAAATTCCCCACATCTGTGACGGAGTCCGGCCACGATGCAGGATGTTGCATGTGCTTCCGTGATCAGGGACATGTCGTACAACCAGCTTATCTGCATGCTAGTTGATGCCGACGCTGTGCAAACTGTGAATCAGTCCTCAGCTGGTGTGTCATTCCCGCCTACCATTCCAGGCCGTGTTGGCCCGAGTCGTAGTTGATTGATTTCCTCCTGTGCAGTGGCGGAGAAACGTGACAAAGATCCAGCAATGATGCGCGTTGGCTGCATCAGTAAACACACGTGCACGGAAGGTTCAGAATGGGCGGCACTACCCTCGGTGGTGACGTGGCTCCCGGGACTGCCCCTTCGTCCGGTGAGCGAGGGGCACACGTTGGCTGCGGAGATCGTCGAGGCCCTGGTTGTGCAGAGCACCGCTTCTCCAGAAAGTTTAGATCGGGGTGCTCAGGACGATGGAGATTGTCAGAAAAAGCTTCTGGAAAAGTTGAGGATCGCACAGGTACCTTGTGCCCAGGCAACTAGTGGTGGAGATGTCCGTGACCTGTGAAACATTGCCTGACAAAAAAGGGGTGTTGCAGGTTGTAGAAGGCTTCATGCAGGACACGGCATCGCAGCTGACATATTACGGGCTCGTACAACTTCATCAAGACGTACGAGAGGGTGAATTGTGCGTATTTTTCCGTAACAATCACTTCTGCACCATGAAACGCCACAAGGACGAGCTGTACCTTCTGGTGACAGATGTTGGCTACTATGAACAGGAAAAGATAGTGTGGGAGAAGCTGGCAGATGTGTCTGGAGACAACGCCTTCTGTGATGCAACTTTTTCGGTTTACCATCCGAGCCGAACGATACGCCCAGTCGCAACTGTCTCGCTTGAGTCCGTGCAAAACGCTCTCAGTAATTTTGCTAGTGGAGTTGGCATCACCGCGTCAGCGCCGCCCTCTGCACAAGTTGGGGTGGGAGGGCAGGCAAGTGCAGGAGCGCCAGCGCGCAGTGCTGCAGAGCAAGAGGATGCTGACATGGCATTAGCGCTCTCGCTTCAGTCGAAATTTGAAGAAGAGGAGCGCCGCAGACAGCAGCAGGCGCAGCTCCAGTCCCAACAGCAGGCCCGTGGAGGTGTAACTGGCGCGCCCGTTCGAGGTGGTGCATCTTCGGCAGCTTCAAGGCAAATCGCGTCGAGTGGGACCGCCGGGGACCAGATGACGAACTATCGTCTGTCCCAGCAGGTGCTGCTAACCTCCCCTTCCAGTGATTGCGCTGGGACATGCTGCATGTGCAGCGCGCTTAAACCGCCAGAGCTTTGCAGGAACGGCACGTGCAGCAAGGCGGTCGATCGCAGGGTCAACTTGGTGGGATGGTGCAAGGTGTTGCACAAGAGAGGCCAGTGCAAAGCGCGGCGTCAGGGGTTGCACAAGGGAGGCCAGCGACGGGTGAGCATGGCCGATCTTCCAAAAAGGACAAGGGTTGCGTTTTGCAGTAGAACTTGAAGCAATGAATCACTTTGCAGCGGGGGGGCTGTTTCGGCTGTGCAGGAGTCCTTGGCGTCAGTTTCAGGTGTTACTTGTCTGTACAGCATGTTGACATCTGACTGCGGTGCATTGCAAATTGCATCGCCTGCACATGAAAGGTCTCAGTTATCCTTCAGGGCCCTCTGAGAGACCGGTTGGTGTGATAGGCTTGTAAGGTCCTCCGCCCTACGAACCACGTCTTGTAAGGAAGAAATGCGGCCCAGCCCAGAGCGCAGCTGCTCAACGGCAAGATCAAGGTCTGCCTGCTGCACGCGAACACCATCGTGACACACAAGAAGAAACTCGCGAAGCCCATCTCGCGTGAGGTCCGCCCAGTACAGACCCAAAACGGCTCCACCTGCCTGCATAGTATACAAGTGCACTGCCGCCGGTTTTTTCCTTGCTGCACAGCAAAACAAGGTCAGACCTGGAAGAGACCAAGTCGATTCTGCCGAAATATTGCAGAAATATGTGGAAACAGTGTATTGCTTGCACGTTGGTACGAGTAAGCACATTACCTGCCGATGAGAGAGTTTCCATTTCTCTTGCCTTGATACTATCGACCCTCTGTGACACTACGTTTCCCAAATCCGTGTACGCATGCAGAAATTCGTCCATACCCTCGATGTTGTCAACGGAATTGGTTTTCATTAGCTTCAGACCTGGTGCCTGCAAGCAGCGCCACGTAGTGTTATGAGGGGGAGGCAGATTCGTGCATTACTTCAAAAACCAAGTAGTCCAATTCCAACTGAGCTTGCGTCGAACCTTATTGTTTCCGGGGCGCGCTTCAGCTGCACGAGCAAATTTGGCAGCAAGATCGGTGTCTGACATAGACCGTGCCATGCTCCGAAGTGAGGACGATCGACTGTTTCCTGGTCATTCAGCAGACGACTGCACTCAGCGATCAAACTGACAAATTCATGCAAGTTCGTCAGATACTCTGAACGTCAGATCGGTGGGCATTCACCGCCAGATGAGACAGCATGTGACGCGCAAGGAATCGCCAAAGCTTCTGTTTCGGTCTCCTGGGTGGGTGCCAAACTCCCTGGACCTCGCTGAATGTGTATTGCCACCGATCCCTTCGGAGACGAGGTTGACCCGCCTCCGCTTAGCGCCCCTCCCGTCACGCCACTCAATAGGCTGGCCAGAGCTCCGGTGCCACCCGCTAGCAAATTCTTACTGCGAGTGACAGATGTTGCCGTCGCAGAAGGAAACTCCCTGTCCACAAGTGCCGGAACATTCTCCATCGAGTTGGACCTCGATGCGGCAGCCTTCTGACGATCCAATTCAGAGCGTGACACTGAGGACCCTTGCGAGCCTGGTGAAATCGCTCCCGACAACGGGCTGACAGGCCCGGCAGAGTTGGACTTCGGAGTGGTGCAGATGCTTCCGTCTGCGCTAGACTCAATCCTGTACACGAGGACCTGTCCTCCATAGGTCCCCACCAACAGCTCTAGACGTCCGTCAAGGTTGAGGTCAGCGACCTGAGCGCAGAGCAAAGCATCCTGCTGCCAGGAGAAGTTGATCTCTGGGAGAAATGAGGCGACTTCGAAGCCAGCATGCGAGACGCCCTGCCAACCAACGAGCCGCGAACACTCAGGCCGTACGATTGGTCAGTTTCAAAACGTGCATGATGAAACCTATGCACTAGTGTCTCTAGCGCACTGCTGAGCATATACAAACCTGATAAAAGGCAGCATAGTTGATCCCGCACGCAAGCAGGTTGCAGTCGTCTTCAATGTCGCGATTCTGGAGCGTAGGTTGGCACCGGGCCTGTGCAAGGCTCTTCGTATACAAACCAGCCTGCAATCGAAGTAGATAAAAAAATCAGCCGATGTGGACGCACAGTCACAATCTCACCATTGCGCGCGTTCGGGGGAGCTCGAACATCGTGTGCTCCCAGGATTTCAGCAGAGTCCTTTGTGAACGCGACGGTGGTCGAAAACAGCAGCACAGCATGAATTGGTCCGTCCAGACACACATGTTGGCTTCGAATCTGTTGCACAGGTCCTCATTTTCAAAACGAGCGACGGGCGCGGGAAAGCGAAAAGATTTGATTCTGGGCAACCGACAGTACGCAGCGCATGCGCTAGAGGCTAGGGAGTTGGGAAGACCAGGCGTCCGCTGCCCGCCCCTACCTCCACTTGACTGAGGAGGATTGCTCCATTCAATCCACCTGATGCAACTACATGTCGTTCTGACGCTATATATTGAACATCCATAGCCAGGATCGGTCCAAGTGCTGCGAGGTGGACCAATTCTGGCAGCAGCCGAATGACCTCATCATCACCATCAACAATCGCCACATCATTGAGGTCAGTTTGCCCGCACGAGGCTATAACCATCCATGTATCACATTCGCCACGCCGAGAATTGGGTTCTTCATCGATCGGTGCTCTCGAACGGTCAGATTCGACATGTGTCTTCCAGAATCGGGTCCGCGCCATCACCACAACCTGCGGAAGACAGCCAGTTGAATATTCGGCTAAGCAGTGCTGAATATTTGACCAGCACCGCTGAGAATGCACGTGGCCTCAATTTCCCCCGCTGATTGCCCGGAAACAACCTTTTCATCGCAACCGAATACTAGCAGCAACTGCCGTAGTTCCCCCCCATTTCCGACATCCACCGTGAGGACCTTGAGCAGCCCAGGCATCAAGGAAAGATCCACTTGCTCCCCATGTTCAGCCATTTCTTCCGCCGTAGCAGGGTGATCAAGCGTCTCCCCGTAAAAATGAATGCTTCCCATCAGCGTTTCCTGCGAGTCCCCGAGCTCAGATGGCGCAATACCGATCGCAATTGTTGGGCTCCTGCCCTCTTCGTCCGGAGGCACTTCTGTGATCGAAGTAATGAAAATCCTTGATTCACCAGGGTCAACCGGCAGCCCATCGAATGAAATTTGTGTTGCGCCAAGCAGCCCATGTGCAAACGCGCTTCTCGGTGAGGAAATCAGAGTGACCTTCAGCTCCGAGGCAACTAACAGTTCCTCACCCTGAGAAGTTTGCAGTAGACAGTGCGAATGTACCGCAGGAAATGCTTTGCTCAATCGGAGAAATTCCAGCTCATGCATGGGCGCGCGACTACTGGAAACAGGGTCGTTCCCAACACGCCTCCCTTGCTGAGGGCGCATTGAGATTCGCGATTTCGATGGGCGGGGAACTCCACCCCAAAAATTCGAGGTTTGCAGCGCAACACTTGCTCGACCTCATTGTCGTACAGCAGATTGTGTCTGCAGCGATCCCGACAATGGCACCGCCAATCTTTCGTAACTCTGGAAATGCGCCAACAACAAAAGTACAGAAGCTTCGGGAACTTCTCTCACGGGGACCAGAAGGCTGCGTCGCCATTGTGGGCTGTCATGATGCGATAAGCGCGAAGCTCATTGAGCAAGCTGGGTTTGAAGCCATTTACTTTTCCGGGTTCGCTGCTGCGGCGAGGCGCCGCCCCGCCCCAGTTCCTTGTTTCTTTGTTGCTCGGCGTGTTACCTCTATTCGAGATAACCTTTCTTTGCAAGTGTTGACATCAGCATCGTCATCTGGCAGCCGGGGCATGCCGGATTTGGGATTAGCAACGTACTCAGAGATGGTCAGCTCCCTGTTGAGGCCCCTTGATGCCTGCCGACTGCTGTCAGGGTGAACATCCTAGAGTATTCATTTCCTCAACCTGCGGCTGCTGGAAAGGTGTCATGGGGTGGAGAGTGCTGCGATGCAACGTCGATCCCGATCATAGGAGATGGTGATGGAGGTTATGGCGGCGTTCTCAATGTTAGGCGAACTGTGCGTGGGTGAGTTTCGCGTCTGTAAATCCCAAGTGTTCCATGAAATGCTGCGAACTGGCATGTCAATCATTTCGTGTGCACTTCGCAGGTACGCCAAGGCCGGATTCGCAGGGCTTTGTATCGAAGACCAAACGTTCCCAAAGCGCTGCGCCTATGCGAAGGGCTGTCAAGTCGTTCCCCACGAAGAAGCGGTTGAACGCGTACGAGCAACGGCATGTGCACCATGTTCCTCGTACAGAAATCATATGCTTTTTTGATTCTTGGACTCTCTGGGAGCATGTAAGAGGGCCCATGTAAGAGGGCCCATTCTTGGACTCTCTGGGAGTCTCTGGACTCTCTGGGCCTTTCTTCACACGAAGCGCGGTACACTAATTGTTGTTTCACGTCCGCAGATCAAGGCTCGCGATGAACTTCGAACAGAAGATGGCTCGGACCTTGTGATTATCGCACGCACCGATGTTTTGAGAGCCTCAGGTCTCAATTTCACAGTATGGCACGAGCACCATACTGTGTACGGCTCACTGCTGCCTTTGCCCTTAGTTTGTGGTTGTATTGAAGAGCAGGGTGAAACAGGTGATATGGCCGAATGCCGAAGGCGCTGCGAGGCGTTTGTAAACCTTGGGGCAGATGTGGTGTACGCCGAGGGCCTTGAGACGGAGGAGGTGAGGTGTTGCGACTTGCTGGTCATCCTTTTCTCGCATCTATCCGCTAATCGCGCATACCCCGGCGTCGGCAACGCAGGATATGCGTTCTCTCTCGCAGTTCATACCGGTTCCGACAATGCTCGCACAGGTGTTGGTCCAGCCACTTGCTTCTGCCGCGCTTTGGCGCACTAACGTTTCGCATGATAGGTTGAACGTCCTGGGCGGACACTTGTTTCTGCAGAGGAGGCTGGAAATCGCGGATTCACCCTACATTTGCGCGGTATCACGGTACGTGCGAATTCGTAGCATCTGCACCGTAGAACTGTTGGTAGGCCCCGGAACTGTTAGTGATCTTGCGTCCACTCTGAGCAGGTCTTCTCAGCTGCCGTGTGTGCGATGCAGAGAGCATTGGCGGCGATGCAGTCCGGACAACATCTTGACGAGTCAGGAAAAGATTTGCTTCCTTTCGACCAACTCTGTGCCACGGCAGGGTTCCAGAATTCCTTCGCTTGGGAGGAAGCTCTTCATGATGCAGACGATGAATTGCACGAATCGTAGCTTTTGACGCTTCGGTCATGATCGGCGGCGTTGACGCCAACAGGATCACGACATGCGGTCAAGGCGTCTTGGCGGATGAATGCACGAGCATCCACTCCATACAAGCATTGAAAATGCACAAAAAAAGCGTCTCAAAAGGCGAAATTGAGCTCCGGACATCGATGTGCCCAAGATCTGCTGGGGAGAAATTACTTCCGTGGATAGCAATGGTCCGAGTCATACGAGTCTAAGAAAATATCTTCACACCGAGGCGACTTTCGGTTGCCGAAATTCCTTGAAGTCCTCCTGTGTGGATGGCCAGGACACGTTTATTCCTCAATCTCCCTGCCTTAGCCATCTCGTAGATTCCTGTACGGCAAGAACATTGTTTTAGTCAAGCATGTCACAATCTCCCTCCCAAGCCCCTACTGTGAAAGGTATGCTGACCGAATATCATTTTTGACGTATACACAGGGTCCAATTTCACATGAGTCCGTTCGTAGAATCTGCAAGGCACTCCTAGGTGAGGCACTGCATGAGTGATGTGGCAAAGTCGAAAGGTCCGTAGCAATGGAGCTTCTTGGTGCGGAACTGGTGGGGGAAACGTTTGCATGAAAGCAAGCAGCTCCGGAGGAGTCTTTCCGTAGCCTCCTAGATGGAATGCCGTCTCGAGAGAGAATATTGCCTGGGCAGCAATCACTGAGCCTGGATCAGCGCACTTCCTGAGCAGACGTGTTGCATCGTCAGCAAGAAATTCGCCGCCCTTAAGCGCAGGAAAACCAAGCACAATCGGCCTGCGCGATCCTTCCGGCAGTATTGATGTAACTGATGCTGCCAATCCTGCCATTGTTGCGCCTGCCCACGTTTTGATTGTCAAGCCGACTTCAAAAAGCAATTTTTTTTCATGCCGGGATGGTGAGATAGCGCACCTGTGCCACACGCCGTGGCGATTACATCGAACTCAGCAACGTCAGAGTGTGGTATTGTTCCTAGTATTTCTGCACAACCATAAAGGCCGAGGTCGTTGGAACCTCCCTCGGGCAGGAGGAGCAAATCTTCTGTCGAAACAGAAGCAGCCAGCTCCTCCTGCTGAGCGAGTGAACGCGTAGCCTGCGAAAATGACAGGTCAGATCGCTGCGAATTCCGAAACGGAGCAGGCGAATCAACTTCAGCACCAAAGTTTGAAGTAGCTAAAATGGGCTTACCTCGCGGTACGCCGCGCGGGTTAGGAAACGAAAGCTCATGCCGTGCTTCGCCGCGCGAGCCAGCGTTGGGTTGAAAGGCCGATCCGCAAGCTCCTCTCCTACCGAGGTATCACATGGTCACTCTCAATAACAATTTTGTCCACGTCAAGAATACGCGTGCACGCAGTCAAGGGTAGTACCACGAATAAATGCGAAGGTTTTCAGCCCGAGGCGAGCACCAACCGCTGCAGTTGCTGCTACGTGGTTTGAGAAGGATCCTCCAAAGGTGACAAGTCCGCAGGGTCGAGGTTGCGCCAACGCCTTGAGAGCATTATATTTGACCTTGCGCCACTTATTGCCCGAAATTTCAGGGTCAATTAGGTCCTCGCGCTTCAAGAAGAGCTCGACGCCTGCTGCGCTTAGGTCCCTGTCCTCAACACGCTGTATCGGTGCATGAATGTCTGCAAGTAAGAGCTTTGATTTCATACACATTCCCTGGGATATCCTATCCACTTCATCCAGCAGACTCCTTCGCCACTGCTCACATACGATTCAAGCTTAGGAATGTGCACCTTTCAGGGAGGAGGGGGGGGGGG
>Ga0115567_10002352_pt1 | contig 18671 bp, 19 predicted proteins | sample COGITO_mtgs_1204_2_FD_88679 | JGI IMG/M metagenome (GOLD analysis project Ga0115567, IMG submission 88679) | Pelagic marine microbial communities from North Sea - COGITO_mtgs_120412 | ecosystem: Environmental > Aquatic > Marine > Epipelagic | place: Germany:Helgoland, sampling site Kabeltonne... | reverse complement strand
GTTGCTGCGATTGCTAGAGTCACAGCAGGGAATGGCTACTTCTATACGCACAGCTAGTATTCGCTAATCTAGGCATATATATCTCGTCTTTCACTCAACCATATTTTTTATCCGTAGCAGTGTTGATATATAAGTGGACTCAGAACATGAATTAGAATTCTGATTTTCAAGCGTATACTAGAATTATGAACGAGCAACTTGCGAAACAGCTTATCCGCCAAATAAAAATCTTAAACTTTTGGGTGACGCTTTTTGGCAGTTTGTTCTTGATCACGCTGATTATTGCCGGATTTTTGCTGTGGCAGTTGGTGAGTTTTATAAACCAGACCAACGAAAAGCTCGATGCCATTAAGTCGCAGACGACTGATTCGTTGAATATAAAAAAACAAACTTGCGAAGCCGATAATAGCTTTAGTGATTTTATAAAAAATAATACCAGAGCGTGTAACTAATGAACGACCGGGAACGAATAGCGGCATTGTTGCAAGAACAAGAGTACATGTAGAACTCTAGACAAGACGCTTGCGCTTAGCAAGAAGCTCGGGCTATACTTTAGGATAATGACAAAACATAAAAAGTACCTGTAATTATGTGGCGGAGATTTGTTCCACCGATGTGGAAACGCCGTCAAATGCGACGAACACCGGCGCTCCAATATGAAGATGATATTTTTGGTGCAGCCATACACATCGTGAAGCGCGAGGCTGGTGGTAAAAAACTGACGGCCAAACGTCTGGTAGAGGTTGCCTCGAATTTAGCTAAGCTGGCCAACAAGACTGCGCCGTATAACCTCGCACTACTACTAGCGCGTAGTCCTCGGGCTGCAGTTGCACAAATGGAAATGGACATCCACCACGGGGGATATAAAAACCGTAAAGCCAGGATTTATGAGCTGATCGATTTTAACGACAGCTTTGTTGATACGGTGCTATCACTGCCCGAAGACCAGCTCACGACATTTCCCGAGCAATTACAATTCTACATGGAAACACTTTGTCAAAAAGTGAACGTGCTGATGATGACCGATAAGCAGTTTTATGCCATTGTTCACGGATTGAGTCGTGAAATCGCCGTGTTTCATGCCGCTAAAGACGAGGGATTTGAGGTTCGTATGGCAAGTCGGTCTGAAGATGCTCGCGGTGCCGACATGGTAGTCCAAAACAAGCAGGGCATGACGATGAATATCGACTGCAAGACACGGTCTTCATTCCATTTCCGTTTACTCGACCTGAAGCGTGACCAATTGATCACTGATGAAGAGCTATTGGCAGCTGAGCAGAGTGGGTTCATGGTGCTGCGCAAAGGTAAGCATGTCGATTTTGTGCGCACAACCTTGGTCCGAGCGTCAACCCAAGACCTTAGCGACATCAAAGATTTTCGTTTTGTCGATACGACAAAGATAGGTGATTTATTGAAGCAGGCCATGGCAGCACAGTGATATAATGGGATAAACGTAGTCGGTAAGCATTGACTTTTTAGTCTGAAAGTGGTAATGTAAAAATATATGCAACGGAGCAGCTCAACCAAATTAGTACCCATCGCCATCATTTTCTTTATTGTGATTATTGTTATTGTGGCGGTTGTTTCGATTGGGCGGTCGTTTTTCAATACAACGGAGGAAACAACAGTAGAAGAAGACGTCGACAAGGGTCGTACGACGCTCTTAGATGTCGATAGTGGCAACAGTGTGAAAATGACTGCCCGCGGCCCGCTTGTCGCCGATGAAAATTTTCAGTCGTACAGCATTCTTATTACCTCGGGTAGTCGTGACCTGACCATTTACAACGGATACCTCGATAGTGTAAAAAAACGAAAGACGCTCGATAATAACGCGAAAGCATACGAAGAATTTGTCTACGCACTCGATAAAGCCAACTATATGAAAGGCGAGGTGCCAGCTGACGATGACAAAAACGACCTACGCGGTATTTGTGCGACCGGCTATGTCTACGAGTATTCGGTACTTTCCGAGAATGAACCAGTCAAGCGACTATGGACTTCAACCTGTGGAGGCTCGCCGGGCTCACTCGACGCTAGTACGCAACAACTCAATGATTTATACTTTGAACAAATTCCTGATTCAAAGAAACTGGTGCCATTTACCGATAAATCTCGTTCACGATTCTCATTCTAAGCATTCTACTAGAGGGGATGCTATACTAGTACGATGATTAAAGCTGTTATTTTTGATTGTTTTGGCGTGCTGTATGCCGACCCTGGGTTGCTTTTTTATGAAGCGAACGTGTCGAACTTCGCGGCGCTCCGGCCCGAAATACTACAAATTGATAAACAATGCGACCGGGGGTTGATAAACCAAGAAGAGCACAATCACGCAATCGCAAAGCTGACCGGACTTTCCTATGAGGCCGTGAAAAACGGTATCCAGAGTCGGCACGCACGGAACGACGCACTGCTTGGGTACTCGCAAGTGTTGCGGGATATCTGTAAAGTTGGCATGCTCAGTAATATTGGCAAAGGTAGCATGGAATCATTTTTTAGCAGCGAAGAACAAGCCGCACTTTTTGACGCAAGTATACTTTCGAGTGAAGTTGGTATGGTAAAGCCTGATGTTGAGATTTTTCACGAAATGGCACTTCATCTCGATGTGCAGCCAAGCGAATGCGTCATGATTGATGATAGACAAGACAACTGCGACGGTGCGGTAGCAGCGGGCATGCAGGCCGTGTTGCACACAGATACTCAAACAACTATTGAAGCGGTACAATCGCTTCTTCAGCCCGTCCATGCCTGAGCTTCCAGAAGTTGAAACAGTCAAACGGGGGCTTTTGGAGCTGATCGTTGGTAAGACAGTGGCATCTGCGGGTGCGATAGACTCACCAAAAAGTTTCCCAAATTCGCCTGACGACGTTGAACAATTTTTGTGTGGTGCAACCATCGTGACGGTTCGTCGACGTGCGAAAGTACTGATGATTGACCTGTCGACTGAATACACGCTCGTCATACATCTCAAGATGACAGGACAGTTGGTCTATCGCGGTGAACAAAACTTTGGTGCGGGGCATCCGAGCGACAGTTTGATCGGAACGTTACCTGACCGCTCTACGCGAGCAAGTATAAAATTTACCGATGGCAGCCATCTATTTTTTAACGATCAGCGAAAATTTGGTTGGGTGAAGCTATTTCCAACTATCGAAGTGCCAAATATAGATTTCATGAAAAAGGTTGGGCCTGAACCGTTGGAAGCTGACTTTACGCCAGAGATTTTTACTGCTCGCATCCGACGACGGAACGGCACGACGGTAAAAGCGGCAATTTTAGACCAGACCGTGCTAGCGGGTGTGGGGAATATTTATGCCGACGAAAGCTTGTGGGGCGCCAAGATTCACCCGGCAACTCGTGTGAACGCGGTAACTGACGACGAGCTAGCAGTGCTGTGTGAGGAAATAAAATACGTCATGAACCTTTCAATTGAAAAAGGCGGCAGCACCGATAGAAACTATGTAAATGCGGAAGGAAAGCGGGGCAGTTACATAGACTTTGCCCGAGTCTTTCGCCAAGAAGGACAGCCCTGTCCGCGGCATACCGCCGTCGTAATAGAGAAAATTCGCGTGGCCGGACGAGGCACGCATGTGTGTCCGGTGTGCCAGACATTCATTGACTAACTGGCACTAAAGTTGTAGCATACACTGCTAAGAGACCATACTATGCTAGAAAAAATCGATTCATCGTTTGAACATTCCCCAGTGCCATCGACGCCCATTCTGTTTTTGGGGGGGTTTGGGTATGGCCATGAGCGAAACACGGCGGTCGGAGACGTTATGATGCACGATTTTGACATGACGGTGATGAGCGCAATGCCCGATGTGCCTCGTGAGCGTGGTATGAACAAGTTCTATGCTTTTGAGGGGGGCCTCGTACAAGAACGAAGTTTCCTCGGGTCAGTTCTTCACCGGGGCAAAAGAAAACCTGATGCTATTGTGTCTGACTTTCAGCTCGGACGGATGGAGCAGATTGTGGCACATGTCGAGCATGAAGGGGTGCAGGAGCCTATTGATATCATTGCGCAATCGGCTGACTGTTTAGCGGCTCTGCTGTATGCGGCAAAGCATCCAGAAATGGTCACTAATGTGGTTATGATCAATCCAGCGGGGCTTATTGAGCCACCGCGTTTTGTCCAATCAGTAAAAAACGTTGCCCACGGTATTGTTCGAAGTCGGAAGGGCGAAAAACACCGCGGAGTTGAAGACATATTTGAGTCTAAACGACAAAGAAATGATACGAAAAAACTTGGAGGATTTGCTATGGCCGCTTCCGTACAATTGTCGCACCAGCCACACATTTTACGCACACTCCGCAAGCATGAACGCGCACCTGGCGTAGCCATCGTGCTTGGTATGCAAGACATGACGGTATCACCATCTGGCGTACTCGCACAACTCGAGAGCGAAGACGTCGATCGAGTTCTTATCACAAATACTGCTCATGGGATATCCGGTAGTCGGGCGGCGATTGCCAACATTCTAGAGAGTTTACGGTATTTACGCGGCGTTGATTGTCCTGTCGCGTCACCACTTGTCGACAAAATCGTGTGGAGCCAAGATGTAAGCGAAAAAGATAAAAGTCGTCTAAGTGCAATCGCAATGCGATAAAAAGTGGAAGAAATAGCTTGCAGTAACCATAAGCATATGATATGATTCATCTGAAACTACATTAAAACAAACATACAAACAGAAAGGCTATGATATTATGGCAGTCTCAATCAAGCAGAAACTTAAAGCTAGTGGTCTATCACTTGCGGTGTTCGCCGTTGCAGCAGCACCTATCGGTGTATCCGCAGCAACAAGCTCGGCGAACACAACAATCAATGCTACGGTAAATTCAGTGATTAGTGTCGCCACTTCGGGTACAGTACCGTTTACGCTTACACCTACAGCTGGTGGTGTCGTGAGTAGCTCAAGCGACACAGTAACCGTTAGCACAAATAACAATGCAGGGTATACTCTGACGTTGAAAGATACCGACGCAACAACAACTCTTGTTAACGGTGCCTCGAACACTATTGCGGCTCATAGCGGTACAACCGCTACACCAACTGCACTCACAAACGGTACATGGGGCTTCGCAGTCGGTGGACTTGGTACCTTTGACGCGACATATAGTGCTGAAGCAAGCAACCCATCGAGCACATCGAAATGGGCGGGTGTTGCACCATCTGGTGGCGCTGCCGCTACCCTAAAAACAACTTCTAGTACTGCAACGAGTGATACAACTCAAGTATGGTATGCAGCAAAAGTGAACACCTCACAGCCAAATGGTGTTTATACTGACACAGTTACCTACACAGCAACGACAAACTAGTATATATTAAAGAGACATGGTGAGCACACAGAAGTTTAGGGGAATAAACGCACAAATAGTAGGCCTAGCAGTAGGTCTACTATTTGTTGTATTTGCGGTCTCAAGCTCCGTCTCGGCAGCTGTAGAAAATCCATCGACATCTGATCGTGAAAGCATCACCCTTTCTCCAGCAAGTAAAAAATACAAACTCAAGCCAGGTACGGAAAAAAATGATGTCCTGACTGTTATCAATGATGGTACAAGTAAATACACATTTATAACCTATGCTCGACCATATTCGGTTAATGACGAATCGTACGCACCAGATTTTACCAACGATGCGAAGAATGCAGATGCCTATAAATGGGTGCAATTTGATAACGCGTCGTACGAGATTCAACCTGGAGAAATGATTGAAATAGGCTACACCATTCGCGTGCCAAAAGACGCTACGCCGGGTGGTCATTATGGCGTAATGTTTGCGGAGACGCAGACCCAGGGTGCTGTAGAAGGAACCGGTGTTGAGAGAAAAAAGCGGGTCGGGTCTATTTTGTATATGACGGTAGATGGAGATGTTAAGCTGAAAGGGTCACTGCAATCCACTGATGTTCCATTGTTTCAAACCTCACCGCCCCTTAGGATTTCGCAACGAGTTGAGAACACTGGAAATACTGACTTTGACGTAACATCATCCGTGCAAGTATCTGGATTATTTGGTGGTGTTAAGCATAAAGCTGAATCGTCATACAGTGTACTTCCTAGTACAACTCGTAACTTTTCATTAGATTGGCAAAATCCAGCTTGGATGGGAGTGTATAAAGTAGAAGTAAATACAGCCCTGCTAGATTCCAATGAAAAATCAACGCATTATGTGTTATTGATTCCGGCATGGGTGTACATAGTCTTCGGCGTCCTAATAGGAGCTCGTGTTGCATATGGCTACGCGCTTTCACGCCGTAAACGGTAAATGGCTAATAGCCGCTGCTAGTATTAGTGTATTGTTTGCGGCAGTTCAGGTTACTGCAACGCATGCAACGACGTCTGATGTATCCGCGAAAGTATGCAATGGTAGTGAAAGCACGGTGCTCGTCACAATCGATCAGCCAACATCCGACTCTACTATTTCTCAGCCCATGGTGACACTACGTGGTTCGACAAAGGATGCTACGCAAATTGCAGTGTATATTGATTCTTCCTACGTCGGCGTTATCCCTCTCGGTGCAAAGCAAACTACCTATTCGTACGATCTACAGCTCGAAGCCGGTACGCATACCTTATCGCTAGAAGCGAACGGGATATGCGGCGGAAGCGCACGGGCGTCAACCGTCGTTACGTTTCGAGCAGGAGCATCAAACAGTATTGGTGAAAACGTTCCAACCGAAATTGGTGCACCATCTTCGCAAGACGGACTTCTCATCCAGCCAAAGGTACTAGATGCAGGGGATAGACTAGAAGAGTCGGAACTATTTCCTGGTTCGAACGCCTTACGTATCTTCGCCGATAAAACTGGCGTTGCGCACACGTTTAGCGGTTCTTCTGCCAAAGGTACGGCTCGAGTCGTTGCTGTGGCCGTAGCAGCAGCAATGATTGTATACGCTGGCTCAATTGCTTCAATTGCCGCGGGCAGTAACGCACGACTTAAGCGGTACATGAAACGTAATCGGCGAGGCTACTTGACCGTAAGCAGTACACTACTGAGGCTTTTCGCTGTAGTGCTGCTTATCCTCGCTTCTGTGGCCTAGTAACTCGTACGAGAATGGTATACTGATAGGTATGATACGAGTGATACTATGTGCACTCCTTGTGGGGATTATACCGATGTTCTATGTTGCTACCGCTCAGGCTGCAACATACACTAGTCCAAGTTTTTCAATCAACGGGTCAATCGGAGATAGCATCAGTGGGCCTCAGTCCTCGACAAACTATAAAATGGTTGCAACTGGTGGTGAATCAATCGCCGGAGAATCAAGCTCAAAAAGCTATAAAATAGGGAGTGGCTACACTGCATCGCTTGCTCAGGCATTCCAGCTTAAGGTGCAGCCGACAGGACTGAATACCTATTTTCCGTTTTCTGAGGGAACGGGCGAGCGTTCGTACGATGCGTCGGCCTCTGACAATGTTGCAACCTTCAACGAAGCTACTTGGGGGAATGGTATTATCGGCAAGGCACTTGTATCTGGTGCTGGTAAAACGGGAGCATCAGTCGCTAATAACGCATCGATTTCCCTCAGCGGCACTACCATCACGGCATCGGGCTGGGTAAAAGTAACGGCAGCGGGAACCGGTGTAGGAGAAGTTATCCGAAAAGGTACAGGATCGTCGGTCAACTATAAGGTGGCGGTCGATTACAGCACCGGTAAATTACTGGTCGGTAGTGCGTTTAACGGTGTGGTGCAAGAACTTAATTCGAATGTCAATGTCGTGACTGGTGGCGCATGGCATCATTTTGTGTACGTTGCCGATGGGACCACTATGAAGGTATATGTAGACGGTGTGCTAGCAAATAGTGCGGCGCAACAATCCGGTTCGCTGAACGCCAATACAAGCCCGCTCGAATTTGCAAATAGTACCGGTGACCTCAACGGTTCGATCGACGAATTTAAGTTGTATACTCGAGCACTTAATGCCGCGGAAGTGAAAGCTGAATACGATGCGAATCTAGTAGGGAATCAGGCGGGGCTTGGACTAGGGACGGTTGTAAATGGCGTACCGGAAACTGCTGCTGCCGACTTGATTGCTCGTACTGACACCGGAGGCTATGCACTAGCAGTGAATCAAGATAAAAACTTATCGCTAACCGGTGGGACACCCAGTCAAACGATTGCGCCAGTCAGCGGTACGATAGCCGCTCCGATTACCTGGAATAACGGGTCTACAAAAGGGCTTGGCTTTACGCTGTTTGGCACAAATGCTACCGCTATTCCTGCCAAGTGGTCAAGTGGAAATGCCTATGCTGCGCTACCGACTAATCCAACGAGTTTTTACACCCGAACCAATTATACTGGTGGTTCAGCCGACGTACATAAATTGCGTCTAAAGCTGGATATTGTTGGCTCTGAATCGGCCGGTAACTATACAAATACGATGACAATCACAGGAACAACAATACCGTGAAACGACTGAGCTTTGCGCTAATTTTTGTTGTAGCATCCTCACTGTTACTAGGGCAGCCAGCCGGAGCACTTGGCTTAAAAGTGGCGCCGCTAGAGTACCGCGAGACGTTAGCAAAGAATGAAAAAAAACAGGGATTTATAGACGTCAGCAACCCGACAGGCGAAGTGCTGACGATTACTACGTCAGTCCGGGCATTTAAACAGACTGACAATAACGGCGGTCTCGAATTTTATAAAGACGAATTCTTGAGTAAAGGGGTCAAGCTAGAACTAGACTCGTTCGAGCTAAAATCTCGGGAAGCCCTGCGAATGTTTTTTACCGTCGATGGGAGCAAGTTGCCGAGCGGCGATGTATACGGAGCTATTTTTTTTAAGACTTCTCTTAAAACTCCCAAAAATGGTGTTGGTCAGCAGATTCAAGTCGGCACACTACTCAGTCTCATTAACGGTACACCTGGCGCCCGAAATGCACGGATAGTCGGTGCCTACACTTCTCCTGTTCAAGTCGGCAGCACGATTGAGGGAGAATACACTATTACAAACGAATCAAAGGCAGGCAGTGGCACTGGATTCTATCCGACTGTTTCGGTAAGAGTATGGCCGGGCGAGACGAAACAGCAACAGGGCAGGTTGTTGTTTGCCGAACGAACGAGGACAAATCCCTTTGTCTACGAAGGAGCATCGCCTGGATTTCATACCGTATCGATTGGGTATGGAGAGAGTAAGGTTACGAGATGGGTACTCATTGCTCCTGGTTGGGTATATGCGGTAGCATCAATCCTCTTAATTCTTGGGCTCGTTGAGCTCGTACTCTGGCGGCGGCGTAAACGAAAAAAGTTAAAACGGTCAAAGCAGCCAAAGGAGCCAATCAGTGAGTAAATCTGCTACTATAAAGGTTATGACAACAGAACGATCAAAAAACGTTAAGAAATATACTCCTGCAAAACGCCATGTTGCGGTTGCTGCTGCGATAATCGTGGTCGGGGCATTTCTATTGACGCTATGGTTTATTCGAGGAGGAACTGGTCAGGTCATCGACAAAACGAGCTACCAGGTGGTTTACATGTCGAACGGACAGGCCTATTTTGGCAAATTGCAAAACGTTTCGGGCCAATTCTTGACACTCGCGTCACCATTTTCTGCCCAAAATCCACAACAAGACTCATCTGATACAAATGCAGCGGTCCCACTCGTACCAGTAACCGAACAGGTATATGGTCCTGAAAATTCTATTGCCTTACGCTCAGAAAATGTTTTATTCTGGCAGAATTTACGTGATGACAGTAAGGTAACACAAGCCATAAAAAACCAAAAATAGTTGCTACTTTTTTAGTGTGTATTGTGCCGAACAACCATTAGCGGTACACTAGTAACACGCTATTGTGGAAGGTGTTATACCCACAACGGTAGGTGAAAAATTCAAAAAATATAAGGGTTGGGCAGCCGAGCTGCTTATTTATGGTATGGTACACAAAAAACAACCTCTAGCTGTATTTTTATACACGATGGCTCTCGCAGCACTGTTTACAGTGTTTCTTAGCATGTCTGCCTCTGCCGTTACTTCTGTACCGACTCGTATGAATTTCCAAGGAAAAATAACTGACGCAAGTGGCGCGACGCTGGTGAACGGTTCGTACAACATGCGTTTCAAGCTATACACCGCGTCGACTGGTGGAACTGTACAGTGGAGTGAGAACAGACTAGTCTCTGCCGCAGCTGGTGTGACCGTCACGAACGGTATTTTTAGCGTACAGCTAGGTGATGTGACCACGCTACCGGCATCGTTATTCAACCAAGCCGATCTGTATTTTGAGGTTGAGCTTCCAACTCCCGCTACGGCTACATCGTCATCGCCTTCATGGACAGAAGGTGCCATGTCACCTCGTAATAAGTTAGCTACGACAGCGTACGCCTACAACTCTGATACGCTCGACGGCATCGACAGTGAAGCCTTTGCGCAATTGAGCGCCGCAAACACCTTTACTGCCGCTAATACATACTCAAATGCAGTCACAATCAATGGCTCAAATGGTACGAAGTTACTTGTTCAAACGAGTACAAACGCAGATTTATTCAAAGTCGATACGGCGGCAAACACGGTGACGCTTGGTACGGCCACAAATGGTGCCGTGGTTAGCGCTTCTGGTTTTCAGCTTAACGGTACTGCGCGCAACACAAAGACAGTTACGTTGGTTCCAGAATACGCCGGAGCTACGTTCACCGGTGACGGTACGAATAATACGGGTTCACTGAGTAGCGATTTTTGTTCCAGCACTGCGCTACTAAATGTCAATGCCGCGGCATGTAACGCTGCATCCGATGAACACAATTATTATGCCTGGACCACTACGCAGGGTACAGCCCAAAACTACGATATTTATGTGCGATACAGAATCCCCTCTGATTACAGCACAGGCAGCATGGCGAACCTAAAGTTCTGGGCGTGGGGTTCGACCTCGGCTAGTGAAATCGCCAGTCTGGGGCTGTACAAAAATAGCGGTACAGCGTGCTCGTCTATCAGCAATGCTGTGACGGCCAATACCACGTGGGCAGAGTCGACCATTGCGTCGCCACTGGGGGCTTGCTCCATTGTTGCTGGCGATTACATCACACTAAAAATCAAGCTGACGGCAGGTACCAATAAAATCGTTCGGGCTGGAGAAATCAATTTTACGTACAGAGGTAGTTTCTAGTGGAGGTGTCTAAAAAACGATATCTGTGGGCGCATTTTAGCATGCGAAGATATCAATTCGCTTTAATATTCGTCTTAGCGGTAGTTGCGGGCGTGATAGGCCTTCAATCGCTGAACGTTAATGCCGCGACAACGCTGCTTGTACCAAATGCTGATGTGAGTGTTACGGGTTGGGCTCGAGCTGGTACGATTGATACTTCTTGCGCCGGCGGAACATTATGCGATCAAGTCGATGAGGGCCAAACAAACAATCTCAACGACTATATCCAGACTAATACAACTAGCGATCAAGGCAATGTCACTTTCGGTATGACAACTACATCAAGTGTTGAAGAGGCAACTAGTATGTCTGTGTATCTGATTGCTAGAGCATCAGTAATCGGCAGGACAACGGTGGACACGCTAACGGTCGACCTGCTTATTAATGGGGTATCAGTGGGCAGCCCCGGTGAATGTACCCCGGGAATGATAGCTTTATGGGCAGCTTGTACAGTGACATTTAACGGCTCATGGACTCAATCGGACGTTAATGGCATGGAAGTAAAAATTGTCCGTAATATACTCGGTACCAGTGGTAACCCCTCCAGTAGAGCTGATACAACGCAAGTAGCCAATGTCTATGGTACGTTGACGTACACCCAGTCAACAACCTTTGATCAAGTTGGCTATCGTTTTTTCGATAACGCTAACAGCACCAATGTTGGTACTGCACTTGCTGCGCAGAATACACCAATAACACTGAACGAGAATACACCCTTTAGAATGAGAGCATTGCTTAATAATACCTCTGCTATTTCTGCGACAGCGGCAGATTTCAAGCTCCAGTATAAGCTACAACCAAGTGGTTCTTGCACGGCAACTGGTGCGTATACAGATGTTACAGCCAGTAGTGCTATTAAATATTTTGATAATGCCGCTCCGGTGGATGCAGCTCCACTAACAGCCAATGCCAGTGACCCACTACGGTCGGGGGTGACAAAGATAAACCAGACCTATGAAGAAGCCAATAATTTTTCAATCACCAATGCCATTGGGTCAGGTCAAGACGGAATCTGGGATTTTGCGCTTAGCTCAAGTGAATCAATAGAGCCAGGAACGTACTGTTTAAAAGTAGTTAAATCGAACGGTACGGCACTGAGTGCGAACACGTCGATTGCGTCTGTAAAGTTCGATTATTCGGCCGCTAAGCTTGTTCAGTCGAACTACCGAGTATATGAAAACGCCAATAGTGCTACTCCTGGTAATCCCCGTGCAAGTATTGGCTCGGTGGCAGAACTTGCTAGTTCAAACGATCCATTTCGTGTGCGCGCCACTCTCAGTAGCTCCGAATCGTTCAAATTCACACAGCTATCAACGAGCGAAACACATACGTGTGGTGTCGCTGGCGACGGTAAGGCCTATTGCTGGGGTCAAAACAACTTCGGAAAGCTAGGAAACGGAACATCGGTCGCTTCGAGCGATATTCCTGTACCCGTGTCAACGAGCGGTGTCTTGAATGGAAAAACGGTTAAAAGCATAAGCGCAGGAGGGGAGCACACCTGTGCCATTGCAAGCGATAATCAAGCATACTGTTGGGGTAATAATATTAACGGGCAATTCGGTGATGGTAACACGGGTACGACGAGTAACGTGCCGGTTGCTGTAAGCACTTCAGGCTCATTCAGTGGCAAGACAGTACTGTCAATATCTGCTGGAGTAGAGCACACGTGCGCCGTAGCGAGTGATAATAACGCGTATTGTTGGGGATTCGGAGGGAGCGGCAGACTTGGTGACGGAAGTTCATCTGTCAATACAACTCCCGACCCAGTTGATACATCGGGCGCACTTTCAGGAAAGACCATTCAATCAGTGTCATCTGCTTACTATCACACGTGCGCAGTAGCGAGTGACGCGAGAGCATACTGCTGGGGGGACAACGCAGACGGGCAAATCGGTGACGGGACTTCTACTCAAGTTAATGAGAGCCCCGTAGTAGTTGGGTCATCAGGTGCCATGAGCGGAAAAACTATCTTAACCATTAGCTCTAGTGCATATCATAGTTGCGTAACTGCTACCGACGGCAAGGCCTACTGTTGGGGTTACGATGACTATGGCCAACTTGGCGACGGAAATATCGACTATGGGCCCCAACCAATACCTACCGCTGTCGACGTGAGTGGTGCCATGGGGGGCAAGGCATTCAAAAGCGTTAAAACAGGACATGAACACACCTGTGGAGTTGCCAGTGACGACAATTTATACTGCTGGGGTCGCAACAACCTCGGCCAGCTTGGAAATGGAAATACAGGCACGGACCAAAGTTTTCCTGTTGCTGTTTCAACTAGTGGTTCACTAAGCGGCAAAACGATAAAAAGTCTTGCAAACTATAAACGACATACCTGTGCCATTGCCTCGGATAACCAGGCGTATTGCTGGGGGCTCAATGACTTCGGGCAAATAGGCAATGGTAACACGGGTACGAATAGCAACGTGCCACTTGCTAGTACGGCGCCAGGCTCAGGAGGATTCGTGCCAAGCAACGCAATAAGTGTAAAAGTCCAATTTGCTCAAAAAAATCAATCAACATGTAGCGCTCAAACAGGCTTCGCCGACATTTCTACCAGCAGCGCCATTGCTTTTAGTACCAATGCTTCGGTTACAAATGGAGCGAGTATCACGAGTAATGCAAACGACCCGGTTCCGATATCTCTCTCAAATCCTCAGACGTACAATCAAGCTATTGGCGCAATTACAAACCCTAATAATATCGAGGCTGGCAAGCAAGGGTTATGGGACATTTCACTTAAGGCCAACAACGCTACGCAGGGGAGTAATTACTGTATACGATTTGTCTCGTCCCAGGGGGCCACATTAGGCCTCTACCAATCGTATCCAGAAGTATCAATCGCAGCTGCACCATCTGGGGCGAACCTTGAGCAGAAAACTCGTGGCGGACAATCGGTCGTAAATGGCGTGAAAAATCCATTTAGTTTTTAAAATCAGTGGTCAGCCAAGCTCGATAGATACGCAAAAGTTCATATGATAGTATAAAAGCATGAGCATAATGAGAAATAATCGAGGTTTTACGATTGTCGAGCTTCTGATTGTCATCGTCGTGATCGCAATACTGGCTGCTATTTCGATTGTTGCATACAATGGGGTTCAAGAAAGAGCACGCGCATCCTCTGTATCCAGTGCGGTCGTGTCTATTCAGAAAGCATTCACACTATGGGCAATTGAAGAAGGATACAGCACGTGGCCAATCCCTAGTGGTAACCCATCACTAGATACATTAGCGTCTACTACTTCGATTAAAAATTATCTACAAAAGTCTCCTACTATCGATGGAGTAACAAACTGGATTTACGATAATGACGATGATTCTCGGAGTGGATGTACACTCAGCACGTCAGGAGTAAACGTGTTTGCAAGTGGAGTGAGCCAGAGCATAGCTCAACGAGTTGATGAGTCCATCGACGACGGAGCACTTAATTGCGGCACGGTTAGGTACACTAACGGAGGATCACTCTTCATTTCTATTGATGAAGATCAGATTGTTGGCAATTAGACCTTCTTAATTTTTTTACAGTAGCTATACTTAGAGGATGGTTACACTACTATTTGGAGAAAATTCATTTGAAATCGACCGCGTTCGGCAACAGCTTGTCGCGAATTTTTCGGGTGCGGCAGAAACGATAGACGCCAGTAGTATTGAAAAAGACCAGCTGCTTTCGATCTTCATGGGTCAGTCGCTTTTTAGCGAGCAGCGACTTATTATTTTGTCTGGCCTGAGCGAGCAATCAGAGTACTGGAGCGCACTCCCGAAGTGGGCAGGGAAGTTGAGCAATGCAACGCACATCGTCCTTGTGGAAGGGAAGCTCGATAAACGCACTGCGACATATAAATGGTTGCAAAAAAATGTCACTACTACCGAGTACAAGCTCTGGGGTGACAGAGACACTCACGCGGCTGAAGCATGGGTTCAGAAAGAGGCAAAAGCCTTGAAGATGGCGCTACCAGTGGCGCTGGCGCGGGTGCTTGTACGGCGCGTCGGCACCGATCAGTGGCGACTCCTGAGAGCACTTGAAAAGCTGCAACTAGTTGAGGCCATCACTGAAGCGTCAATCGATGAACACATCGACCTGCACCCAGAAGAAAACGTCTTCACCTTGCTCGAGACGGCCTTACTCGGCGATGTGCAGCAACTACGTAGCAAGATTGTCGCATTGAAAGACACCGAAGATGCCTATAAGGTAGTAGGGTTACTTAATTCGCAGTTGATGCAACTCGCGGCACTTGTATATGGGGATAAGCCATACGGGGAGGTCGCGAGCGATATAAAGGCGCATCCGTTTGTCCTTGGTAAACTTGCGGTTCACGCGAAGAACATGACTAAACAAGAGGCGCGTGATCTGTTAGCAGTCGCCGCAAAAACGGATATACAGATGAAGACGGTATCGGTAGACCCCTGGATACCAGTAGAGCAGCTGCTACTAGCAACTGCTCGTGCAGGGAAGTAAGAGGGCTATTTTTTAGCTGGTGCTTTTTTTTGCAACTGGCTTTTTGGCAGCTGGTTTCTTTGCGGCAACTGGCTTTTTTGTTGCTGCAGGCTTCGCAGTAGTTGGTTTTGCCGCTGTTTTTTTAGCCGGCGTAAGCTTGACGTTTGCTGCTTTGGCTGCTCGTGAGAGCGCACTTTTGCGACGAGCGACTGTTTTCTTGTGGATCAAGTTTTTCTTGAGGGCTTTATCGAGCTCAGAGTGAGCCGTGCTGAGCGTTTCGCTGCTTGGCTTTGCTTCAAAGGCTTTTGTAGCAGCTTTGATTGCGCGTTTCGTGGCAACATTTCGCTCACGAGCAACATTTGCTTGCTTAACTCGCTTGATAGCAGATTTGATAATTGGCATGTAGACTAATTCCTTTTTGACTTATACATTTGTTATTACAACTAGGAGTGAATTATAGAGGAAAAATGCTTTGTTGTAAAGTGTTAGGTATTTTCGGTATTATCTAAATCAACCTGTTGACGATATGAAAAACCTTATGGTATAATTTAGCCAAACTACGTACGAAAATAAAAAACTAGGAAAAACCACAATGAACGACGGTCAAGGTGCCAAACAGCAGATAGTTGAACGAGTTAAACAAAGCTCGAACATTTTGGTGACAGTAAGCAAAAACCCATCTGTCGATGAACTTTCAGCAGCACTTGGGTTAACGATAATGCTCAACAATTTGAAAAAACACGCTACCTCTGTTGTGAGTGGTGATATACCGCCAGCTATTAATTTCCTAGATCCAAAGAAAACATTCGAAAACACTGTTGATTCACTGCGAGATTTCATCATTGCGCTCGATAAGGAAAAGGCCGACCACCTACGCTATAAGGTTGATGGCGACGTTGTAAAGATTTTTATTACACCGTACCGCACAACGATTAACCAAGACGACCTCGATTTCAGCCAGGGTGATTACAACGTCGAAGTTGTGCTCGCACTGGGAGTGAAGAATAAAGACGACCTCGACGAAGCGCTATCGGCGCACGGTAAGATATTGCACGATGCAACCGTCGCCACACTTAGTTGTGGTGATACGGCGAGCAATCTCGGCAGTATCGACTGGCATGAACCTGCTGCGAGTAGCATATCTGAAATGCTCGTGAGTTTATCTGAAGCGCTAAAGGCAGACAAGCCAGTGCTCGATGAACAAACGGCGACCGCATTTCTTACTGGCATCGTCGCTGCTACCGATCGATTCAGCAATAATAAAACGAGCTCAAAAGTGATGACAATGGCAGCACAGCTGATGGCAGCCGGCGCAAATCAGCAACTGATTGCCGCAAAGCTTTCTGAAGCTCACGAAATTAGTTCAACGTCGAACGACGATTCATCGGATGACGAAAACAGCGACGGTACGACAAATCTTGCTGAAGATACGCCAAGTAAACTCGAAAAATCGACGGACAAGAAGGGCAAATCAAAACCGTCAACGTCTGAGGAAACAGATGAACCCAAAAAAGATGAACCAGCCAACGATGGCTCGTTAGCGATCTCGCATGAAAAAGAAGGGGACCTCGATGCAGTCGCCAAAGAAGTTGCCCAGAACAATCAGGCAGACGCTGCCAAAAAAGCCGAAGAGGCGCTTGCGAATCAGCTTGAAACGGTTGCACCAGCTGCTAGCGCAGAGGCAACGCCATCGGTTGAAGATTTGCAAAAAGACATCGCCGCAGCTGGTAGTGAGATAGAAGAGGCTTCGCAGCTTCCGACTGTACCTACACCAGAGCAACAGCCTGTACAAACACTTGCTGAGATGCAAATGCCGAACTATGAACCGACAATGGGCGGAGCGCTCAACGCGACAACAGAGCAAGCCGCCGACGATAAACGCCGCGAAGAAGAGAAAGATCGTAACAAAACAATTTTGTCTCACGGTTCACCGATTCCTCCCGGTTCTCTCCCGACGTTTGGCCCGAGCCCGATGAACGCATCTGGGCAAGCAGAGCCAGACGAGCCCGGATTACCACTTGAGCCTTCATCGGCACCCAATAGTGTTTCAGTGGCGCCATCATTACCGCCACTGCCGCCAGCGCCAATCGCGTCTCCTGCACCGTTGTCGCAAACGTTAGCAGATCTCGATAGCCAAACCCGTACGTCTCACGAAGATGTATTATCTGACGTGCACGCAGCGTTTGATGCACAACCGACTCCCGAAGCACCGAGTGTACCGTCGTTTGGTCCCTTACCAAGTCAGTCTGACTCAAGTTCGTCGACTCCGTCGAACAATCTTCCACCGCTTCCTGACTTTACGACGTTACCGCCGCCACCAGCGCCTCTAGCACCGAACTTGCCTAGCAGCCCATCAAGCCAACTGTCCGAGCAACCGGAGCAACTTGAACAAATTTTCCCAAATGCGCCCCAGGTAGCAGCCGCACAACCACAGGAGCCATCTGACCCCAACCAATTCCAGATACCTGGTCAGCGGTAGGTCATACTATTGACAAATAGCTGTTTAAGTGCTATTATTATCTATACTAGATATCTACATAATAATAGGAAGTAAAGATATGGAACGGCAAGATCTTAGACTTATAGCAGGTGGCGGTATGACCGTAGAGCAAGCTTCATTCGGAAAGCCTTATTTGCGTGTAGTCGGTGAGCACACTCATGCAGAAGCGTCTACGCAACAGGTTGATGAATTCCTCGTTGAAATGCAGCAGGCCGTTACTAGTGGCTATCGTACCATTATTCGACTGAGTAATGAACTCACTGGAGATCCTGATTTAGACAAAGATCTCATGGTGAGAATTAAGATGATACGAGGAACACTAGATGGGTACGAAGAGTGCCTTAAAACAATGGGTACGACGCAAGAAGAATTTGATTCTCTTTTAACCTTGGAAGATTACACTTCGTAGCATGCAATTTGATCTTTCACGCGCCAAAGATGGCATGGTACTCGTCGACAAACCTGTTGGCTGGACGAGTTTCGATGTGGTGGCAAAGATTCGCGGGCAAATCCGCGGTGAGTATACAGCTCGCGGTGAAAAACCGACAAAACGCCAGTTGAAAGTGGGGCATGCCGGCACGCTCGATCCG
>Ga0115567_10002350_pt1 | contig 18672 bp, 10 predicted proteins | sample COGITO_mtgs_1204_2_FD_88679 | JGI IMG/M metagenome (GOLD analysis project Ga0115567, IMG submission 88679) | Pelagic marine microbial communities from North Sea - COGITO_mtgs_120412 | ecosystem: Environmental > Aquatic > Marine > Epipelagic | place: Germany:Helgoland, sampling site Kabeltonne... | reverse complement strand
TATGAGAAACTACAGGAGCCTGCATCAATTCAATGTACTTAATGGAATACACCTGAAATACCAAATAGTCAAACAGCGAGTGAGACATGCTTTGCATTATCCGGCAAAGTCCGTAAATCCACGGATTCCTCCATTTAAAAGGGGGCGGTGAAGCCTTTTTACAGGTATAAGGGCGAGTTCAGACAACGTCATGGCGGGTTTAAGCTTCCATCTGTTTCGAGAGTTCTGTTGCAGTTGAAGCCGGGAGTAACGATGGCAAACAATACCTATAGTCTTGATAGTGGTCAGCGATTTGCCGAAGCCAGCGTATTGGTTGTTGATGATCACGAGCTGAATGTGGAAACGATAAAAGGCATCCTGGGTAACCTGCACAATGTCGGCAGTGTGAATTCCGGTGCCGCAGCTCTGGAGTTTTGTAACTCCACTGCACCGGATTTGATCATTCTCGACGTCGTAATGAATGACATGGACGGATTGGAGACTTGCCGTCGTCTCAAGAAGGATCAAAGTCTCGCGGATATTCCAGTGATATTTGTTACCGGTTCCCGGGACAGTGCAGACGAAGATGAATGCTGGGACGCCGGATGCGTCGACTTTTTGTTGAAGCCGGTCAATGCGAAAACCCTGATCAATCGGGTCAAAGCCCATTTAACGCTCAAATTCCAGGCAGACCTGTTACGGCAACTGGCCTATCTGGACGGTTTGACCGGAGTCTTCAACCGAAGGTATTTCGACGACCAGCTGAAGCGCCAACTGGCCCAGACTAACCGCACGGGAGAGCCCTCGTGCTTGGTCCTGCTGGACATTGACTATTTCAAAAAATACAACGATCACTACGGGCATCTTGCCGGCGATGACTGCCTGCGCAGGGTGGGTCAACACCTCAATAACACGCTGAAGAGACCATTGGACACCATTGCCCGCTATGGTGGGGAGGAGTTTGCGATGATTCTTCCGGCAACGCCCATTGATGGCGCGTTGCGTCTGGCCGAGTCAATTGTCACAGATACGGCTGATCTTGGCATACCTCATGTTCAGTCACCCTATTCTGTAATCACCATCAGTTTGGGCGTGGCGGAGTTGCAGCCCGGCTCCGAATCCTCCAGAGAGGCACTGGACCGGGCCGACAGGGCCCTGTACCAGGCCAAAGAGTCGGGCCGCAATTGTCTCAGCGCCGCGCGCTCCCCTGACTGAAACGGTGAGTGGACCTTGCAAAGGTACCAACCGCAGTGTCGAGTGCTCTACGTCCGGTCGTGGCAGTGAGCACCTAATATTATAAAAGGCGACAGATACATATGATTTTCTCTAATGAAAACCGGCGTTTCGGAGTATTCAGGGGGCTGCCACTGGTTATCGTTGGCATCATAAGCATTTTCTGTATAAGCCTGATTGCCATCAAATTCCAGCTGCGAAACACGGTCGATCAGGAGACGACGCGATACGTCAGGGATCAACTGTCCATCAGAAACGACATGATTCTCGATAACCTGAAGGAAAACCGGGCCAGTCTTCGCTTTTTATTTGCCACCCCGCCCGTCGACGGTATCGTTCGGGCTCAGCTGAATAATGGCGTCGACCCCGCTACCGATAACTCAATTGATCAATGGCTAGACCGACTGCAGGTGATTTTCACAGTCTTCATGGAAAATCATGCGGATATCGCACAAATTCGCTTTATCGGCGGCGCTGAAAACGGCAAGGAACTGGTCCGGGTAGAGCGTCAGTCAGGCAATATCACCATTGTTCCAAACGAGGCTCTGCAAGCCAAGGGTGAAAGGGCGTACTTTCAGGTTGCCAAAGAACTGCCTCCAAATACCATTTACACATCCCGGATCGAACTCAACCGGGAGTTTGGTGAAATACAGTTTCCCCAGTGGCCGACCTATCGTGTAATAACACCCGTGTTTTCTGCAAGTGGGGAGTTTTTTGGTGCAGTAATTATCAATATTGATGCCACTTCGTTACTCAATTCGCTTCGCGGCAATATCAATCCCGGGCTGAAGTTTTATTTAATGAATGAGCGCGGTGACTTCATTCTGCATCCAAAAGAGGAATACCAGTTTCAGTTTGAGTGGGGCAACCCCGTCACCTGGGCAGACTTTTTTGGCGACACACTGGCAATGGATGATAGCCACCTGAACATTGTCCACGGCAAAAAATCGGGGGAAATTCTCCATTACATGGGCCATCGTTTTCCGCTCAATGGAGACTTGTCCAAAGGCTATCTGACAGCTGTTCTCGCGGCACCAGAAGACTTCATCGAATCTGTGGTAATGAAGCGCCTCTACGGCGCTATCACTATCCTGCTGGTGGTATTTGCGCTGTTTGTGGGAGCGGCGCTGTACTACCATCGCATGCTGACAAACAAACAAAAACTGATTGATGCCCGCTCGCTCTATCAGGCGATTGTTAGCGGGTCGACCGATGCCATTATCGTGCTCAATGGGAGTGCGACCATCACCCGCTGGAATGAGCCTGCCAAGGCGATGTTGGGCTACTTTGAATCGCAAATTCTCGGCAGAAAACTGTTCGATCTATTCCCAGATTCGGAGAATACCAATTTATCCACAACCACCCTGCAGCGCGTGCTCCACGGAGTTCGTATTGACCCTATCATCACCCAGGCTCGCTGTGAGGATGGGTCGCTTCTGGATGTGTCTGTCACGCTATCGCCGCTGGCGACAGCCGACAACAACAGCAGTGGCGTGACCGCTATCGTGCGTGATATTTCCGAACAAAAAGCGCTCGAAAAACAAATCAGAAACACCAACGCCAATCTGGAAAAAACTGTACACACGCGCACCAGGGAGCTTGAGGAGGCGCGCAATGAGGCGCTCGAAGCAAGCCGGGCGAAGAGTGAATTTCTCGCGGCGATGAGTCATGAGATTCGCACGCCTATGAACGGTATATTCGGCATGATGAACCTGCTGCGACAAGAGCCCCTGTCAAGTCAGCAGGAACACTATCTGGACATGGCAGAAAGTAGCGTGTCGTCTCTGACGGGCCTTATCAATGACATCCTGGACATGTCCAAAATCGAAGCGGGAAAATTGGAGATTGAAACCTTCGAGTTCGACTTGACCGCTCTCCTCCATACCTGTGTGTCATCCATGGCCATACAGGCGCAGGTCAAATCGGTTGAAGTGGTACTCGATACGGCAGGGATTTCTGACCCGATCGTCAAGGGCGATGCAAACCGGGTTCGCCAGATAATCACCAACCTGATAAGCAACGCGATCAAATTTACAGACAAGGGTTTCATTCGAGTCGTCGCGGCGACGCAATCGGCTGCGGAAGCCGATATCGAATTTGCATGCTCAGTGGAAGATACGGGTATCGGAATCTCTGAGGAAAGCCAGTCGAATCTCTTTCAGGCCTTCGCCCAGGAGTCCAGCTCCACCTCCAGGGCTTTTGGTGGTACGGGCCTGGGTTTGTCGATCAGCCAGAAACTGTGCCATTCCATGGGCGGTGATATTTCGTTGGTGAGTACAAAGGGAGTGGGCAGTACTTTCAGTTTTCATGTGGTTCTGGAACAGGCCGGCAATGTGCGGGGCTATCGTTATTATGTGGATTTATCCGACAGGCTGGCAGAGATTTATATGGATTGCAGGCCCGCGGCGCTGGCCGCTGGGCACATAATCAACGCCTGGGGCGGAACCACCCACACTGCCGATAAATCTGATTTTCTCAGTGTTGCTGCCAACACCGAAACCCCCTCAATCATTATTATTGATCAGGAGATATTTCTCTCCGAGCAGAGCCTAATCAAAAAACGCTTTCAAGCTGAAACGATCAAACCTTGTGTCCTGGTGGCCAGAATGCTGCAATCCAGAAAGGTCGATCTTTGTCTGGGCGAGGGCTGGAATCTCGCCAGCATTGACAAGCCACTGTCTTCGGTCAACTTGAGCAATACTTTGTCAGTCTGGTTTGGCAATTCGAACAGCCCCAGCGACGTTGTCAAAGAGCGCGCTGAAGCCATCCACGACAAGCAGCTGACAGGTGCGCACGTTCTCGTAGCGGACGATCATGCAATCAATCAGGAGGTCGCCGGCGGCCTCCTGCGGGCGATGGGCGTCACCGTATCATTCGCTGACGATGGCGAGGACGTCCTCTCCCTGCTGCAGGCTGCGCACTCTGATTCACGCCCGGATGTGATCCTGATGGACTGCCAGATGCCTGTTCTGGACGGCTTTCAAACAACGCGCAGCATCCGCCAGGGTGAGGCCGGTGAAGCTAACAGGGAAATACCCATCATTGCATTGACCGCTGGAGTGATGGCAGGAGAACGTGAACGTTGTCTCAATGCGGGCATGGACGACTACCTGACCAAACCCATTAACCCTGCCGAACTGACCGAGGCACTGGCCAAGTATTACACCAGCGACGAGAGTACGGAGGAGCTAGCCGGTGACGGCGAGCTATCCCCAGCGGGGATCTGGGACCGGGCCACTACGCTCAAACGACTCGACAATAACGAGGAACTTCTGAGCCGCATTACGGAAATCTATATTCGCACCACACCAGACCTAATGAGCGAGCTCTACCAGGCTCTGTCCAGTGCGGATGTAGAGCGGGTTGGGAGTCTCGCACATCAGTTGAAAGGGATTTCGGAGAATATTGGCGCAGTGGCAATCAGCGAAATTTGTCGTCTGCTAGAGCAGGACGCAAAGAGCCACCAGCCGGAGCACTTGTCCGGTCGCGTCGATCAGCTGAAGATCGAATACCAAAAGCTGGTTGCACTGCTCAGTAGCAGTCAGTGACGGTCGCTTTGAGCTTGCCAGGGTAGCGCTGCAGGCGCTCCCGCAGGCTCTCGGGTCTTAAGCGCTCGGGCGAGAACCCAGTCCGGGCGTTTAAGGGATTCTGGGCGTGTGATCTGCCGCACACCCTGGTGACACAGAGCTCGTGCGAGTCCACAGAGAAGACAGAAGCCGCAACCAGCGGTGGATATCGGGTGCGCCAGGCCCTATATTAACCGCACCACCGTCAGGCATTGTGCGTTGTTGGCAATCGCGTGCCGGGCAACAGCAGCGCGACATAATGATAATTCACAGCGAATTGAACCGCCCGGAAGGGATATTGTGGCTGGGTTAGCGAAAAAATTTACTGAAGTGGAGAGGACAGCGCGCTTTGATCGCGCCGCTGGCTATGTGCTCGACAATATGGAGGGCGCCGTCGATCGGGCAGCCTTTCTCGCCAAAACGGATATGCCCATAGCAATTATTGGTGCCCGAGGCACTGGCAAGATGTATGTAGCCGGCGTGGTGCACCAGGAGTCTGGTGGGGAGTCGGGCATGTTGTGCGCCATCGATTGCCGCGATTTTCGCAATCGCGAAATTGCCAATCAGAGTATCTCCGATGCGCTGGCTTCGTGCCGGGGCAAGACCCTGGTATTCAAGTACCCTCATCTGATGTGTGCAGACGCTCAGCACCGTCTGGCGCGGCAGCTCACCACCCGGATTGTCGCCGATACACAGCCCCCCGTGTCATTGCCACGCGCTAAATTTGTGGCCTTGTTTCCCGATACCATCGAGCGGCTGGTACAAAATCAGGCGCTCACCGAGCGACTCGGCAGTGTTTTCGCCGGCTATCCCATCTACGTACCGCCCATTAAAGACCGGCAACGTGCCGTGCAGCGTTGGGCCGACAAGATCCTGCAACAGGAATGTGAGGATCGCAGCTTGCCGGCCCGACAATTCACACCGGAAGCGGAAAAGGCCATGTTGTGTCACAGCTGGGATGGCAATATCAGTGAAATGCGCCAGCGTATTGTACACGCACTCCAGACCACCACCGGCGGCTGGGTCAGTCCCACTGACCTGGCGCTCTTCTGCAAGCCAGGGCAGCGCTCGTCGACGGCCACCGAACCGTTGCTGGACGGATTTGGCGGCGAGATTTCCACGGCCACGCAATACCAACCTACTGCGAGTGAACAACTGGCGCAGCGCCTGGCCGAAGCAGTGCATCGGGTTTTGAACGTCGAAAGCGCCCCGCCTCTGGGTATCTGGCTGGAGGATGAAGTGACCCTGGCGGTGCTGCAACGTAGCGGTGGTCAGCCTGCGAAGGCGGCCAGGCACCTTCACACAACATCACGCAATATTCAGCGCTGGCTGCCTCGCATTGAATTGCGCACCGAGCAACGGGCATCGTGTTTGCATTGGCAACCGGTTGCACGGCTGATTCAGAGCTGGATAAGTGAACAACCCGCCGATGCTGTCAGCCCGCTGGATTGGGCTAGAACCGTGCTTATACGACAGCTCGAATCGCAAGGTAGCCATTGCAGCGTAAAGCATCGGGCGACATTGCTGGGGGTGTCGGTACCAACCTACAACAAGCGCCTGAAGGAAATGGCAGCGGTTGACCAGCGAGTGTCCGGGTGGTGACGGAGTCTTCTGACAGTGGGGCCCCCGAGAGCGCCAGTGAACGGCAGCCGGTGCAGCACTATGCCCGGCAGTACCAGGCGTTGCTGGAGCAGCAAATTCCCACCGCGCTGGGTTTCTCGGCGCGGCTCAATATGTTGTGGGATTTAAGCGGCGCAGCTCCCGCACTGGACGAAGGCAGGGTGATTAGCCTGCTCGGCGTTAATGGCGATTGGCGTGAATCGGAGGTGCGCGGCTGGCTGCAAAAGGACGTTCTGCCACCGCGTCTGGAGCTCTACAACATGGTGAAGTTCCTGGTCGCCCAGCTGGGCGACCATCAGGACGTGCGGCACTGGGAGGCATTCCTGATCTACGGCCCGGGCGTCGTGTCATCGCCAGTGGATCACCTGCTGTACAGGGAGGACCATGGTCGGCGCGACATCGCTACGTTGATTTTTGCCCAGGTCACCGAAAACTACAAAATTCCGCCCACCGCTTACGATGCGGAAGAAGCTTTCCAGCGTTGCCTGACCCTGATGTACAAGCTCAATATCTACGAAATTCGCGATTTTCAGCCCGGTCACCTCGAGCCCTTCAAAAACTTCATGTTTTCCCGTCTTGACTGAGCAAAAGGTCAGTCTCGGTCTCGCCCTGCCCCGCGCTCCGGGTGAGGCACTGCAGCGAGAGTTGCTGCGCGCTGGCTACGAGGTGCATATTTCCCTGGACTCGCTGGGGCTGGCTGGTATCCCACCCGAGGTCTCTCTTGATGCCTGGATTTTTGATGCCAGCGCAGAGCACATGTTCGCAACTTTGCATCGAGGAAAAGGCGTGCTGTTTCCCGCCCGGGTACCACAGCTGGAGCAGCATGTAGCGGCCTGGTCTGCGGCGATGCTACAAGAGGTTGATGGTGTTCTGGGGCGGATTCCGGAGCGCCGCCCGGCGGCATACGCCGCCTGGAAAAATGTGCAGGCGGTCTGGTTGCTGGCCGGCTCTGCCGGGGCCTCTGCCGCCGTGCAGCGCTTCCTGTCCAGCTTTCGCAAAACTCCCCCGGTGGCTTTTCTCTACGCCCAGCACTACGACCCGGTGCGGCAGGAACAGTTGGAGCAGCTCACAGCAAGTAATGAGCTGTTCCACATGGAGTTGATACATCGCTCGTGCTGGCTGTCTCCCGGGCGGGTAGCGATTGTGCCACCTCGCCAGCGAATCCTGTTTGGGCCTTGTGGAGAGTTGCGCTGTGACCGCGATGGCTGGTCGGGCTCTCACACTCCCGATATCGATGAGCTGGAAATCCTGTTTGCAGCGGCGCCTCTGCCGGCCAGCGGAATCATTCTGTTCAGCGGGATGGGCAGCGACGGCAGTGGTAATCTTGATGTGTTGGACAGTAGCGGCACCCGTATCTGGGCCCAGGATATCGATTCCGCCATTTGTCGCGGCATACCACAGTCTGCAATGGCGACCGGCCGAGTGCATCGAAGCGGCACTCCCGAGGCCCTGGCTTTGGCCCTGAGCCAGCTCTACGTCTGATCCCCAGCGCCGCGTCTTTTCTGGAGAAATCTCCAGTTTTCCCTTGAAGCCCCCTCGCGCGCATCAAATACTGTGAATGCCAAACAAGCCGTGAAGTGGCCACGGAAACAACAGCTGCGAGGGTACCAATGACTGATCAAACGGAAGAACTCGATATTTCGGGTGTGAAAGTCGCCATAGTGGATGATGCTAAAACCATCCGTATGATGATGTCGCACACATTAAAGAACATGGGCTGCGAAGTGGAGTGTGCCGAGGACGGTTACAAAGCACTTGGCATGTTGCGGCGCTTCAAGCCCGATATTATTTTCCTCGATATTACCATGCCGGAGCTCGACGGGTATCAAACCTGCACCCTGATCCGAAACGCTGAAGATACCCGCAATACACCCGTAGTTATGTTGTCGTCCTCGGACGGCATCTTTGATATCGCCAAAGGTCAGGCCCGTGGTGCCACTGCACACGTCACTAAAATCCCCCCCGACTCGGTACTTCGCCAGCTGATTCACAACCACACAGCGGCGCGAAAGGCAGCCTGATAGATGACCAATTCCGCACTGTCCGTGTTTCGGGAGCTGGAGCACAACTACGAGCAGGCTGCCGTAGAGCGACCCGCCCCACCTGAGCACGTAATGATGTGGGTGGGCACCCAGCTTGGTATCGCGGGAGTGCCGATGTTAATTGGTGCCGGTGAGCTCGAAGAAATTATCGAGACACCGAGAGTGGCGCCGATACCGGGAACCAAGCCCTGGGTATTGGGCCTCGCTGCCCATAAAGGCGGCCTGCTGCCGATATTTTCCGGGGATGTACTGTTCCGCGGCGCGCCCTATTCCGGGCGGTTGCGCGAGTACTGCATGGTGATTCGCAGGCAGGGTCTGCATTTCGGTCTGACTCTCAGTAGTGTAAATCGCGATATGAAGTTTCCGCTTGAAGAGCGCGATATGGCGCAATCCGTGGATCCGGATTTTGCCGGGTTCTGTCTCGGCGGGTTTCATTTTGAAGACAGGTTTTTGGCGGTATTGGATATCGATAAATTAGTCGCTGACAGCTTGCTGAGTAGCGCATCGGCGACCGATGGCGACATTAATGAGGATGGGAATTCATGACCGAAGTTAAAAAAAGTGCGGCTTCTACCTTCTGGGTAAGCGTGATATCGCTGGCGATACTGGCATGTCTCGGGGGCGTGATTTACACCTTCGTCATGATTCAGCAGGAGGCTGGCGAAGAGGGAGAGTATCGTGCCATTGCGAACGACCTGCGTTTGCAGTCGCAGCAGGTGGTGGCCAGGGCTCGCGAGACCGCCCAGGGGGAGCAGGACACCTTCGATAGGCTGGCTGCCCAAGTCGCCCAGTTTAACGCCCTGTTAGCCGATCTTGATGGTTCCAACCTGGATCCCGAAGCCAGCAATATCACTGAGCAGTGGCAGCCGATTGCCACCTCGGCCCAGACCCTGGTCGATGCCGGTCCCCGCATCGTGTTTATTCACAATGTGTCTGAACAGCTGGAAAAAAATGTGCGTCCCATCCAGAGTGAATTCGCCGCTGTAGTGGATATCCTGCGCGATGAGTCCGTGTCCACCGACACCATTACTGCGGCCCAGAAAACACTGTGGTTAACTGAGCGCATTGCTCGCAACATCGACAAGATCCTTGCTGGCGGCGACGAAAATCAGCGCGCGGCGGATGAATTCCGCAGCGATGCTGCAAACTTCAACCGAACTGTCGACGCACTGCGCAATGGCAACAAAGTCATGGGCGTACAGCGTCTTACGGACCCCGATGCGACCGACGCCATAACCGCCGCAGCGGACCTGTTCTCGGTAGTCTCGAGCGACATCGAGCAGATCGCCGAGGCTGCTCCAGAAATGCGCAGTGCGGCTTCCGCGCGCCAATCGATCGCCGAATCGAACGCCGGGTTGTCCGACGCGATTTCTACTCTCATCCCTGCGATTGATCGCATGACCAATGCGCGAATGTACGACCGCAGCACTCTTATGGTGTTGTTTGGCGCGCCTGCCGTACTTGCAGTTGCACTGTTGATTCTCATGTATCGCAACCAGCGCCGGCAAGTGATCTACACTGAATCCGGTGTTTCCGACATCAACGGTGCACTGGTAAAAATCGCGGAAGGTGATCTCACCGTGCAGGCGCCCGAGCAAAACTCAGTGACGCGCGAAATTGCGCGGGAAATCAACGCCTCAACGGGGCGTCAGAAAGAGTTGATTCGGAATATCCGCACGCCCTTCGAAGTTGCGGTGGATGAGATCAACAAGATCGGCAAAACCGCCCAGGGCCAGATGGAAAAAGGCAAGGAACTGACTCGTTCTGTGGTCGAGTCCACCACGGCCGCCACCGAAATGGTGCGTACCAGTGAACAGATCAAAAGTTCTACGGTGAAGGCGGCACAAACCTCCGAACGCAACCGTCTGCAGGTGGCGCGCGGTTATGAATTGACCAAGGACATGTCCAAAGCCTCTGCCGATGTGCGCGAGTCCGTGCAGGAGACGTCCAAGTCAGCAAAACGACAGGGTGAGCTGATCCAATCGGTAACAACAGCCGCTGAATACATTCAGGCACTGAACACCAAGATTTCAGTGGTTGCGATCAATACCCGTATTGAAGCGGAGAAGGCGGGCGAACACGGCCGCCCGTTCCTCGGCATCGCCGAAGCTATTGGTGACCTGCTTCGAGAGGCGGAAGAGGAAGGCCGCAAGGTCATTTCGGAAGTGCGCATGCTGCAAAATCTGTCGGCGGAAAACCTGTCCAGTATGGAAAACACGGTGGGTACAGTTGTCACTATTCTTGAATATATCGATCGTCTGGATGCTTCGTTGGAGGAAATCAATGCGGGCTCCAGTGAAATTACCGCCATTATTAACTCGGTGGATGATGCCGCCGGCCAGTCGGCCGACAGTGCCCAGCACATGAACAGCTCGATGGCTGAAATCAGAGAGCGCAACCTGGATATTTCTGAATACAGTGAGCATACCCAGGTCGGTGTGAGTGCCCTGCAGCAATCGATGCGCGCTGTGGCACAGAACCTCAGCCAGTTCCGTATTGAAGAAGATGCGGCGGCCGGCGATGCAGGCCTGGCTGAACTGGATGACATGAAACACATTCCGGAAGCCAAGCGCATTTACGATGAGCGCGAAATGAGTGCGCTTGAAGACCGTGAGAACGAAAAAGTTTCCGTATGAGGCACGCTGCCCAACGCCAGTTGCCCCACCTGACCGGCCAGCAGTTTGTCCTTTTGATGGAGCAGCTGAAGCATCGCGCGGGCATCCGCATCGACAGCCCGCAGGGGGTTATCGAGTCCTGTGTGGGTGAGCGCATCCGGGCCCTGGGACTGGCGACCAGCGAGGACTATCTCGGGCTGTTTGATAACAGCATCAGTGCGCGGGCCGAATGGATGGCGTTGATCGATCTTCTGACAGTGAAGGAAACCCGCTTCTTCCGTCAGGGCGCCGCTTTAGAGGCAGTGGGCGAATACGTTGGTAGCTGGGCGCAGCGCTGCTCGCGGCAGGCCGATGCCGGCAATGGCTTTTCTTTCTGGAGTGCCGGCTGCAGTCGTGGCCAGGAGCTGTATTCCATCGCCATGGTCGTGGAACACCTGCTGCGCCAACGGGAGCCCTGGCTGGAATGGCACGGTATCGGTACCGATATCAGTTTTCAGGCGATTACCGATGCCCAGAGAGGCCAGTACCTGGAATCTGCCATAGAGCGTATTCCCGCCGCGTACCGCAAGGCATTTACCCGCGGCGAGGCGGATGGCAGCTGGTCGATCAGCGAGTGTATCCGCACTCGAACGCATTTTTTTCACAGTAATCTGCTGCACGTAAACGATGCGCCCTTCTCTGACTTCAATATTATTTTTTGCCAGAACGTACTGATTTATTTCGAGCATGAAAAACAGCTTTGGATAATGGATCAGCTGGCAGACCGGTTGCGACCCGGAGGGCTTCTGGTTCTCGGCGCCGGCGAAGATATGGGGTGGAAAAATAAACGCATGCAGCGCGAGTCCTGGCCTGGCGTGAGCGCATACATAAAACTGGAGGTGTAGTGGTGACTACCAAGACCGACATCGTGTCCCTGAAATGGGTGATCGGCCTGATGAACAAGCAGGCGGAGAATGCCGAGCAGGCACTGGTTGCGTACAGCAAGGACCCCAACCAGAAAAAACCGTTACTGCAATGTATGTGGGCGGTTCATCAGATTACCTCCACATTGCGTGCACTGGGAATCAAGAAAGGTGAGATGCTGTCCATTGAAATGGAACGCAGTCTGAACTTTCTGTACAAGGATCGGGTTCAGGGGGAGCGTCGCAAACTCACAATGGGCGGCCTGATGCAAGCGCTCAAAGTGTTGCCGGCCTATCTCGCTCACGTGCAGACAACCCGCATCGATACCGGCCAGGGTCTGGAACAGTATGTTAACGACCTGCGTCGCTGGGTGGGTGAACGGCCGCGCCCGCAGGCGTTTTTCTTCCACATGGAAATTCCCGACGATCTGGGCATTACTATCGGCGCCAGTCCGGCTTCAGACGACGAGATCAAAAGTCGCGCCAATGTGATGCTCGCGCTGTATCTGGAGATGGCGAAAGCGGCGCTGCGCAAGCGCAATGTCAGTGATAGCATGAAGACCGTGGCCCGCATATCCCGCAAAATGCAGAACCTGTTTTCGGGTACTGCACCGGAGCGCTTCTGGTTTGCCCAGGTCGGATTGTGCGAGGGCATTGCCGGTGGTCTGATTGCTCCCGATGAATGTATCGCGCAGGTGTTCAAAACCGGTGCCTTCATGATCAAGTACGCCCGGGAAAACGGCAGCGAACTCGACCCCTCAGTCGACTACAACAATTACTTGCAGCAGATGCTGTACTACATTGCGTCATGTAAATCCAGACCGGTGCACATCGCCAATATTCGTGAAGTATTTGGTATTGATGACAATACGCTCGAAGAGGCCAGTCGGGGCCTTATCCACATTGATGCGCTGGTGACCGCTCTGAGCGGTGCGCTCGAACAACTCAATGCGGTAGTCGATCACATCAATGCCAATGACCTGGCGTCAATTCGCAACGCGGATGAGCAATCCGGCGCGGAGGTGGTAGACGGCGTTGAACGTGCCATGTACCGATTGTCGGCTGCCGGGCAGGATGCCCATGCTGATTCTCTGCAGGCAGTGCACAGCAAGCTGCAAAGCGTTTATCGCGGAGACCATCGCGGTGATTCAGCAAAACTGGAGCAGGCCATCACCAGCATTGTGCGCGGCATCGTAGACGTCAAGCTGGATGTGGAATATAAGCTGGAGCACGGCGTATGCAGCACTTTCTCCAGCCGCGAGTTTGAACTGCGCGAGAGCGTGATCTCTGCGACATTTGGCCAGATGGCGCTGGTGGAAAATCATTTGCACGCGGTGCTGCGGCGCAAGGTGCTGGCCAACGCCCTTACCCGCAAGCCTTTTGGTATGGAAGGTACGCTGAAACTGACCCTCGCCTTGCATCGCTACCTGAACAAGACAGATCAGGGCCATGCGGAACTGCGCAAGGCCGTATTCGACGCCGACAATGGCGACGCTGATGTAGACCTGCTTTACGATCTGGCGATGCAGTTCCTGGACCAGCTGGACGATACGCCGGAACGCCAGGCGATGACGGTGTCCACGCAATTGCTGTCGGAAATTTCCGGTGCCTTGACATTCGCCAATCTGGAGCGCGAAGGCATGGTGATCGAACAGTGCCGGAAGTGGCTGGTGGCGGCGAGCAAGGCAGGTTGCGTGCGGGAAGACGACGCATTCCGCTGTTTTGCGGATGCCTTTGCCCAGATTGAATTGCACCTGCAGCGAACCATTATTGATCCGCTGGACGACACTTCGCACATGATCGCTTTTGCCGAGCAGCGTGCGGCAGAGCTCGACAAGCACATCGCCGAACTGTCGAGCGGCTCGGCTGTTGTCGTTGTCGAAAGCTCGGACACTGGCTCCGTGGCGCCAGTCGAAAAGGAGAAGAGCTATGTTGAAGACAAGGATATGCCGCCAGAATTTCGCGAAGTGTTTCTGGAAGAATCCGAAGAAATTGTCGCCGAGCTGACTCGCCTGATGGCGAGTTGGGAGCTGGACCCGGCAGTAGGTCATGAGCTGAAAGAAATTCGTCGCCACTTCCACACCTTCAAGGGCAATGGTCGCGCCGTGGGAGCCAACGTTCTGGGAGAGCTGGGCTGGTCTGCGCAGGATATGCTGGACCGTGTGCTCGATGGTGAAATTCCGCCGGACGACAATTTGCAGGAATTGCTGAAAAATGTGGTCGAAACGCTGCCGGCTCTGGTGGCTTCATTCAGGGAGCCGGGCGGTTTTGATGTTACCTCCACTCGAGCCCTGACCAATCGCTGCTTCCGTATGGCGGAGACCGGAGTCGACGATCTCGCCTCTGATATGCCTCAGCTCGAAGAGCGGCACAGCATGCCAGATGGCATTGCGAGCCAGAATCATAGCGCTCTTCATCCGGCAGGACATTCCTGAGCCTTGATCGGGATTCTGTTGAAGATACTGGAGAACGATAGTGCAATCAGATGACACCGGTCGCGCTGCCGACAAAGCGCCAAAGCCGGAGCTGGAATCCCAGGATAAAACTCTGCGGTGGTTGCTGGAACAGGATATGGAGGAACCTTCGGAGAAGGTGTTTCGTGTCACGGATAACAGCCGCTCCAGCGTCGACCTGAACGAATTTGAAACCGCGGTCGCCCGCCGCCCGATGTTTGGCGGTAACGACTCGGCCGATGACCTCTCCGCTTTTGTCGATGAAGAGATCGTGCTTTCCGGTATGGACGGAAGCAGCGATATTTATACCAGACCCAGCGCCGAAGCCAGCGAACTGACTGCCGGCAATGGCTACGATATCGTGGCCATCGACCATCGTCGCCATCAGGAAACAGACGGTGTGAGTGACAACTCCATAGATGATGGCACTGATATTCTGGGCTTGCTCGATGACGACGATATCGGTTCTCAACCGTTGGCCCTGCAACGCAAAGCGGCACCAAAAATCCAGATTAGGGAAGCCACTTCGGTAGCGGCCGGGAGTGAGGCGATTGTTCGGGGTCAAACCATTGATCGGAATATTGCAGCGCAGCGTGAAGAGTCGCCCGCTGAGACACTCCCGGCGGTGACAGATCCAGTTGATGACACCGGTGTTGTGCAGGCACCGGACTCGGGCGTCGCTCCGGTGGAGGAAGTGGCACTTCACAGCAATGAGTCCGGCGATGACCGTCACACAGTGGCCAATGGCGGCTGGTTGAGCGACCTGGCCGAAGACTTCGATCTGATCAACGAATCGGCACTGTCGTTAGAGCTCGACGAATCAGCCGCTGTGGATGACCTGTCTGAACTGGAGAACAGTGAACCGGTCGAGGAGGAATGGTTCTCCTGCGCAGAGGAGAATGCAGAACAACAGTGGCCCGCTGACGACTCGCTGCAAAGCAACAGCCTGGATCCGGTCGACGAATTGGATATGTCGATGTGCCGGGAGGAAACTGCCACAGAATCAGCACCGGCACCGGCAATGGCGCCCGAGAATCCGCCGGGGACGGACGCCCAGTGGCAGGCGGACCATGAACCAATGCTTCCGGTCAGTCTGGAAGCCGACGATTCTGATCTGGACCTGAGTGACGCAGCAGGGCCGGCGGTTGTCGAGGACCGTCGGGAACAAACCCTTTGGGCGCCTGGTGAGTCCGCGGTTGACGCGGTCATACCAGCTACTTCCCCCGTCACTGATGGTGTGAAAAATTTGGGCAGGGAACTTTCCCCAGCGCGACTTGAAGCTCAGTCAGAAACCGACCCTGAGCCGGAGGCGGGCGACGTGTTCAGTTACGTAAACAACCATGTCCCGCCGGTCGACGACGGCGAGTTTGACCGCTATCTGCTGCGCGGTGAGCACCTGGAAGAAACATTCTACGATTTTGAATCGCTGGCTGTAGAACGCACCGAAGGTGTCGTGTCGGTCGACCCTTCGCTGGATTCCGATCTGGATTACCACCAGGATTTCAGTCTGCCGCAGGATTTCAGTCCGGCCACGGTGGAGGCGCTGACGCAGGTGCTGGCACCGGTCATGCAAGAGTTATCTCAGGCAGTCGAGCTGCGCCTGAAGGAACTGCAACTGCCGGCTGACAGTGTGGTGCTGGACGCTATGCTGGCCACTGACCCCCTGTCTTGCCGGCAATGTGCTGACGGGGGCTATGCGCCGGTGGTCAGTGTGTGGCAAGCACCGGCAGTGCTGCAGGCACTGGACTCAAGTGAGCAGCTGGCGCTGTGTGTGCGCCTGGTCTTTCGGGACAGCGGCGAGCCCTGCAACGACCTGTTTCAGCAAGGCTTCACGGCGATTGCGCCGTTGACCGAGGTCGCAGCGGAGTCCTGGTCGATATGGCGACACTCTGGCCAGGCACCCGGTGATCGCGGCGCTGAGCATGGTACTGCCAGTGCGGCGCCGGGGCTTTTGCTGGACTGTGAGCCGGCCAATGACGCCGATTTGGTCGGCGAGCCAGTGGCGCCTGACTGGTCCGGGGTGGATAGCCGGGAAGCTCCGACCGTCGATCGGGATTCGCGGATAGATGCGTTGGCGGGCTTGCCTGAGGGCCTGGATCTCGAGCCACCGAAACACGAAGCTGCGCTGCTGGACTGGATGGACGAAACGATAGCTGACGACGAGTCCGACACCTTTTCGATGACGGATGGCGATTGGCTGTCAGAGCCGGGTCTGCCCGATGATGAAGGCGTGTTGGCCCTGCTGGATGAGGTCGCGTTGGAAATGCAGGATGAGCTGGCGGTGGCCGACGAGGCGTTTGGCTCCTCGGTGCCAGTGCCCGCACCCGCACCCGGCCTCGAACTGCCCTCGGCCGGATCAGATAAAGACCCGTATGCAGAGCCGGATACCGAACAAGTGTTCGAAGCGCTGAATATTTTTTCCAGCGCTGAACTCGATGACTGGGACGCAGATGATGACACTGTGCTGGATGTGGATGTAGACGCTCTATTCGAGAGTCTCGGCGCCAGCAGCGAGGCGGACATCGGCGATATTTGTGGTGTTGAGGTGGCCGAATTCGACAGCACCGAAACAGCCGAAGACCTGGTAGAACCCGCTGTCGGGTCCCAGCCGGTTGCTGAACTGCCGGTTAGTGCCGCTATTGGTTCCTGTCAAAGCGATGATGCCCAACGGGATGACAGCCGTACCGCGGCGTCACCGGAGACAGCCAACTCTGCCTGGTGTATACCCGCCAATATCCGTTTCAACTCCACCAGTCCCGGCAGCTCGGAGTTATTTCGTGATTTCCTCAATGCCTTTCTGGAGGAGGGTGCGGTAGAAATCGAAAAACTGGAGGACGCGGTTGGACAGTGGGAGCAGGACTTCGAGTCGGCGGCCGGGAGCGACGTCGTGCCGCGGGTACTGCACAACCTCAAGGGGATTGCCAAGGGTGTTGGCCTGCAGCGCTACGGTACCTTCATACACAATTTTGAAACCCTTCTGGCGGCGCTCGCCAGGCCAGCGCCCGGTGCCGAAGAGGCGTATTTCAGCATAGTAAACGCCTGGCTCGACACTGCGGTACAGGGCTTTGAACATATTCGAAACACGAAGACCGATGTACTGAGCGAGCTGCCGCAAGTCAAGGGGTGGGGGCAACCCCACACGGTGGAAGATAGCGCCGTTGTGATAGACAGCGACAGCGAGGTGCGCGCTGGCAATCCGGTACGGACCCGGGAGAGGCAGCAGGACAAGCAGCTGGCCGACGAGGGCGCCAAAGTACTGACAGCACAACAAACAATCCGCATGACATCGGGGTCACTCGATCACCTGCTGAATCTCAATAACCAGGCGCAACAGTTGGGAGTACGTGCCTCGCAAAGCACCCTGAAAAGCAAGCGTGCAGCGGTGGAGTTGCTGGCGCGGCTGTCGTCGGTGCGGTTGCACATTACCAAGATTGCCGATCGTGCGCTGCAGAACGTGACTGCACGGGGCGGGCAGGTCGGGACCGATCTCGACGCGCTGGAGATGGATCAGTATTCCGAATTGCAGGAAGCAGCCAATATTCTGCGCGAGGGCATCGAGGATCTGGATGATCTGATTCACGTGTCGACGCGCCAGACCGCGTCGGCCGAGGCGCTTCTGAAACAGCAGGCCTCCGTGGTCAGCTCGCTGGGCTCGGCGATTCGCGATGCGCGGGTAGTGCCGGTGTCACGTCTGATGCCGGGATTGCGACGTATTGTGCGCACGGTCGGTGCCGACCTGGGTAAAGCAGTGAACTTCCGGGTGCTCAACGAAGTGGGCAAACTGGATCGTGACAGCCATGTCTGCTGCCAGGTTATTCTGGAGCACATGGTGCGCAATGCGCTGGACCACGGTATCGAGCTGCCCGAAGCGCGCCGGGCAGCGGGCAAGCCCGAAACCGGCCAGATCAGCATAGACGTCAGCAAGGACGGTTCCGATTACCTGATCAAGCTCAGCGACGATGGTCGGGGTATTGACCCTGCACTATTGCGCGAAACGGCGTACACACGCGGGCTCGACGTCAATGTTTCGGAATTGAGCGATCGCGATGTTCTGCGACTGATTTTCCACAAGGGTTTTTCAACCGCGGCCAAGCTCAGCGAAATTTCCGGTCGCGGCGTGGGCATGGATATTGTCCTGAGCGAACTGCAACAAATCGGAGGCGAGATAGATATTGAGTCCACTCTGGGCGTGGGCACCAACTTCACCGTACGCATTCCATCCAACGTCAACGTCAACGGCGCCCTGCTGGTGACAGCGGGTG
>Ga0115567_10002342_pt1 | contig 18702 bp, 20 predicted proteins | sample COGITO_mtgs_1204_2_FD_88679 | JGI IMG/M metagenome (GOLD analysis project Ga0115567, IMG submission 88679) | Pelagic marine microbial communities from North Sea - COGITO_mtgs_120412 | ecosystem: Environmental > Aquatic > Marine > Epipelagic | place: Germany:Helgoland, sampling site Kabeltonne... | reverse complement strand
CTGCGCAAACCTGCAATCCTCGAGCAGATCAACGCGGCACGGCCCGAAGGGACGCTGCCGGTAGAGCCTGATCAAGCCGCCGGATAGTCGCGCAGGAATACGGGTTTTTCCGGTGTCGATATATCGGGCTGATAAGCATATCCGCCGATGTCGAAATCTTGGATTCCTGCTGGATCGGCAATCCGTTTCTGCACAACAAAGCGGGCCATCGCACCGCGCGCTTTCTTGGCGAAAAAGCTCACGGTCTTGGGCCCTTTGCCGTCGCGCTTGTCTTCCATAAATTGCGGCGTGACCACGCGTAGCTTGAGTGCCTTGAGGGCAACGGCACCGAAATATTCCTGACTTGCGCAGTTGATCAAAACCTCGCTTCCAGTTTTTTTTGCCTGCGCATTCAATGCTTTGGAAATCGTATCGCCCCAATAATCATAAAGATTTGCCCCCCGCCGTGTCTTGAGCCGGCTGCCCATCTCCAAACGGTAGGGCTGGATCGCATCAAGCGGCCGCAGCAGCCCATAAAGTCCCGACAGAATTCGCAAATGATCCTGAGCAAACGTGATTTCTTCTTCGTTTAAACTGGCCGCTTCCAACCCTTGATAGGTATCCCCTGCGAATGCTAGCGCGGCAGGACGCGTTTCCGCCGCCTCAGGCGTTGCCGCAAAAACCCGAAATCGGTCACGATTGAGCCGCGCCAGATCGTCACTAAGGCTCATCAGCCCCTTCAGATCGCCCAAAGTCAGATTTCGCGCGGTCTTGGCCAACCGCACGGCATCGCCCTGATAATCAGGCTGCGTTAGCGGCATGTCCCGTTCCGCCCAATCCAGCCGCTTGGCCGGTGAAATCACAACGAGCATGTCATACCTCCTCTGTCTGCAATGGCATCTAGCCCGCCCCACGCAGTACGTCCAGAAACGCAGCGCCAAAACGTTCCGCACGGCGATCACCCAGCAGACGAAGCAGCGCATTGTCATCGGCCCTATGCAACTGTGCGACGCGTGCCAATTGCGATGCAGAACAACTCAACGGCTTGTCCGTCCCCATCTCACCACGTGCCAGCGTCGTCTGAACTTCCAATAGCTTGTCATAGACTGAACCGGCATTGCGCCCTGCCAGCTTGCGCCGTGAGGGATGCATAATTTCGGCCTCGCCGTTGATGACCTGCAAAAAGGCGGACCCATAGCTGTCGAGCTTTTTCGCCCCCACACCTCCGATCCGCGTCATCGCGTCCAAATTTGCTGGGCGCTGCTCCGCCATCTCGATCAGGGTCCGGTCGGTAAAAATGATGTATGCAGGCACTTTTGCGGCCTCAGCAAGCGCACGACGTTTTGCCTTGAGCGCGCTCAACAGCGGCGCGTCTTCGTCACTGACCATCGCCTTGACGGCGGGTCTGCGCGCGACGCCTGCCGCCTTGATGCTGTCACGGCGCAGATCAATGCTTGATTCGTCCCGCAGGATAGGCAGCGCGGCATCCGTCATACGCAGTGCCCCATGGCGTTCTGCATCGGGGCGGATCAAGTCACGACCCATCATCTGCCGGAAAATCGCCTGCCATTCGTTGCGGTTGTATTCACCACCCACGCCGTAAGTCGGCAGCGATTGATGTCCACGCTGTTTAACCTTGTCAGTCTCATTGCCCAGCAAAATGTCAATCAAATGCCCTGCACCAAACCATTCATCCGTGCGTAACATCGCCGATAGGGCCTTGCGCACGGCTGTCGTCCCATCGAACACCTCTGCAGGACTGTCGCATAGATCGCAGCGGCCACAGGTCACGTCCGCCTCGCCGAAATACCCAAGCAGGTTCTTGCGCCGACAGCTTAGCGCCTCTGCCAATCCCAGCAGCGCGTTTAACCGTGCGTGATCGGCCATGCGACGTTCCGGAGGTGCCGACCCTTCGTCGATCTGGGTTCGGCGCAGGCGGATATCTTCGGGGCCGAACAGCGTCAGCGTTTCGGCGGGGGCACCGTCACGACCTGCCCGGCCGATCTCCTGATAATAGGATTCGATACTCTTGGGCAGATCGGCATGGGCGACCCAACGGATGTCAGGCTTGTCGATACCCATGCCAAACGCGACCGTGGCGACGACGATCAGCCCGTCCTCCTGCTGAAACCGCCGCTCCGCGATACGCCTATCCTCGGCCTCCATCCCGCCGTGATAATGGAGCGCGCCATGTCCCGTTTCGCGCAAAGCGCGCGCGATGCCCTCGGTCTTGGCACGCGTACCGCAATAGACAATCCCGGACTGTCCTTTGCGAGCGTCCGCAAATGCCAAGATTTGCTTTCGCGGGCTGTCCTTGGCGGCGAAGGCCAGATGGATATTGGGTCGGTCGAATCCTTGCAGGAACGCGCGGGGCTGGGAGCCGTCAAACAGCTTTTGCACGATCTCGGCCTGCGTTTCAGCATCCGCCGTCGCAGTAAATGCTGCCAGCGGAACATCCAGCGTGCGTTTCAACTCTCCGATACGCAGGTAGTCGGGACGAAAATCATGCCCCCACTGGCTAACACAATGCGCCTCGTCCACCGCGATCATTGTCACACCGACGCGGCGCAACATACCCATGGCGGACCCGGCTGCCAACCGCTCTGGTGCCATATACAAAAGCTTGAGCGTACCCGCTTCCAGCGCTTCCCACACAGCATCGGTTTCTTCATCCGTATTGCCAGAAGTAAGCGCACCCGCAGAAACGCCGGCCTCCTGCAGGGCGCGAACCTGATCGCGCATCAGTGCAATCAGTGGCGAGATCACGACTGTGACCCCCTCCCGCATCAGCGCAGGCAGCTGAAAGCAAAGAGATTTACCGCCACCCGTCGGCATGATCGCCAGCACGTTTTCACCTGCTGTCACTGCTTCGACGATCTCGCCCTGACCGGGGCGAAAAGCGTCGAATCCGAATACGTCACGAAGAAGCGTGGCAGCGCCTGTCATGGGAAGCCTTGTGTGTTTATCTGCTCGTTAATGCAGACTCCCACACAAGGATTGCGTGAACAAGCCCCGCACATTCATTGTTCTTCAAATATGTATCGTTTGCGACAGATCAGTAAAACGCGGAAGCATTATTTTGCAACACGATCCGCAATATCGCGACCCCGACCAGAACCACCAGCGGCGCAAGGTCGATCCCGCCCATCTGCGGCAGCACACGGCGAATGGGGCTGTAGATCGGCTCAAGAATGCGATTCAGTCCGTACCAGATTTGCGACACGATCGGCTGGCGCAGGTTCAATACCTGAAAGTTGATCAGCCACGACATCACCACATGCGCGATGATAAAGAACCAAACGATGCTCAGCAGCAGTTGCAGGATTTCGTACAGGGATGTCATCAGCAGACCTCATTTCAGCATCGCACTCAGTTAAGCGCCGCCGGACCAAAGAGCAAGAGTGCCGCAAGGTTCACAGTTGACGCGCTTGATGTGCGCTACATTTTGTTTGCCAAAAGGAAACCGTCCATGTTCCCCTTCATCCGCCTGGCCAAGGACGTATCCCTTGCCGCCCGTGCGCCGCGCCTTGATGCGCTGACCGACCTTCATATCAGCCACCATCGTTGCTGGCTGCAGGACCTAGATGCCTTTGCTGAGATGAACAACGGTCGTGTCCTGACGCTCTATGATTTGGGGCGGATCGGCATGGCCCAGCGGGTGGGACTGATCGCAGTCCTGCGGCGTGAAAAATGGGGACTGACGATGGCGGGATCAAGTGTGCGCTATCGCAAACGCATTCTGGCTTTCGAGACTTTCGAGACTTTCGAGATGCGTAGCCGCGCGGTATGCTGGGACGACAAATTCACCTATATTGAGCAGTCCATGTGGAAGCGGGACGGCGAATGCGCCAGCCATGTTCTTTATCGCGCTGCGGTTACGGATGCGGACGGATTGGTCGCGCCGCACCGCGTTCTTGCCGCAATGGAACAGGGGCTTCAGTCACCGTCCATGCCCGATTGGATCACCAACTGGACACAGGCCGAAGCGACCCGCCCGTGGCCGCCCATGCAAGACAGCTGAGGCTTGGCGCCTGCCACCGCCCTGTTCTATGGTGCGCAAACGGGGGACGGACATGGCGGAGATTACACAGCGCAAGCGCATCTGGGGCTGGTACTTTTTTGACTGGGCCAGCCAGCCTTACAACACGCTGCTGCTGACTTTCATCTTTGGCCCGTATTTTGCGCAAACCGCCAGCGCGCATCTAATCGCGGGCGGCATGGCCGAGGGTGCCGCCAAGGCACAGGCGCAGGCCTATTGGGGTTGGGGGCTGACCGTAACGGGCCTGACCATCGCAATCCTTGCTCCGATCCTGGGCGCAATTGCCGACAGTTCTGGCCGCAAGATGCCGTGGATCTGGGTATTCTCCGCGCTGTACGTCATTGGCTCTGCTGCGCTCTGGTGGACGGCCCCGAGCGATTTTTCGGTCCTCTGGGCCCTGTTCTTTTTCGGTATCGGCCTCATCGGGATGGAATTCGCAACGATCTTCACCAATTCCTACCTACCCGAGCTTGACGATGATCCGGCAGAGCTGGGACGCATTTCCGGTTCCGGCTGGGCGTTCGGCTATGTGGGGGGCGTGCTCGCGCTGGTCATCATGATTGCGCTGTTTCAGGCGACACCAAGCGGGCGCACCATGTTCGGCCTGTCGCCCCTTTTCGGCGTGGACCCCGCGACCAAGGCGGATACACGCATCGTCGGGCCCCTGACCGCCGTCTGGTTTGCGGTCTTCATGGTTCCGTTTTTCGTCTATACCCGCGACACGATCAATCCCAATGCAGCAAAATATAAATTGGGCAGCGGGTTGCGCGACCTCGCAAGAACCTTGCGAAATCTGCCGCGTCACCCGTCGCTGATGGCATATCTCGGCTCATCCATGTTCTACCGCGATGCACTCAACGGGATGTACACGTTCGGAGGCATCTACGCGGTCGGTGTATTGAACTGGTCGCTGATCGATCTCGGAATTTTCGGCATTCTTGCAGCGATCTCTGGCGCGGTATTCTGCTGGATCGGCGGACGGGTGGATCGCGCCGTCGGACCAATGCCGGTGATCGTCACGTGCTGCCTGATCCTGATCGCCACGGCTGTTCTGATCATCTCGCTCACACCGACTTCCATAATGGGAATCACGCTTGCCGATGGGTCCTCCGCCTCTGATATCGCCTTCTACATCTCGGGCGCGCTCATCGGGGCTGCTGGTGGTGCGCTGCAGGCATCCTCCCGCAACATGCTCACACGGCAAGGCAACCCGGATAGGATGACCGAAGCGTTCGGGCTCTATGCGCTGTCAGGCAAGGCGACATCGTTCCTTGCGCCCGCATCAATCGCCTTTGCATCCGAAATTACCGGCAGCCAGCGATTGGGAATTACTCCGGTTGTGGGGCTGTTCATCATCGGGATTATCCTTTTATTGTGGGTCAAACCGCAGGGAGATTTCGCGAGATGATTCTTAGGAAAGTTCTGACTGTCGCCACTTTGGGCTTGTTTTTGGGCAGTTGCGGGGACTCGTCGCGTGACATTGACGGCAGCCGGTCCGCCTCTGTCATCCTGCCGACCATCGGGTCTTCCGGCGGGGCACTCAGCAATGTAGAGGCCAAACGCCTGTTCGGTGCGAAATCCGGTCCTGCCACGCTGTCCTCTGCGTCCTTTGGCGGCTATGCAAAGGGTTGCATTGCAGGGGCACAACAACTGCCGGAAACAGGACCCACATGGCAAGCGATGCGTCTATCGCGCAACCGCAATTGGGCGCATCCTGAAACCATCGACATGGTAAAAAAACTTAGCGCATTCGCCGCAAGGCAACCCGGTTGGGCGGGCTTGTATGTTGGCGATATGAGCCAGCCGCGTGGTGGTCCCATGCTGACCGGACACCGCAGCCACCAGATTGGCCTCGATGCGGATATCTGGATGTTGCCACCTGCACGTCTGAACCTGACGGCGGGCGAGCGTGAGAATATTTCCTCAATCACCATGCGTCGTGCCAGCGGGGCCTATGTCAACAAAAGTTGGACCCGCGCGCACCATGAAATCATCAAGGCGGCGGCCCAGGACCCCCGCACGGCCCGCATTTTTGTGTTTCCCGGTGCCAAGGTCCAGATGTGCAATGATGAAAAAGGCGACCGCAGCTATCTGCGAAAAATCCGTCCTTGGTACGGCCATCACTACCATTTTCACGTGCGCCTGAACTGTCCCAAGGGTGCGCGGGGCTGTACCAGTCAGACGCCTCCGCCCGCTGGAGATGGCTGTGCCGATGCACGTCAATGGCAAGCCAATATTCTCAATCCACCGCCGCCAAATCCAAACCCTCCACCCGCCAAAAAACGGCGCGAACTGGTACTTGCGGACCTGCCGCAGCAATGCAAAGCAGTGCTTGACGCGAACTGAACCTTGCGTGCGCGCGTGGCAGGGCCTAAAGCATCCCGGTCTGCGATTCCCGCAGGCCAAGTCGCCGCACCCTTGCAAAAAACGGTTCTGATATGACACGCACGCATCTTCCCGGCGTTCTCGCCATGGCCACCATTGTCGTGGCATCCAATATTCTCGTTCAATTCCTCTATGGTGACTGGCTGACGTGGGGGGCGTTCACCTATCCATTTGCGTTCCTGATCACTGATGTGATGAACCGCGTCTACGGGGCCGCCGCTGCGCGCCGGGTGGTGCTTGTGGGATTTGCGGTTGGGCTGATGTGCTCGCTGATCGGCACACAGATCATGGGCGAATTCGGTCCGCTGGTGACTCTGCGCATCGCCATAGGTTCGGGCATCGCATTTCTGGTCGCGCAAATGATCGACGTGAGCGTATTTTCTGCTCTGCGTGGCGGCGCATGGTGGCGCGCACCCCTCGCTTCGACCCTCATCGGCAGCACCATCGACACGGCGCTGTTCTTTTCCATCGCGTTTTCTGGCGCGCTGTCTTTCGTACACACCGCAACCGATGTCAGTTGGGCCGCTGAGGCGTTACCAATACTGGGCTTCGGGCCGGTTGCCCCACTCTGGGTATCGCTTGCCATGGCGGACTGGACGGTCAAGCTAAGCCTGGCGCTGATTGCTCTCGTGCCATTCCGTGTGATCACGTCACGAATGGTAACGAATCTTTAACGAAAAAAGACTTTGCGTTTCGCGATACTTGTGCGACGATTCAAGTGATTTAAACAAACGCAAAGGAGGTGATCTAGTGTCAAGAACGGTACTGGAGCGAGGTGTCGGAATAACTTGGGAGATAGCCTGCTAGGGCAGCCCTTGGCAGTGATTAATCCCGAGTGGACGTCGGTCTAACCGATATCACCTCCTACAAGCCATTCGATTGGGCCGCTCCGGTAACGGGGCGGCCCTTTTCGCTACTTCACCTTCTTACTCAGCAATGTCATTCTGGGCCCATGCTATACATCACCGACAGCATCGCCATTCAGGACTGGGAACTGACAGAGAACTTTGTCCGGTCCTCCGGTCCGGGCGGGCAAAATGTAAACAAGGTCTCCTCGGCAGTCGAACTGCGGTTCGAAGCAGCGACATCCCCGTCCTTGGCCCCGCCAGTCAAAACACGGCTGAAACGCCTTGCCGGACGACGCTGGACCAAGGAAGGTGCGCTCATCATCCAGTGTGACGAAACCCGCAGTCAAGCCCGCAACCGTGATATCGCGCGGGACAGACTTGCTGACTTGATCAAGTCCGCTGTCACGCCACCCAAACGCCGTATTGCCACACGGCCCACGTTAGGGTCGAAAAAGCGCCGGTTGAAAGCCAAGAAAGTGCGTGGCGAGGTCAAGGCGTTGCGCGGTCCCGTCGACCCGGATTAGGATCTTCGCAGCAGGTAAATATCCATGATCCAGCCGTGCTTTCTGCGTGCTTCAGCCCGACGCGCGATGATGCGCGGCCCAGCGTCACTCAACGCGCCTTCGTCTATGATCTGTTCTTTCATGCCGACATAGCCGCCCCACCAGATGTGGATGCCCTTTGGGTCAAGTGTCTGGAATGCGCAATCACCATCCAGCATCACTGCGATCGTATCGACATCCATCGGCCAGCCCTCATCGCGCAGACGCCGACCTGTGGTCACAGTAAACGGCGCGCCGATCTCGTTGAGCACAGTTGCGTGCGCGGCCGTCAGCCCTTGCAAAGATGTGATGCCGGGAATGACTTCGATCTGCGGAGGCGGGCTCAGCCGTCCAGCAATCCGAAGCGTGCTGTCATATAGTGACGGATCGCCCCAGACAAGCAGTGCAACGTTTTCCGATCGGGGGTGGGCAGCGATGATGTCCTGCCAAATCACGGCAATCGCCTTGTGCCAGTGATCAACACGTTCGCGATAGCTTGCAATCGCCTCATCCCGAACTGGAAGGTCAAATTCTGCCAATTTGGTCTCTGAATTCGTGATGACTTCCGCGCAGATGTCCCGACGCAGTTGCGCCAGATCATCTTTGCGGTCTCCCTTGAGGGGAATCAAAATGAGATCTTGCACATTCATTGCACGGATAGCCTGCAACGTCAGATGCTCAGGATTCCCCGTGCCGATACCGATCAAGGTCAGTTTCACGCCGGTATCCTTGCCACTGCCTTGTGACGCAGACCGCCCAATACACGCGCGTCCACAAATTTGCCGTCGGTCGATGCCGCATAGAGTTGCGCAAAACGCTTGAGGTCAGGCAAATCCTCTGCCGTTATATCGCCGAACAGATATGCCACCTTACCGGGTGCACGAAACGCCACAGTCTGATCACGCGTGCAGCCAGACATGCAGTCGATACCAACAACACTGATACCCTTCATTGCGGCCAAAACAGTCTCTAAAAAGCCGTTCTGACCCAGAGTACAGGTCGTGCAGACGAACATCTTCATCCCTCGCATTCCGCGAGGGGGCCATAGAAAATCAATGCTGGCGTTGTGCTGGTCGCTGTCTCAAGATGTCGTGCAAGCGACTCTATTGTGTATCTTTCAATCCGCTCTGCCGGTGTCGATACCGCCTCGGCCAGCATTGCGGGGGTGTCACCAGACAGTCCGTGTTCAATCAGCCGCGCCGCGAGTCCTGCAAAGGTACGCTTGCCCATATAGACCACCGTCGTCGCCAGCGGATCAGCAAGTGCCGCCATATTGACGTCCTCGGGTAGCGCGCCGGTTACGTCGGCACCCGTAATGAATTGCACCCGTCGCGCCGTCAGTCTGCGGGTCAGCGGGATACCGGCGGTCGCGGCCGCCGCTGAGGCACTTGTCACCCCCGGGATAATCTCAAACACGATACCCGCGGCGCGCAGGGCAGTGATTTCCTCTTCCAGGCGACCGAACATGCCGCTGTCACCGGATTTCAACCGAACGACTCTCATGCCAGCCTCGGCATATTCCACCAATACGCGGCTCACGTGGTCCTGCTTGGGCGATGCGCGGCCAGCGCGCTTGCCCACGCCGATCAAGTCTGCATCACTTCGCGCATGGCTCAAAATGGGCCCCGACGAAAGATCGTCAAACAACACGACATCCGCAGCTTCCAGCCGCTTGACCGCCCTGACTGTCAATAACTCCGGATCACCCGGACCCGAGGACACGAAGGATACGAAACCACTCATGATGCCTCTGCGATGAGATGAAAGAACGTGCCTGTCGCCTGACCGCCGCCTTCAAAGCGGCGATAGGATCCTGTTTCTGCCACCTCCAGATCGTTGCTGTCGGTAATCCGCGCGAGCGGTGCATCAGGTTCGGAAATGATGCTGGCGTAGTGAAACTCATGGCCGCGCAATGCCGCCTTTGCATTGTGACCCGGCATCGGTGCATGCAAATCTGCCTTGCGATAGCCAAGATGCATCTTTCGTTTGGCAAAACTCGTCTCTAATCCGAGTAATCCAGCCATTTCATGTCGCGCACCCTTTGCATCTACAAGGCCTGCACCCATCGCCATGTAGCCACCACATTCACCATGCACAGGCCTCGTTTGCGCAAAGGCGCGCAAGCCCGTCCGAAAGGTTTCTGCGGCAGACAACTTTCCGGAATGCAGTTCTGGATAACCACCGGGTAGCCAGCAGACATCGGCACTGGCCTCTGGCGCTTGATCCTCCAGAGGCGAAAACGGCAACACTTCGGCACCAGCAGCGCGCCACCCGGCAAGTTGATGAGGATAGACAAACGCAAAGGCATCATCCTGCGCGAGGGCGATGCGTTGACCGGGGGGCGTGATTAGTACCGGCAGTGAGGCCTGCTGCGAACCGCCCGCTGCTGCTGCGCGCAAGGCTGCGATATCCACGTGTTCGGCCACAAAGGCACCGACATCCGCAAGAATTTGCGGTAGGTTTTCCTGCTCACCAGCTTGCACGAGGCCCAAATGCCGTTCAGGCATTTCGATCTCCTTGCGGCGCGGCAGCGCGCCAAAGACGTGCACGCCGACCTGCTCCATTCCGACGCGGACCAGCGCCTCATGGCGGGGCGACGCGACACGGTTCAGCACGACACCGGCCAAACTCACATCAGGGCGCATTGTCTTGAAGCCAAGCGCAGTTGCGGCAACTGATTGCGCCGCACCCGACACGTCCAAGACCAAAACCACAGGCCAGCCCATCAGCGCGGCGATATCCGCGCTGGCCCCATTGCCAGTAGCACCGGGCAACGCAACCCCGTCAAACAATCCCATAGAACCTTCAGCAAGGATCAGATCAGCCCCCGCCGCATTCCCGATCAACCCATCAATCCGCGCCCGGTTCATGGACCAGCTATCAAGATTGAACGATGCGCGGCCCGATGCGGCACTATGAAACGCCGGATCGATATAGTCTGGTCCACTTTTAAACGGCTGCACCGCCACGCCTTCGGCGCGCAACGCGGCCAAAAGACCCAAGGTCAGAGTCGTTTTTCCCGTCCCGGAAGACGGGGCAGAAATGAGCAGGCCGGGGGGTATCATTTGGCCTCCGGGAAGCGGGGTTCAGTTCCGACCGGGCGAAACCGACGATCGTAATCGCCAGCATAGAGTCTGCTTTCGCCGAACTCCTCAGCACCGATGGCATGTCCGACAAGGATCAATGCCGTGCGCTCCATCTCCGTTCCGATTGCGGTCTGCAGGGTCGACAGCGTCGCCTTGACGACACGTTCATCCGGCCAACTGGCGCGCCACACCACGGCGACAGGGCAATCTGGCCCGTAGTGCGGCGTCAATTCGTCGATCACCTTGTCCAAAACATGTACCGACAAGTGAATGGCAAGCGTTGCTCCTGTTGCAGCGAAGTTGGCAAGGGTCTCGCCTTCGGGCATCGTCGTGGCGCGCCCGGATGTTCGCGTTAAAACGACCGACTGAGCGACACCGGGCAACGTCAGTTCCGCCGCCAGTGTGGCAGCCGCCGCGGCAAAGCTGGGGACGCCGGGGGTCACATCGTAAGATACACCCATCTCGCGTAGGCGGCGCAGTTGTTCACCCATCGCGGACCAGATCGACAAATCGCCGGAGTGCAGCCGCGCGACGTCATGACCATTGGCATGCGCATGCGCGATCTCCGTCATGATTTCGTCCAATGACAGGCGCGCAGTATTCACGACATGCGCGTCTTTTGGACAGTATGACAGCAGCGCCTCCGGCACCAAGGATCCCGCGTAAAGACACACAGGACAAGCAGCGATCAGGTCACGCCCCCGCAGAGTTATCAGATCGGGTGCGCCCGGCCCCGCACCGATGAAATGTACCGTCATGTGTCGCTTTCCTTTGTCTCAGCAATCGCAGCCGTGGCCATACCATCACCCGAGATCACGCGCCCTGCAACCAGCGCGGCGTTAGGGCCGCCGGCAGCCAGCGCGGCCGCCTCACAGAGCGATCCAGTGCCAAAGCGGTCCTGTATCCGTTCCGATTGCGTCAGCGTGATCATCTGGCCGATCTCCGCCACTTCAACGCCCAAACCCGGTACGCCCAATTCTGTTGCAAATTCTCGGAAGACTGCTGTCCGCGCCTTGGCTGCCTCAGTCACGATGGCGTCCACGCGTGACCCTGCCGCCGCGCGGAAAAGGGCATCGCGTAGCGAAGAAACGTCAGCCGCCGCACGAAATCCCAGACCTGCAAATCTCATAGCGTAACGCTCCATTGGATAACGGGCCGTGCTGGAACCCATCCGCGCATCCGCCCTAAGGGAGCCGATTGCGCCAGTTCGATCCGCAGCAAATCACCGCCATGTTCAGCGTGAAGCGTCGCAAGAAGGCTTTCCGTTTCCAAAGTCACACCGCTCATCGCCAAACGCGTACCACCCTTTAAACAATCAAAAAGCGTCTCTAGCAGGCCCATATTGGCCCCACCGCCGACAAATACAGCATCGGGCAACGGATGGTCGCGCAGGTTCATTCCTGCGTCCCCTTCGGCCAATGTCAGACGATGCTCCACACCGAAATCTGCCGCATTTTTCCAGATGTTGGCGCAACGGTTAGCGCGTTGTTCAAAAGCAATAGCCTGCCCTCCGGCAAGGCACCATTCCATTGAAATTGAGCCTGAACCAGCACCGATATCCCACAGCAGTTCGCCGGGCCGCGGACCAAGGGTAGACAGCGTCATGGCCCTCACAGGCCGCTTTGTGATCTGCCCATCATGCGTGAATGCGGTATCCGGCAGCCCACCGGAACGCGGCAGGCCAATGCCGCCTGGCAGCGTAACGGCGACAGCGACTGGGGCGGCAACGTCTGACAAGTCAAAATCACACGCTGTTACAGCGCGCACACGTTCCTGCATCCCGCCCAGGCGCTCCAGAACGGTTAACTGTGCAGCGCCGCATGCCTGCGCACACAGCCAAGCGGCAAGCTTCGCCGGTGAATCACCGTTCCGCAGCAGACAGATCATCCGACCGTGCGGCACCAATGCGCTACGCAATCTCGCCAGAGGTGCCGCATGCAAGCCGTGGCACGTGATGTCTTCCATCCGCCAGCCCATCACAGCCGCAGCACGGCTAAATGTCGAAGGCGCCGGATAGGCCCGCCACTCCCTCCTCTCAAGATGCTGAACGAGGCTGCCGCCCGCGCCATGCCAGAATGGGTCCCCGGATGCGAGCACTGCAACACGCTGCCCACGACAGGCCAGTACAGGCTCTACCGAAAACGGGACTGGCCAAGGCTGTCCGCGCGAGTCGACTTGCGCGAGTTCCAGATGGCGTGGTCCGCCAAAAATGACCTCTGCCGCGTCCAACGCTTCAAGGCTTGCAGCGGGGAGCCCCGCAAGGCTATCTTCGCCTATCCCGACGATGCTCAGCCAAGGATCACCCATTATGCGCGTCCTTCTTTTGGGTGGCACAACCGAAGCAAGTCAGCTGGCCGAAACGCTCTATCATGCTGGAATAGACTCTGTTTTTTCTTATGCCGGTCGCACCGAGCACCCTGTGTCGCAACCGGTTCCCACGCGCGTCGGCGGCTTTGGCGGACTGAACGGGCTGCGCATCTATCTTGTCGACAATAACATCACCCATGTCGTTGACGCGACCCATCCCTTTGCCGCCCAGATGAGTCAAAATGCCTTTGACGCGTGCAGCGCGCTGGCGATCCCGATAACCCGTCTCGAGCGTTGTGCGTGGCAGGCGCAACCGGGCGATCATTGGACACATGTGCCATCGATCCAAACGGCGGTTGCCGCCCTGCCTGACGCACCCACGCGCGTTTTCCTGGCCATTGGGCGACAGAACCTGAGCGCCTTCAACGCCAAGCGGCAACATCATTATTTGCTCCGTCTTGTCGACCAGCCGATGCAGGCCGTGCCCTTGCCACACACCACTGTCGTCATCGCGCGCGGGCCTTTCACGACCAACAACGATGCCGATCTGATGAAATCCCACGCGATCACCCATGTCGTTGCCAAGAACGCCGGTGGTGCAGGTGCAAAGGCCAAGCTGAGCGCCGCGCGACGTCTGGTGTTGCCGGTCATCATGATTGATCGCCCCGAATTGCCGATTACGCACATTTCGCCCGATACAGAGACCGTATTGCGATGGCTCGGTCATGACGCGCTACGGGGCGTATAGACGTATTTGCCGACGCGACGAGTCGCAGAATTACCGACCAAAACAACCGTCCGCATATCTGCCATTTCAGCCCTCGCTTCGCCCAAAGTCACCGTTACCAACGCCTCATCCGGCGTGCTGACCGCGCGGGCAAAGGTAATCAGACGTTCCGTTCCACATTCCTCGCGCAAGACATCCAAGGTGCGCGTAAATTGATGCAAGCGAGATTTGGAACGGGGATTGTAGAAGGCCATCGCAAAATCCGCACGTGCCGCCAGTCTCAATCGATGCTCAACAATCTCCCACGGTTTCAGGTTGTCGCTAAGATTTATGGCGCAGAAATCATGACCCAAAGGAGCCCCTGCGGCTGCGGCTGCGGCAAGCATCGCGGTGATGCCGGGATGCACCGTAATTTCGACGATCGAGAACTCCGGCGCGCCTTCCAACGCCTCGAAAACAGCGGACGCCATGGCAAAAACGCCAGGGTCACCGGACGACACGATTACCACGCGCGCGCCTGACTGCGCCAAAGTCAGCGCATGCGTCGCGCGGTCAAGCTCTACCCGGTTGTCGGAAGGGTGCAGGGTCAAGCCTTTGCGCGGAACGACGCGGGCAACATAGGGTATATAGCCTATCACATCGGTCGCATTGGCCAGCACGTCGCGCACTTCAGGCGTTACCAAACTTTCCCGCCCCGGTCCGAGGCCAACGATGGCGACCCATCCGGTCATTCAACCGCCTCTGGACGGCGGCCCTGACCGTGGACCAGCACAATCGCGAAATAAGGACAATCGGCGTCCTCCACATCAGACAGCTTTGCAATTCGCTGGCCCGGCATCGTGCCTTTTTCGACCAGCCATGCGTCCGGCAACCTGCCGGCAGCGTCCAGCGCACGGCGCACCCGCGGCAGGTTGCGACCAGTCTTCATAATCACCAACGCGTCTGCCCGGGTCATGGCGGCGGTCAGTTCATGTTCTGGCAGCGTCCCCATGAGCACTGTTAAAATATCATCGCCCCAGGTGAATGGCGTATCCAGTGCGTTCCAACAACCAACCATACCGGGGATCGCAGGTAGCACATCAACTTCAACCTTGCCCTGCAGTCGGGTGTGAAGATGCATGAATGACCCGTAAAAGAACGGATCACCCTCACATAGGACAACCACGTCTTGATCTCGCGTCAACGCCTCTAGTTTGGCCGCCCATTCAACATAGAAGTCGACCATCAATTTGCGGTACGCGTCAGAATCAAAATGCAGCTCAGTCGTGACGGGATATTCCATCGGGTATTCGATCACATCCTTGCGCAGCATGTCCTTGACGATACTGCGCGCCTGCCCGGCGCGGCCTTTCTTGCGAAAGAACGCCAGATGCTTGGCACCGCGAATGGCACGGTCAGATTTGACGCTCATCAATTCGGGGTCTCCGGGGCCAAGCCCGGCACAAATCACCTTTCCCATCGTGTCACTCCACCCTGCTGGCAAGTGCGTTGATTGCCGCCACTGTAATCGCGGAGCCGCCCAAGCGCCCGCGCACAATCATCGACGGCACAGGAAGTGCTGCCATCAGTGCGTCTTTGCTTTCTGCTGCGCCGATAAAGCCAACAGGACAACCGATGATTGCGGCGGGGCGCGGTGTGTCAGTGTTTTCAAGCATGTTAAGAAGATGAAACAAAGCCGTCGGGGCGTTGCCGATGGCAACAATTGCGCCCCCGAGATGCGGACGCCAAAGTTCAAGTGCTGCAGCAGAGCGGGTGTTGCCCATGTCCCTGGCCATGCCTGGCACGCGGTCGTCGCGCAGGGTACAGATAACCTCATTCTGAGCAGGCAGCCGTTTGCGCGTAATGCCTTCGCTGACCATATAGGCATCACACAGGATCGGCGAACCCGCTTCAAGCGCCGCGCGGGCCGCGATCGCCATACCCTTGGAAAAGGCAATATGTGTCTCTAAACCTACCATACCAGCGGCGTGGATCATGCGCACGGCGACGATCTCTTCCTCAGGCGTAAAGCGATTAAGCGCAGCTTCTGCGCGGATGGTCGCAAAGGATTGACGGTAAATCTCAGCACCGTCGGTGATGTAGGTATGGGGCATCAAATGGCCTTGGTCAGGGTGTCAGGGGTAAGATCGGTCATGTCAGGATCATCCGACGCGGTGCCGTTGCGGATCAAATTGTAGCCTGCGGTCGTTGCGGTGACAGTCAAGGCAGCCGCGCGTGGATGGGCACAACCTTTCGCACAGCCGGAAACATGAAGCATCTCCTGCGTTAAGTGAGCAAGACGCCGGGCGAGCACCCGTGTATCCCCCAAAGCCTGCGCACAGCCCGGCGCACCGGTGCAGGCAACGACGCGCAGCAACGGATCATCAGGACGGGTGATGATCCCTCCAATGTCGGGCATCTGGTGAGCGCCTTCGATCAGGACCATCCGCCAAGGAGTCATGCGCAGCGCGCCGTGCTTGGCCAATTGGGCCAGCGTTCCGCTGGTCATCTGCCCAAATGTCAATCCGACGAGCGCACCCTCAATCGACAAGCCCGGAGCAGGCCCAGCCAAATTCGTTTGGCGGGGCACGTCGAATCCGTTGGGCAAAGAAGCGCCGCTCTCTAGCAAAGATGCCATCCTGCGATATTCACCACGGGCGTCGGAAAACCATCGCGCAAGTGATATCATTTCCATTGCTGCGGTCTTGTTAGAGACTGGTTTTCCCGTCCCTGAGCCTTCCGCGATCACGATCAGATTGCCCTTGTCATCCCGTTCCAGGCGAACATCTGCGGGTGCATTCTGCAGCGTAGGTGTGTGACCTGAATCCAGAGCATAGCCAAATTTGCCCGGTAGCTCGGGCAGGTCGTCGTCTTTCAGCAGACCGGTCAGGTCTGCGGCGATCGTGGCCGTGTCGTCGCCCGCCCGCCAAAACGGTTGAACCAGGATGTTCCGGCGGCTTTCAGCATCGATATCGGTGTCCAACAAGCCGAGCGCGCGTAACCCTTCGAGAAGCGGCGCGTGAGAGGTTTCACGCACACCACGCAATTGGATATTTGCCCGATTCGAAATATCGATCAGGCCATTTCCGTGTGCAGCAGCCAGTGCGGCCAAACCATCGGCCTGTGCGGCCTGAATACGTCCCCCGAAAGGACGCACGCGAACAACCCATCCATCGCCTGACAGCATCGGGCGCAGTGCACCGGGGCACCAGCCCTTGGTTTCCGGTTCGGCACTCATTCGGCAGCATCCAAGGCCGCGCTAATGGAGTTTCGCCGCGTCACCCAAAGTCCGGCCTCGCGAAGCGCTGTAAAACGCGCCCGCATTTCGGCAAGGGCGACAGGATTCTCGGCCTCCATGAACGTGACCAGATCCTCACGGCCCAATGTCGCATCGAAATAGAGATCAAACAGATGGCCCGGCACATCCCGTGTCAGATGGGCAAATGCCGCGAGATTATCGAGCGTCGCAGCCACCTCGGCAGCACCCCGAAAAGCGTGCCGCATCATCCCGTTGGCCCACTCCGGGTTGGCCGCCCGGGCGCGCACGACACGGGCAATTTCCTCGGGCGTCGTGCGGGCGCGGGGTTCACCGACACGCGTGCTGTCAACATGATAGAGCGCAGGCGCGTCACCACGCAAATGAGCCATCGCAGCGGCAAAACCCCCCTCGTGGCTGGCATAATCGGACGCCAATAGAACGTCCGTTTCCATCAAGTCCTGCACATGCGCAAACCCGTCAGCCTGACGCAACCGCGCCTCTAGGCCCGCACGATCCTGCTGCGCATCGCCCTTGCTATCGACGGTCCATTCCGAAGCTTTCAACCAAGCCTCCCCCGCCGCCGCGCGACCTGCATCAGAATAATCCTGCAGCGCGCTTTCCATGTTCATGCCGTAAAGCCCCGGCTTCGGCCCAAATACCCGCGGAGCCGCATTCTGATATGGGTTCATGTCTGGCGCTTCATCCCGGTTCGCCAAAGCCGCTGTGCCTGCTTCAAAAACCTGGGCCAAGGCCGGAAATATGTCTCTAAAAAGGCCAGAGATGCGTAGGGTAACGTCGATACGTGGACGATCCAACAGGGTTAGTGGCAGGATTTCAAAGCCGGAGACGCGTTCCGAACCCTCGTCCCATTTCGGCGCAAGACCAGCCAAATGCATGGCCATTGCGACTTCTTCGCCAGCCGTCCGCATGGTGGCCGAGCCCCACAAATCAACAACCAGACCGCGCGGCCAATCGCCCTTGTCCTGGAGATGTCGGCGCAACAATTCCTCTGCCAGCTTCACGCCTTGGGTATAGGCCGCCCGCGATGGCACCGCGCGTGGATCGACCGAGTAGAGATTCCGCCCCGTCGGCAAAACATCCGTCCGTCCGCGATACGGCGAGCCCGACGGACCCGAAGCAATCCGACGGCCGTCCAGAGCAGCAAGCAGCCCGTCATTCTCTCCCTTCGCACGGCCGTAAATATGTAGTCCATCGCCGTACTGGCTTTCCTTGATGTCACATACGAAACGATCGATACGCGTGATTGCCTCGGCAGAGCTGGCAGTAGCATCCAGACCCAAATCAGTCTCTACGCCGGCAATTTGTGCCTCATCGCGGATGGTCTCGATCAGACGATCACGACGCGCAGGGTCGAGCCCGTCAGCTGTGGAATACTCATCAAGCAGGCGTTCAAGTCGCAACAACGCGTCGGGAACCGAGGATTGCGCCATCGGCGGTGGAACATGGCCCAAGGTCACCGCACCAATCCGTCGCTTGGCCTGCGCAGCTTCACCGGGGTCGTTGACGATAAAGGGATAAATGACTGGCACG
>Ga0115567_10002341_pt1 | contig 18712 bp, 16 predicted proteins | sample COGITO_mtgs_1204_2_FD_88679 | JGI IMG/M metagenome (GOLD analysis project Ga0115567, IMG submission 88679) | Pelagic marine microbial communities from North Sea - COGITO_mtgs_120412 | ecosystem: Environmental > Aquatic > Marine > Epipelagic | place: Germany:Helgoland, sampling site Kabeltonne... | reverse complement strand
GCTTCGGAGGTCGCGATGGCAAGACGCTATTTATGACGGCACGTACGAGTCTGTATTCCTTGCAGATGAACGTAGAGGCCAGTCGTTAAGCCTGGTAGTTTCTGCGAATTATCGTTCCGATCTGAAAGCCCTATAGCAGCGCTACAGATCCGTTCATATCCACTCGAATTGAATGCCTGGGAATGAAGGGTCAGGAGGAGACGGGGTTCTTACTGTCTTGCTCAAACAGCTTCTCCAATTCCAACCTGCCCTCTTGCGCTAGTTGTTGTAATTCTTTCATATCATCCATATGCTCCGCGGACTTCAGCAGCATTTCCTCGTCATGCTTACGAAACATACTCGTTACCGCCAAGGCCTGCCCTTCCGTATAGCCGAGATGCTCCAATGTTTCCGTGGCAGCTTCCAGACTGCTTGCGAAGGTCTCTCGTATTACATTATCGACGTTACGCTTGTGCAGCTCGTAGGCGTGGAAACGGTCGATGGCGCGAGCCACAATACGGATGTTAGGATTTTGTTCCCGAGCCAGGTCGACAATATGCAAAGACTCTTTGACATCGTCCACGGCGAGCACGAGAATCCTGGCGCTCTTCACTCCTGCAGACTTCATCAGATCGAGGCGCGTTAGATCGCCATAGAAAAGCCGATTACCGAACTGCTCTACAAACTCGACGTGGTCTGAATTCTTATCCATCGCGGTGAAGGGTACGTGGCGCGCCTGCAGCATGCGGCCGACGATCTGACCGAAGCGACCGAATCCGGCGATAATCACCTCGGGTTCGTGATCGTCCCAGTAGGCATCCTGATCGGGCACCGTCTCACTCCTGCAATGCCAGATCTTCCGCTGCAGCACCACCAACGGCGATGTCAACGCCATGGACAGGCCGACGATGAGCGTAACCTGATCCGCCAACTCCATCGTGAATAACCCTAAGCCCGTAGCCTTGGTCAGGATGACGAAGGCGAATTCGCCGCCCTGTGACAACATCAAGGCGAGTTGAAAGCTTTCCCTAAACGAAACCTTGCGCCAGCGCAGTGTCCCCACGATAAGCAGCGTCTTAACCGCCACCAAAACCAGAGCCCCAGCAATCATTAATAGGGGGTTGGCATATAACAGAGGAAGATTAAGCGTCATGCCTACCGCGATGAAGAACAGCCCCAGCAGGATGCCCTTGAACGGCTCAATATCGGACTCCAGCTGATGCCGGAAATTGGAGTTTGCTAATAGTATCCCGGCGAGGAAAGCTCCCAGACCCATGGACAGTCCAACCGCCTCCATCAGCACCGCTACGCTGATCACTATCAACAGGCTGGCGGCGGTCATCACCTCGCGGTTATTGGTAGCCGCGACAATGCCGAGCACCCTGTTCAAGGCGAAACGGCTTACTGCCAGGACCAGGACAATGGCAACAACCCCGTAGTACCAAGGCAATGCGTCGCTATTGTCTCCACCAGCCAGGGCGACTCCGCCTACCAGAACCAGAATCGGAATCACCGCGAGATCTTGCATCAACAGAATACCGAAGCCCTTGCGACCCAGGGGCGATGCAAGAATATGTTCTTCGTTCATCAATTGAATGGCAAATGCTGTAGAGGACAGCGCCAGGGTGAGACCTAACACCAGTGACTGCTGCATGCTTAGCGATAACAACAGCAATAACCCCCCGATCACGAGGGTAGTTATCAGCAATTGGCTACCGCCGATCAAACCGATATGGCTACGCATATTCCACAGCTTATTCGGCGCGAGTTCCAGTCCAATGACGAACAGCAGAAGAATGACGCCGTATTCGGCGAAGTGCAGCACCTCATCGGGGTCACTGATGATGGCCAGAGCATGCGGGCCCAGCACGATACCAGCGCATAAATACCCGAGGATGGAACCGAGGCCAATTTTCTTAAACAGGGGCACCGCAATAACAGCGGCCAGAAGATAATACAGCGCATTAATCAACAAACTATCGGAATGCATAGTGACCTCGATATTCCTGCTTATGAGTGGCGTCGCTACAGGCAGATAAAAGAGTACGCGAACTACGTACGAACCTACATGAGTGGTGGGTATAGCGCCGCACTATTTTGAGGCAAATTCCGAAACTGTCTATCCAAATTTACAGCACTGGCTATGGCTTTCAATGATTTGAATTTTCAGTAACTAACTATGCAGCGCTCTGCCCGCTCTCGAGCTGTGAAATATAACGCAAAACTCCCTAGAATGCGCGTAACTATTGGCCTGTAGCAATTTGAGTCAACTCGTCAATTAAACGTCTGATATTAGCTGCAATCCCTTCCGAAACCAGTAAACTTACTCCCTTAGGATTAATTATCCTAGTTAGAAACACTTTAGAATAGAGAGGAATGAAACGTGAAAAAGACTTTGGGATTAGCCCTAGTGGCAGCCCTCGTTGCAGGCACGGCAAATGCCGGTGAACGAGTTGGCGATTTCGCCCTGATCGACCATGAAGGTGCTTTTCAGCACATGGCTTGGTATGACGATCACAGCGCCGTGGTAATCATGCCTATGACGAATAGCCAGGCAGATGTGGCAAGCTTGAAAGCACTCCAGGATCAATATACAGAACAGGGCGTCCAATTCTTCTTGTTGAACCCCGGACTGCATACTGACAGAGCGCAGGTGAGCGCTGATATCGCGAGCTTAGGTTTGGACCTTCCAGTATTAATGGATGACGCACAACTAGTTACCGAAATGCTGGGCGTAAGTCATCTGGATGAGGCCGTTCTTTACAATCCAAGCAATTTCGAAATGCTATACCGCGGGCCAATCGCGGACATGGAAAATTCCTTACAGCAGATGCTTGCAGGCGAAAACTTTGACATGGTCTCAGTTGCCAGCACGGGTGCGGCGATAGAATTTCCAAGTCTGGATGCCCATGCAAATCTTTCCTATGAGAAAGATATCGCGCCAATCATTGCTCAGAACTGTGCAAACTGTCACCGCGATGGCGGTATCGCCCCTTTCGCTATGGACAGCAACCTAGCGGTGCAGGGTTGGTCACCGATGATTCGCGAAGTGGTAATGACAAAACGCATGCCACCGGGTCAGGTCGATAACAAAGTCGGTCACAAGATGAAGAACGAAATGAATCTTAGTGACGAAGAGATGCAAAAACTCGTTCGCTGGGTAAACACTGGCTCCAAAGTGGACAGCGAGAACGACCCTCTAACAGCTCTAACCTGGCCTACAACGAAGTGGTCGCTTGGCGAGCCTGATCTAATCGTTAAGGTTCCTGAGCAAGCAATTCCAGCCACTGGGGTAGTCGACTATATGGATATTCCTGTCGATCTTGGTCTTGAAAAAGATGTTTGGATCAAAGGCAGCGAAGTAGTACCTGGCGACCCTGCCGTACTACACCATATTATTACAACGGTTGTACCTCCCGAGGGAGCACCTGATTTCCAGCAGATTCTCATGGACTTGCTGGCATCACTTCCCCCTGAGAAGGCACAATCTATCCGCGCCTCGATATTCGCAGCCGTAGCCTCTGGCCAACAGCCTAACATCGGAGAGATCTTCAAAGAGATTCCGGAGATCGATATCGGTACCTTCCTGGGTGGTGGTAACGATCCTGACCTAGGCTCAGTTGCAGGCTATGCTCCTGGTAATAGCGTTTCGCTTAACCCCCCGGGTGTTGGCGGATTATTAAAGGCCGGCACGACTCTTAACCTGCAGATGCACTACACGACTTCAGGCAAAGAGACGACTGACGCGACTGAGATCGGCATCTACTTCTACGAGGAAGGTGAAGTACCCGCTGAGCGCATGTCCGGCGGTGTAGGCAATGCCTTCGCAATCAGCATCCCTGCTCAGGCAAAAGACCATGAGATGGAACTGGTTACAACGGTTCCTGAAGATGCAGAACTCTATAGCCTGATGCCACATATGCATTTCCGCGGCAAGCGCATGAAGTTTACTGCACAGTATCCAGATGGCAGCGAAGAATTGCTGCTCTCTGTTCCCGCCTATTCCTTCAACTGGCAGCTGGCACATGAATTGGAAGAGCCTCTTCGAATTCCTGCTGGCACCAAGATTGTCGCGACTGGCGCATTCGATAACTCTTCACAGAATGCTTTCAACCCTGATCCTAACGCTGAGATCAATTGGGGCGAGCAAAGCTGGGAAGAAATGTTCATGGGTTTTTACTCTTGGAAGAACATTGATCAAGGTGGCTCAGACTAAGTCAGACCGCCCAGACAAACCAGTATAAAAAAAGGGTGGACTCTTTCGAGTTCACCCTTTTTCTATATCACATGTTTCATTCTTACAAACTGTTTAAAAGCCGGCCACCTAGGCCGTTCTACTTTTCACTGCTCTACTGCTCGCGCGGCGGTGGAGGCGTCCAATCACAATCTTCACAATCGGGAGAGATAGCGTTCTCCGCCAGGACAGCGAAGATAAAATCGCGCCAGACTTCATTCGGCTGCCACACGGTATTCATATCGGCTTTCGCCTGCGCGACCGGCACGTCGGCATAGATCACTCTATAGAGGAAGCTGAATGCCGTGGCACGAGCATTCACCTGACAATGCAGTAGCGTCTTCTTGTCTGTGTTGCGCCGCATCGAGTCGGCAAATGCGTAGAAATCAGACGGGAGCGGATTATTGAAGTCCACCGGCACCTGCATGTATTCCATGCCAAGCCCCTTAACCACCAGATCCGCATCGGGCAAGGCATTCTGGTTATTGGTGAAAGCTATGTAGACGATTCTCTCGAAACCATTCTCGGCGATCGTTGAAAATTGCTCTCGACTAGGCTGACCTGAGCTCGCGAATGTTGAGCTATACTGGCGGAAATTGGTAATCTCGGCCAATGCAGGATCTGCCTCTTCTACGGCGCTGGCGCTGCCAGCTAGCAAAGGCATAAGGATAAGTAGACTCGATAAAAATTTGTTCATTGTTTCTCCAGCTGTGCGCAGTAGCTAATTAATTCTGATGGATGAAATACTATATCAGAGGACTCTGGACGGCTACCACCAAATTGCACTGCCCCTTACTGTCCCAAGGGCATTCGATGCCGATAGAATAACCAGGTTATAAGTCAGATAGCAAAGGAGCAGAGCATGCAGCACGAGCAGCTGAAACGCTGGCAGCATTCCCATAGCTTCGGCCAGGATCTCAAGCGGCCGGGGGAATCACGCACGCTTCTCGTAATCGCACTAACGTTTGTCATGATGCTCGTCGAGATTGCTGCCGGCATCGCATTCGGCTCCATGGCCCTGCTCGCCGACGGCCTGCATATGGGCTCCCATACTGTGGCATTGGGCATCAACGCCTTCGCCTATGTGTATGCGCGTCGCCACGCCCACAGCAGCAGATACAGTTTTGGTACGGGTAAGGTAAATACCCTCGGTGGTTATACGGGCGCCGTCCTACTCGCGGTGTTCGCTGCGATCATGGCTTTCGAAAGCATCCTGCGTCTTATCGAGCCTGTAAGTATCGCATTTAACCAGGCTATTGGCGTCGCTGTCGTTGGGCTGCTGGTAAACGGCGTCAGTGTCTTTATTCTTGGCGTGGACCACGACCATGGGCACGACCACGGCCACTCCCATGAGCATCATGGTCATGACCACGACCATCACCACCATCACCACGATCACAATCTAAAATCTGCCTATCTCCATGTGCTGGCAGACGCCCTGACCTCTCTGTTGGCGATCTTTGCACTCCTGATTGGTAAATACTTCGGCGCGGTATGGATGGATCCGGTTATGGGGATAGTAGGTGCTATCTTGGTGGCGCGGTGGTCATTCGGTCTGTTGAAATCCACCAGCGGCATACTCTTGGACGAACAGGCAGATGAGACCCTCCTTGAGACAGTTCGCTCGAGTATCGAGAGAGACGCAAGCTGCAGGGTTGTCGATTTACACATCTGGACTGTGGCTCCGGGAATCCACTCGGCCATCATCTCAGTGGTCACTACAACACCCCGCAATGCTTCGTTCTACAAAGAGCGACTCCCGGCCAGCCTGAGTTTGAAACACATCAGCATCGAGGTGTTTTATCCTGAAAATTCGCAATAATTTCAGAAGCTTACCAGCTGCCCGATTATTTTTTAGGGCGGTGAATCCAATCACTGCATGGCAGGCATCTTAGAGTAAACAGACAACAAGGGGTTATCAGTATGGAAAGCGAATTTTTTATTGCGTCAACAGCGATTATTTTCTCACTCGGGGTTCTTCCGGGAAGCATCCTGTACTTCATCCATCGAGTGGCGGCCAAGAAGCTAGACACCATTGTCCGGGTTGTCGAGCTAGGCGGCACGGTAGATCCCGAGATGATGAAGATGCTGGGCGGTAACAGCGCAACCTATAAGACAGACTATAAGTACGGCTTGATCTGGCTGGCTATAGGCCTACCTCTGTTCCTGGGCATATTGGTCGAGGGCGGCATGGGGGAAGCCATATTTGGTTCGATACCCTTACTCGTTGGCGTTGCCTACCTCATATCGGGAAAGTTCCGGTTACGCGAGGCTGACTAGTAGAGCAATGTGACTTCCGAAAGCTCACTGATACTGAAGGCAGTGGCGCGTCGTGATAACGACGCGTTCTCTGCCCTTGTGCGAATGCATCAGGGAAAGATCCGGGCGTACCTGGTCAGGCTCTGCAAGAATTACGATCTTGCAGACGATATCGCACAGGAAACTTTTCTAACGGCTTTTCGCAAGCTAGGCAGCTACAAGGGTGAGGGAAATTTTTCCGGTTGGCTGTTTAGCATCGCACACAACTGTTTCCTGCAGCATCTGCGCAGGACAAAGCGGCGCATAGAAATCACCGAGCAGTATGGCGCCCAGCAAGAGATATACAGCGACAAATATGATGAGTTATCAACGCAGCAGATGGATCTGGAACAGGCAATGGAACAACTAAACCCCGACGAAATTGCAACGATCACGCTATGCCATAGCTATGGATTTTCTCATCAGGAGGTATCGAATATTTTGGAAATGCCCTTAGGTTCGGTCAAGTCGAACATTAGCCGCGGCAAGCTCAAGTTAAAAGAGACGCTCAACAAGAAAGATAGGCTGGAGAAAGCATCGTGAATGACAGTTCAGATTTTGATAAACTAGAGGTACTTCTTGCGCAACCCGCCTTGATTGCCGATCGCGGATTCAGCACTCGGGTCGAAGTAAGAATAGGCAAACTGAACACCAAGCGCAGAAATGTATTCTTGATAACGGGGCTGTGTTGGCTAGCTCTGGTTATACTTGCCGCATCGCCGCAAGCCATCTATGCAGACTTAATGACACTTGCGATATCGCTGGATATTAGCAGCATCTATTCTTATCCTCTGGAGCAGTTTCGATCCTTAAGTGGTTCCACGCAGCAGCTACCCCTTAAGACTCTGGGAGCGGCATTACTGTCTGTCGCGGCCATCGCCAGCATGCTGGTTCGAGCCTAGGCAGGAACCCCGCCGTAGCTAACCAGCAGGACAATCAGGAACAGGAAGATACCGGTCATAATCGTTGTATCGAGAACCCCCAGGGTATGGTCCTCTTCCAGTAACGATGAGAGGGTATAGAAAGTGGGAAACAGAAACAGTAGCAGAAATATATTGGCGGTCGAGAATTCGAGCGGCAGTTCCGGGTGTGCAGGATTTAGAAACCCCTGATAGAGGGCGATCCATAACAGCGTAAATGGCAGCACCAGAAACATGACCTGCGTTATGCCGCCAAAGGCATTCGCCAAGGCAATACCATATTCGCCCTTTCGGTGCGACTGCCAAAGGATGACGTATTCACTCAGGCCGGCGAACAGGGCCAGAATCAGCGCCGTCAGAATCGGATTAATATCAAGATCTCGAATCATAGTGCTGGCAAAACCCGATATCTCGTGACCGCCTATAAAGGCACCGAAAATACCAAGCACAAAGAGTAATGCGATTGTCCAGAATGAGCTAGGCTTTACGTTCTCATAGACCAGTTCCAGTCGCTGCTCTATGTCTTTCTCAGACATCGACAGATTCTCTCTAACCTCTGCCTCCTCTCTTGCATAGCTGGTCAGCAGTTTATATATGTAGACGGCGAATATGACTAACAGAATGACGCTGATAAAGATCAGGTCGGTAGCCGAAAAACTATTCTTGGACTCGGGCGCCGAATTGAGCGTCAGCATCACCAGGCCGATGATAAGGCCCATGGCACCGCCACCGATCAGGATCTGGGAGCCCGCCTCGGTAATAGGCGCGGGCATTAAAAACTTGCCCACTTTATCCTTGGGCAGAAAATAGGAATACAGACTAAACACCAGAGCGTTGTTATAGATGGTCACCACGCTTATGGTGAAGGCCGTAATCGGGCTTACCGGAATCACAAAGGCAATAACGACAAGCTCAGGGGTGGTGGATAGAATCTCCGCCAAGGTCCCTGCGATATAGTGATTCCACTGAAAGCGCGCCGCAAGGCGCTCTGTTGCTGAAACCAGTATTTCGCAGGCTGCGATCAGAATAATCAACCCGATGACAAGCTTTATCGCAGCCTGTAGGTAGGGTGACAATTGAGCTAGGGGTGAATGGAACAACAGCGCCAGAGACCACAGCAACAGGCCCGAGCCTAATCGCCATAACCAGGAAGGAACTCCGGTTAAATGGGATCTGCGCCCCAACTTAACCACCGACAGGCGCTCCGGGTTAATACCGGTGCGGCGCAACTGCGCATCGGCATTGTCGCCCGATGGCAGGCCAGCTGCAGCAACATCGCTATTCTTATTGTGCTTACTTTCAGACATAAGCTCTACTCTTGCCCAGCTGTGACATTGTGGACTAAACAACTACCGTTAGAGTTAGGGGTTAGAGTAACAGGAAAAGAGGAGACGGCGGGACTGCGATGCAAACCTCCCTCACCATCAGCGAGTCTTGCTTTCCTCTTTGCTAATTAAGTCGGCGAAGGCCTGGTGTTGCGTAAGGTAAAGATTTCCGCTCATCTGATCTATGAAGCGCGCTCGTCTTAGTTTGTCCAGCACTGGGCCTTTCACCTCGGACAGGTGTAGAAAAATATTCTCTTCTCGAAGCCTCTGATTAATCTCTTCCAAAGTCTCCAGTGCACTGAAGTCCACTTCGTTAACCGCGCTGCACATCAGTACAACGTGGACTATATTCTTGTCTTCCGCAACTCGCTCATAGATGAGTTTCTCTAACATGCTGGCGTTAGCGAAGAATAGACTCTCATCGATACGAAGAGTAAGTACGCTGGGAATAGTCTTCACCTTATAACGGAGAATATTACGAAAGTGCTCGGTGCCTTCAACCAAACCCACCTCGGCGACATGAGGTCGCGCCGTACGATAGAGATGCAAAGCAATTGAAATGAGCACCCCACTGCTAACACCTACTTCAACGCCGAATCCAAGGGTCAGGAACAGAGTTGCCACCACCGAACCCCAATCTCTTTTTGAGAAGCGCCAAGTCTTCTTAATAATAGAAAAATCAACTAGAGACAAGACCGCCACAATAATCGTCGCCGCCAATACCGCCTTGGGAAGGTGATACAGGAACGGAGTAAGAAACAGGGCAACCAGAGCAATCAGGCCAGCAGTCATCAGGCTCGCCAGCTGGCTGTGTGCACCGGCATCAAAATTCACCACGGAGCGAGAGAACCCTCCTGTAACGGGAAATGCGCCCGACACTGCCGCCGCCAGATTTGCACCACCTAGGGCGACGAGCTCTCTATTGTTTTCTACTCCTTCGCGTCGCTTGGCACCGAGCGCTGAGCCCACAGAAATAGATTCCACGTAGCCTATCGTCGAGATCAGCGCTGCAGGTAACAGCAACTCTTTCACCAATGGAAGATTGAATGAAGGCAAGACAAGCGAAGGCAGCCCGGCTGGAATACTGCCTACAACAGCCACATCTTTGGCTTCCAGGTCAAATGAAACCACTACCAGGATGCTAACGATAACCCCCAGAACAGGTGCCGCCTTAACCATAAGGTCGGCACTGTGTACAGCGATACCGAATCGACCAAGAAAGCTAACTCCCCAATAACGGCTACTGAGGAGAAAGACAATCACAGCCAGACCAAGGGCAAAGGTATAGATATTAGTTTGTCCGACGTTTTCAATCAGCGCCGACAGCAACTCGAGGAGATTGTCACCACCGCTATTCACACCCATTAAGTGTTTGAATTGACTGACGGCAATAATGATCGCTGAAGCGGTTATAAAGGCCTGTACGACCGTGTGGGAAAGGAAATTAGCAAGAATGCCGAGACGGAGTATTCCACAGCCGAGCAACATAGCTCCCGATAGTGCGGCCAGTGTAATGGCGGCTGTGAGATAGTCCGCAGACCCCTGCGCTGCCACGTCCGAAAGTGCCGCAGCAGTCATCAAGGAAGTAATAGCCACAGGCCCGACAGACAGCGTGCTGCTACTGCCAAGTATAGCGTAGGCGATCAGCGGTAATATGCTGGCGTAGAGACCAACCTCTGCCGGCATACCCGCAAGTAATGCGTAGGCTAAGGACTGCGGAATCAACATAATAGCCACAATGACCGCGGCTATCACATCGCCCAGGAAATGATATCTATCATAGCGGCCGGACTTGAGTGCCGAAGGCAGGAGACCGGAGAGGAATGCCATTTCAGCCTCGCAATTTATCGAGATCCGCGGGCCCAGCCATCCACTCTCTGCCTTTGAGCATCGCATTCCAGTAGATTCCCGGAAGAATGTCCTTCTTCAGCATCCAAGCCGCCTTGGTTGGCTGAGTGCCCTCGAGCACCCACTTGGGAAATGTAGGAATTAACTTTCCGCCATAGCCAAACTCAGCCAGAACTATCTTACCTCGCTCCACCGTGAGCGGGCAGGAGCCATAGCCATCGTAGCCGGCTCGCAGGGATTCACCCTCAAGCGCAGCGACTATATTCTCTGCCACGACCGGAACCTGTTTCCGCACCGCAGCCATGGTCTTGGCATTAGGCGTATTCATCACGTCTCCCAAGCCCCAGACATTGTCGAATCGGGTATGACGCAGACTAAACTGATCTACTTCCAGCCATCCACCCGGGCCTGCCAATTCACTGTTTACAACAAAATCGGGTGCCCTCTGCGGCGGACAGACGTGAATCATGTCGAAGGGCTTTGCAATCTGCTCACCCTCTTTCTCTCCCGAAATTATCTTGAAATGGGCCACCTTTTCTTTTCCGTCTACAGCCTCGAGATTATGAAAATAGTTTACGTTTACGCCATAACGATCAATATAGGATTGCAGGGCGGGGACGTATTCACTTACTCCAAACAGCACGCCACCCGCATTCATGAAATCTACGTCTATATCATTCAACACTTTATGTCGAAGCCAATTATCACAGGACAGATAGAGCGCTTTCTGCGGCGCCCCCGCACATTTGATTGGCATGGGTGGTTGCGTGAATAGTGCCTTGCCTTTTTTGAGACCCGTCACCAGATCCCAGGTGTAAGGAGCGTGATCGTAGGAGTAGTTCGAAGTCACTCCATTTTTGCCTAGCGACTCCTTCAAGCCATCGATGCCATCCCAATCCAGGGTAAGGCCTGGCGCTACAATCAAATGCTTGTAAGCAACGCGGCTTCCATCGTCGAGAACAATCTCATTCTCCAACGGCTTGAAACCCTTTACTGCCTGCTTAATCCAGCTAGCATCACTGGGAATCAAGTCCTGCATCTGGCGCCTGGTCGTCTCCGCATCGAATATCCCGCCGCCAACCATGGTCCAACCTGGCTGGTAGTAGTGTTCAGTTGCCGGGTCAATTAGCGCGATTCGAAAACCTCGATTCCGTTTTAGTAGGCTGGATGCCGCTGAAATGCCCCCCGATCCGGCGCCGACAATTACGATGTCAAACGCGGGGGTAGCCGCCGTGTTTTGTTCTGTTGTGTTCTCAGTCGTGTTCATAGATTCAATGCACCCTTATAATATGGCTTAATTATTTCCTCAACGGCAATGCCGGCCTTTTCTGCTTGCTGTAAAATCTCGTCTTTCGGTAAACCTCGACTGGCATGTGCGGCGGCATAGAGACAAAACGACCTATTGCCAGACCGGCAGAAGGCATGCAAGCGCTTACCGCTGTCCTGCAGGCGCCGCATTTGCCTTACATGTTCTGCCTTCATCTCACCTGTCTTGAAAGGAATATAGAGAGCTTCGATGCCATTGGCCTCGGCTGCTGCCGCCATGTCACTGAACGAGGGTTGTTCAGCTGCTTCCTCGTCTGGCCGATTGCACATTATTACCTGAACACCTTCCTGCGCCAGCTGCTCTATATCTGTCGCTTCAATTTGATCTGAGATACTCAGATTCTCGTTAACAATAATCGACTTCATTGGTCAGGGCTCTTTCCTTGTTAGTGTTTGCGAAAGGCATCGACTGGAATTTTCAGATAGGTACGCCCGTTATCTTCCGCTTCGGGAAAATGACCGGCGCGCATATTCACCTGCAAAGAAGGCAGGATCAAGTGTGGCACAGCCAATGTTTTGTCACGAGCAGTACGCATTTTTACAAAGTCGGGTTCCTTAATCGCTGAATTGACATGAATGTTCTCTGCCAACTCCTGTGCAACTGTAGTCTGATACTCCATCTCTCTGCCTTCGCCATAGTCATGACACATATAGATTGTAGATTGCGCGGGCAAGCTTAACACCTTCTGAATGGAGCGATATAAAGTAGCCGCATCACCCCCAGGAAAATCCGCCCGCGCCGAGCCGGCATCGGGCATGAATATTGTGTCCCCTACGAAAACCGAATCGCCTATCACATGGGTCATACAGGCAGGAGTGTGTCCTGGCGTATGCATCGCATAGGCCTGAAGATTACCAATCGTGTATTCCTCACCATCAACAAATAGATGATCGAATTGAGATCCATCGGGACTGAACTCTTTCTCTACGTTGAATATTCTTCCGAATGTCTCCTGCACAAGGGCTACCTTTTCACCGATCGCGATCTTGCCACCGAGACGATTTTTCAAATAAGGCGCTGCAGTGAGATGGTCTGCATGGACATGCGTCTCAATAATCCATTCGACTTTCAGGCCCTCTTTTTCTACATAGCGAATAATCGAGTCAGCACCCACACGATCTACGTTCCCGTTCGCCATATCGAATTCCAATACGGAATCGATAATCGCGCATGAGCTCGAAGTGGGGTCGCTAACCACATAGGAAAAAGTGTTTGAGTCATCATCGAAGAATGGGACAACTTTGGGTTGCACCGCATCACTGCGCTTCGCTACATTGTTATTTGCCACCTCAGTCATTCCCTCGTTTTCAAGCACTCGTCCGCAGTGTCGGTCTTAGACCAGAAAAACCCAAATAGCCCAACATACAAGCGCAGTAATAACCGGGGTTGTCATCAAGTAGAACATATTTTTAACCGTAATCATTGATCTAATCCTCATCAGAAGCGATTTTCAAGAATCCCGAAAAAGCAGAGATCCAATTCTATGAACTTAGTATTTGCACAGGCCATGCCAATTTCGATAAAGCAATTTAAGCAATTGATATTTAACGAATTTTATAGAAAGAGAGGAAAAGCAGTAATAGTTTGCTTGCGCGGAATTGTCATTTTTGTCATAGTGGCCTGACATATTTGACATTATTTCTTCTATCGATGAACTTAATAGCAAGCGATCAGAATTTGGCCATGAGCGAGATACTCGAGGGCTTCGATTGCCCCGCCATTCTGGTATCCGCGGATTATGAAATTCTAGCCAACAACAGAGAATACGAACAATCCTTCGGAGCGATCGACTTTCAGAAGACCAATCGCTGCTACGAGATATCCCACGGCTACAAGATGCCCTGCGACAAGGCTGGCGAAGATTGCCCCTTAGGAGCGGCAAAAGCCTCCGGACACAGGGAGCGAGTACTTCATATCCATCAGACTCCCCACGGGCGCGAACATGTCGATGTGCAGATGCTGCCCATCCACAATCGTGACGGAGAGCTAATCTACTTTGTCGAGCTATTACAGCCTGTTCCCCTAGCGAGCGGCGCCAGCTCTGACAGAGAGATGGTTGGCGAGAGCGAAGTCTTCCAGAAGATGGTTTCCAAAATTGCACGGGTAGGCAATAGCGATGCCTCTGTACTCCTTTTGGGGGAATCCGGCACCGGCAAGGAGCTAGCTGCCCGCGCCATTCATATGGCCAGCACCCGCAAAGACAAACCCCTAGTCTCACTCGAGTGCGCGGGGCTGAGCGACGCACTTTTCGAAAGCGAACTCTTCGGCCATATTAAAGGCGCCTTCACGGGGGCCGTGAATAACAAGAAGGGACTGGTAGAACTTGCGAATTGCGGCACCCTGTTTCTCGATGAGGTGGGAGACATTCCTTTGTCTATGCAGGTTAAGCTGCTGCGACTAATCGAGACGGGCACATTTCGCAGGCTGGGCAGTGCAGAAGTGCACAGCTCGGATTTTCGCCTGATTTGCGCCACCCATAAGAACTTATACCAGATGGTCAAACGCGGCGAGTTTCGCACCGATCTTTATTATCGAATCAATGTATTTCCCATAATGCTGCCCTCGCTATCCGAACGCGTCGCGGATATTCCACTGGTAGCAAAGGCTCTTCTCTCTAGAATAGACCCCGCCGGAGAATACCATTTCACCAGCACAGCTACGCGAAAGCTGCAGTCTCTGGACTATCCAGGCAATATTAGGGAGCTGCGCAATTTGATTAGCCGCGCCCTGGTAATGGCTGACACCAATGTAATCGATGCGAGAGTCATCGAGCTGGCCCTCGAAGACGCGCCCGATCGAATCGTATTGGATGCAAATGACAGGCAAGATGACCAAGCAGACTGGGTTGATCTCAAGACCCATGAGAGGCGGTATCTGGCCGACCTGATGCAGGCTCACGATGGCGACAAGGAAGAAGTCGCGAAGATTCTAAACATCAGCACTCGTTCGCTCTATCGCAAACTATCTGAATAAAAAAATTCACAGGCTCTTGGGCCAATAACTCTAACCCGCCTGCATCTACCCTCTTAGCTGCCGCGGCGGGTTACTAATTTGCTGGAATCAGATCGACGGTCTCAAACAAGACCGTTTCTATTTTCTCGCGCGAGTAGAAAGCCGGAAACACCTTATCGTTGGCCCACAGCTCAAACAAATTGTCATACAGCGGGCTATCGGGGTCACCTACCTGCCCTGGAGTATTCATTCCCAGCGTATTGTCCCAATCACGGGTATCGATAAAAATCCTGAACGAGGCACCAGAGGTTTGATTGTCACCACTACCTGTGGCCCCCAGAGTAAATCCATTTCCTCCGCGGGGTAGCGGACCCAGCTCTAGACGACTTCTGATCTCTTCACTCACCGCCGCACCCAGGGGATGGCGAATTAGCGCATGCTTATAGTCGGCTTGACCGTATACCCAATCTTCGATATTCGCACCCAGCTTCTCTCGCAATGTTGCTACCGCCTCGCCAAGGGTAGTAAGCAGAAATTCGTCTCTACCCGCTATAGGATCGTTACCGAAGTCACCATCTGGCGCCAATAACATATCTATACTGGTCTTCATTCCTACGTTGAGAAAGTCACTTGCCGCCTCGGGGACTTTAAGTGCTTCCATGTTGTCTAGCAGCTGTCTCTCGAAAGCCACATAGATGCCCGCCTCTATCGAATCTTTATCAAGCCTGAAGTCCCAGTTCATTAACATCTGTCTCGCGGCTTCGACCTGCCGGTCACCTGCACGCAAATCTTTAAAGAAAGGAACTAGTGAACGAGCTGGAATAGAGAGATAGTCGTGCTGAAACTCAATCATGTCTGTCATATTGAATTTCCTCCCCGAGCTCAGCAGCTCGCTGCCGCGCGCCCAGCGATAAGGGTCGGTCCATGTATGCGCTATGGCATCGAGGTTGGGGAAATCCGGTGGAGTGTAATTACTATTCGAAGTCTCTATATAGCCGACATCAGGATTAAACGCATTGGGTTTCTGCTTGATCTCCAGATACCCATCCCATTCATAACGCCCGTCACCGGGAACGGGGACCAGCCCGCTAAAATTCCTTCTCAGTGGTGCAATACCTACTGCCTGCCAGCCGATATTGCCATCGCGATCGGCCCAGATCATGTTCTCACCAGGAATATGGCTATAGTTCGTAGCGTCTCTGAATTCTTCCCACGTAGTTGCCTGATCCATACGCAGCGAGGCAAGATACGGAGCCCCGCCAACATCCATCCAGGCGGGACGTACTGCATAGGCCAAATTCTTGTTCGTGTCCTCAAAGCTAACCGGGCCGTGTCGCGTGTACTTAAGCTCTACCGTTACCGAATCGGCTCCCTTCACCTCTATCACTTCTTCTATAATCTGCATGTCTTCCCATCGGCCCTGATAGCGGTATTGATTCGGGTTAGCGGGGTTAGTCTCATACACCATTAGGTCTTCACCATCTGTACCAAACACGGTGAGCCCCCAGGCGCCCTGTTCATTGTGTCCTATAGACACACCAGGAATCTCGGGCTCGCCACCCCCTATCACATTCCAACCCGGGCCTACCAGATGCACCCAATAGCGCAGCGAGGGAACGCTCTGTGCGCGATGTGGGTCGTTAATCATCATCGGCCAGCCATCCTGTGTAAGGTCACCACTGACCACCCAATTATTGCTGCCTATATCATCGAGATCATGTTCCTTCAGGTTGATATCTTCTGCACTAATGGTACTGGCGATTTCGGCATAGCTTTGCGTGGTATTTCGATTAGTGCTTGCAACAATATCGTTTGGCTCAAACTTGATACTGCTTCTATAGGACGTGTAGAGATGCAAGATATCGTTCTCCAGAAGAGACTCACAGTCGATCATTGGATCCAAGCTCAAGATCGGGTCATGCGGGTGAAAATACTGCAACTCACGCACGGCGTCTTCACCGATCGCGCACACTGCCCTGCCAATATTCAGTTCTTGACCAATGTTGCCTAATAAACCCTGATGGCGAGAAATGACGACCTCTTCTGTCCAGTGCTGGGGCTGAATACCGAGCAGCTTGAATGGCAGTGGCAGCGAATCGGGGTCATCCAGTGCCTCATCGATGTAGGCATTAACACCATGGACGAAGGCTGTAATGATATCGACGCCGCGAGGATGGTAGTGATTCATCTCGTCCGCCATTGGGCCACGAAACTTGAATAGCCGTGTACCATGATCGCGGTCGATCATGCGGGGGCCAAATAGCGCTGCCGTAGTTCCAGTCGCCTGCGCCCGCCATATTTCAAACTGAAACAGGCGATCTCTTGCTGCGCTATAACCCTGAGCGAAAAACAGGTCGTGCTCTGTCTGGGCATAGATATGAGAAATTCCCCACTTATCTTTTAATATCTCAACGCTCTGATCCAACCCCTCGATATTCACCGAGCTATTACCCTGCGCTCTAGCGGCAGTGCTCCCGATGGCAAGACTGGCAATTGCGGTCAACAGGACGAGACTTAGGAGAGATCTAGTTTGCATGGGGGACTACCTCAATTTCAAATAACAATTAATTCTCAAGACGGATAATTTGAAGCCTACAGCTCGGCGAGCACTTGCAAGGCCAGTTGCGCTTTGTCTTTAGGCACATAAACGTGATCATGATAGTAGGCGGCGATCATATTAGCACTGATACCATGGGCCGCCAGTCCTGCTGATACCACCGCGGTGAGCCCAACAGCGTTGAGACTGGAGTGCACCATCAGGCTAATACAACTAAAGACCGACTCATAGGCAAGGCCAGCGGTATCTGCCGCACCCTTGGCTAGCAACAAACTCAGACCTTCTTCCTCCTGATAGGAGGCAATGGGTTGCAGGTCGGCAAAGTCCCCGTATTGCGCACTCTCTATAGTACAGAACACGAAGTCACCGGCAAGCAGACTCGGGTTTAACAGTGCCAGTAATTTATCCAGATCTTCTTCGGCCGCCATCGTTTACTCCCTGAGACAGCCGCTACTGACTACTGTTGTTGATCGTGTTCAGCGCGACGCGCACCCGCAAGAATTCCACTCATAGCATAGTTACCCTCGTGGCAAGCGAACTCATACACCTTGCTGGGCGTTGACAGGAAGCTCAACTCTCCATGCCAGGGCTGTGAATAGTAGGTCGGATCTTCGACGCTGAATTCATAGACGATCTGCTCGTCGGAAACCCTGGTGAATCGCTCAACTACCTGTGCATCGCTGGTAAGACTTATCGCCGCCTCTTCCTGCATGGGACTAAAATTAGTTGTCTCTACCACCAGCGTATCGCCTTCCCAGTGCGCTATGGATTCACCGAACATTGGCGCCAGCGCAGCCATCTTGTGGTCTGTATCAAGTGGGATGATACGCGCGTGGCTAATCATCTCCGTGCGTAAGACTATATAGTCAGAGGTTTGTACAAACTCGTAATTGTTATTGTAGAGCCCATTTATCATCGGCGGACCTGTCCTCAGGCCCGTGCTGATGCAACGTTCCGCAAGCGGCCTGGTCTCGGGGCCATCGAAGCTGGCATTCTTTGCGCGAAGCGCAGCCTTGCGTGCAATTCCAGTTTCATTATAAGGAATACGTCCGTCCACTGGATCGACAATCCAGGAAGTTCGATGCTCGCCATTGATCGTACCGAACTTCGTACCCGGATCTATCCAGAATGCGTTATAGCCCCGACCCCGCGGCAGGTCGCTACCGTCGGGAAGCTCTCCGGCAACCATATTATCGTCGGTGGCAAGACGCACATTCTGCGGATGGTCATTGGTTGCGCGAATCACCTCATCGTCACTAAGAGTCAGTCCGG
>Ga0115567_10002340_pt1 | contig 18713 bp, 17 predicted proteins | sample COGITO_mtgs_1204_2_FD_88679 | JGI IMG/M metagenome (GOLD analysis project Ga0115567, IMG submission 88679) | Pelagic marine microbial communities from North Sea - COGITO_mtgs_120412 | ecosystem: Environmental > Aquatic > Marine > Epipelagic | place: Germany:Helgoland, sampling site Kabeltonne... | reverse complement strand
TGAACGCCTTGAATACAAAAAAGCCGAGGATTAGCATCGTAATCCCCTTAAGCGGGAAATAGCGCCGCGTGCACTTTGGCTGGGCCACGATCAGGCCATTCCTGTCCACCATGACGGTGTAGCCACGGGACAATTTTTGATGCTTCGCACCCAACGTATTCAGGCGGTTAGCAAAATGTTGGCGTGTTTCAATCATGGCAGTAACTCTTCAACAATCGGCCCCCACCGTTGTTAACAATGTGTTAATTCTGAAATGTGTCATTTTCAGGGCAAATGTATCAAAACCACTTTAATTGCGGGTAAAGTTAAGTCTTTGTTAGAAGGGTTAGGGTCGTCCAGTCACCAATGCTCTCGCGGTGCACCACATTGGCGCCCGATCGTGCATAAACCTGCGCGACTTCGTCTGCCTGTTCGTTAAGAATCCCTGAAAGAACTGCGAATCCCCCGGTCATGAGGGACGCGACCAGATCCGGCGCGAGGGCAATCAGCGGACCTTTGAGAATATTGGCGAAGATCAAATCAAACGGGGCCGCCGCCGCCAGTTCAGGATGATCGAAACCTGCGGCCTCAACGCAGCGCACGCGGCCCTCAAGTCCGTTGGCCCGCACATTCGCCTGTGCGACTTCCACAGCGACCTCGTCGATATCACTGGCTAGCACCTCCTCAGGCCAGATCCGCGCTGCTGCCATCGCCAACACGGCGGTGCCGCAGCCGATATCCACCACGCGCCGACCAGTAAAGCCGTCGGTGGCAAGCCGATCCAGCGCACGCAGGCACCCCAGTGTCGTGCCGTGATGCCCCGTGCCAAACGCCATTGCCGCCTCGATCAGCAGCGACTCACACTCCGGTGGCACCTTGTCCGCGTCATGGCCGCCGTAGACAAAGAATCGTCCGGCCCTGACCGGGGCCAGTTCACGCCGCACATGTGCAACCCAGTCGGTCTCAGGCAGTTGCGAAACGGTGAACGCCTTGGCTCCGAACGCGGCCGCAAGCAGTGCCAACGCCGTCTCGTCAGGCCTTTCCTCGAAATAACCACCGACCTCCCACAGGCCCGATCCATCCTCGACCTCGAACACGCCAACGCCAGTTGGCTCCAGCCGCTCCATCGCATCGCCGAGGCTGTAGGCAGGATCGCGTCCCACAAGGGTCGTCAGGGCGGTAAAGGTTGGCATCAGCGGCTCCTGTGTCTGTCTGGGTTCGGGTAGGGGCGCGGCACAGCGGGGTCAAGGACTGCCTCGTTCGGCGCCCGCAACGCCCGGACAAAGAACCAGCCCCATGCAGCCGACAGCGACCCCACGAGGATACCGGCACCCGCCTGACCGTAGATCACACCCGGCGCGCCGTGGATCCCCGCAAACATCGTCGCAAGCGGAAAGGCCAGCACGCCATCTTTGGTCCAGTTCACCAGCGTAGACCGACTTGGCCGCCCCAGGTTGTTGAACGCCGCGTTGGACACAAACAGGGCCCCGAAAAAGATGAAGCCACCGACGCCGACATATGCAAAGGCCCGTAAAACATCCGCGCCTTGCCCCGACAACGCGAAGGCATCAATCACATAGGGCACCGCCGCCATCAGCAGCCCCCAGGCGACCAGAGTATAGCAAAGACAAAAGATCAGGGCATCGCGGTAGGTACTGCGCAGCCGATCATACTGGCCTGCGCCGAAATTCTGGCCAAAAATGCCGCCGATAGCGCCCGACAGTGCGAAAATGCCGCCGAACACAACCACCGTCAGCCGCCCCACAACGGCCCATGCCGCCACCGCATCATCGCCAAAAGGCGCCATTACGAGCGTCAGCAGGTAATTCCCTGCCGGCGTCGACATCTGAGTTGCGATGGCTGGACCGGCAATGACCATATAGGGCCGCGCGATCTCCCGCACGTCAGCCAGATTTGGAAAGGTGATCAGCCGCATCTGGATTCCGGCAAAGTAGATTCCCAGGCTGACCAGCCCGATCCGGAACAGGAACAGCCCAATCGCGGCGCCATCCAGACCCCAGCCCAGCCAGATGATCAGGACGGGATCAAGGACCATCAAGAGGCAACCTGACAACAACGTCACATACATTGCCTTGGCACCAAATCCTTCGGCCCTCAGCGTCCCGCTACAAATCAGTCCGATAGCCATGATGATCAGCGACGGCATTGTAATCGCCAGATAGCGTGCGCCAAGGCGCGCGGTTTCCCCCTCTGCCCCGGCCATTTCCACCAATGGATGGCGAAAAAAGATGATCAATCCCGCCACGAGACTTTGTACCACCACAGCGATGACAATCGCCGCCCCGGCTTGTCTGCGCGCGAGCGGCCTGTCGCCATGCCCGATGGCGCGCGAAATCATCGCTGTGGCTGCAATCATCAAGCCAACGCCAACAGAAACAGAGAAAAACTGGATCGCGAAGGCAAAACCGATGGCCGCAACCAATTGCGGATCGCCGAGCTGCGATATCCACAGCAACCCTGCGGCGTCCACCAGAAACACGAATGTAATGCCCAAAGCACCCGTCGCCGTCATGCGCACCACATGGCCCATGGTCGATCCGCTGAGGAACCGGCCCTGCTCCACCGCTTATTCCGCCGCCGCCGGACGTGGCGCGCTCAGCACCGTCTCATTTCCGGGACAAGGATGGCGCGGGATCAGCATGGCCAACATGAATGATACGGCTGCCATGCCGGCCGCAAGGAAAAACACAGCCGCCGGCGACACCAGCCACAGCAGCCCCAGAAGCACGGGCAGGAAAACGGCGGCGATGTGGTTTATCGTAAACGCCACTGCCGCCGTGGGCGCGATATCTGCCGGGTCGGCGATTTTCTGAAAATAGGTCTTTAGGGCCAATGCCAGCGCAAAGAACATATGATCCAGCACATATAGCGTCGCGGCAATCACGACACCCCAGCCAAGGAAATACACGCCACCATAAGCGAGGAACACAATGACCAGTCCGATATATTCAAAACCCAGCGCACGGCGCTCGCCGAAATAGCCGACTGCGCGGCCCATCAGCGGTGCAAAAAGCATGTTGGCCACGAGATTGATCAGATAGAGCGTCGTGATCTCATGCACCTGAAACCCGAAACGCTCCACCATCATGAAACCTGCGAACACGACAAATATTTGCCGCCGCGCGCCGGACATGAACTGTAGCGCATAATAAAGCCAGTAGCGTTTGCGCAGAACCATCCGTTTGATTTGCGGTGTCGGGGCCTCGAACTGAGGATAGGCGATCAGGGCGAACCCCGCGATCAGCACGGTGATGCCGCCGCCGATCATGTAGACGACGTTATACGTCAGCCCCAGCGTCTCCCAGACCGAGATGATCGCCAAATAAGCCACCAGCGTCGCGGCCGATCCCGCCGCCATCAGCCAGCCGATCATCCGCGGCGCGTCCTCGATCCGCAGCCACTGCAGCTGGAGCGACTGGTTGACCGTCTCGTAATAGTGAAACCCGATGGAACTGAGCATCGTGATTGTCAGAATGCCGCCCATCGACGGGAACCAGGCCGTCAGCGCGGTGGCAACGCCCAGCAGGATCAGCGAAACCAGCCCCAACACCTGCTCGCGTACGAAAATGATGATGGCGATCACGCCAACAGCCAAAAACCCCGGTATTTCGCGCACCGTGTGCAACAGCCCGATGTCTGACCCATCGAAATTGGCCGCTTCGATTACAAAGTTGTTGAGCAGCGCGGACCAGACGTTGAACGCAATCGGCATCGCCAGCGCCATCAGAAACAAAAGCGCGACAGGCCTGCGCCAGAACGGCTGATGTTTGGCATCAGCAAGGGTCACAAACTGGGTCATGTTTCCTGCCATACGCCTCAAAAAAGCGATTGGCGAGTGTAAAACACCCCGTCACATCGCCGGCTATGTGGCCTCATTGGTCTTCAAATACGCCACCGCGACACGTGCTTCAGTAAAAACTCTGCGGATCGATATCGACCGCCAGCCGCATGTCCCCCTTCAGACGCAGAGGTGCGATCCAGCGTGCCAGTGCGTCCTGCAAGGCCACCGATTTGTCCGCCTTGACCAGCAACCGCACCCGGTGCCGTCCCCGCACCCGCGCAATCGGTGCCGGGGCAGGGCCGAACACCTGTGCACCCACGGCCCGCAAGGCCCCGTCATTGCGCGCCAGAATATTGCCCGCATCAAACACGGCCGCCACATCCGGCCCACTCAGGATAATTCCGGCAAGGCGCCCATAGGGTGGAACACCTGCATGCTGACGCTCCTTGGCCTCCGCGTTCCAAAAGCCTTCCTCGTCCCCCGCAAGGATCGCGCGGATCACTGGATGTTCCGGCTGGTAGGTCTGCAACAGCGCCATGCCTGGCTTGTCCGCGCGCCCCGCTCGACCGGCGACCTGCCGCATCAGCTGGAACGTCCGCTCCGCGGCGCGCAGGTCCGACCCCATCAACCCCAGATCGGCATCGATGACGCCAACAAGGGTCAGGTTGGGGAAATTATGCCCTTTCGCCACCAACTGGGTGCCGATGATGATGTCTGCGGTGCCTTGCGCGATCCCCGCGATTTCGGCCTTGAGTGCGCGCGCACTGCCGAACATGTCCGAACTCAGTGTCGCCACCCGCGCGTCCGGCCAGAGCGCCACAGCCTCTTCACCAAGCCGCTCGACCCCCGGCCCGACCGGGGCCAGACGCCCCTGCGCATCACAGGACGGGCACGCCTCCGGCATCGGCTTGCTCTCGCCACATTGGTGACAGACGAGACGTTTGAGGAATCGATGCTCTACCATCCGCGCATCACAGTGATCGCACCCAATCTGATGCCCACATGCGCGGCACAAGGTTACGGGCGCATAACCGCGGCGGTTAATGAACAACATCGCCTGCTCGCCCGCTTCCAGCCGCTTGTCCACTTCGGCCTGTAGGGTGGGTGAAACCCACCTGTCCCCCGGCAACCCTTCGGTGCGCATGTCGATCACGCCCATCTGGGGCAGCACCGCCGGACCGTACCGAGACGTCAATTCCAACTTGGTATATTTGCCGGCCTGCGCATTGCTCCAGCTTTCAAGCGACGGCGTGGCCGAGGCCAATACCACCTGTGCCCCGCAGACAGACGCGCGCAACACCGCCATATCGCGGGCATTGTAAAGAACGCCATCTTCCTGCTTGTAGGATGTGTCATGTTCTTCATCCACGACGATCAGGCCGAGATTCTGGAATGGCAAAAACAACGCCGACCGTGCACCGATCACCAGTTGCGCCTGCCCCTGACCGACCATGCGCCAGATGCGCCTGCGTTCGGTCATCGTGGCCCCAGAATGCCATTCGGCAGGTTTCGCGCCGAACCGCGCCTCGACCCGTGTCAGAAATTCGGCCGTCAGCGCGATCTCCGGCAGCAGCACCAGCGCCTGACGCCCCGTAGCGAGCGCCGCTGCGACCGCCTCGAGATACACTTCCGTCTTGCCCGATCCAGTCACCCCGCGCAGCAGTGTCGTTCCGTATACGCCAGAGCGTACTGCCGTGGCCAGCGTAGCCGCCCCCGCCGCCTGATCATCGGTCAGCTCTTTGCCCGGCAAGTCAGGATCGAGCGGCAAAAACGGCAAATCTCGCGGGCTGTCTTCCTCATGCACCGCATGTTGGCTGACCAATCCCTTTATCACAGAGGACGTTACCCCCGCCATCTCGGCCAACTCCTTGAGCGTAAACGAAAGATCGCCATATTCCGCCAGCGTCGCCAGCACGCGGCGGCGTGCATCGGTCATCCGGTCAGGTTCAGCATCACCGCGACGATATACCTTACGCATCGACGGCGGATCGCCGAGCCCGGGCGCGCGGGTGGCCAGCCGCAGCATCGCCGGCATTGGCGTCAGCGTGTAATCCGCCGCGCGCCGCAAGAATTCACGTAACTCGGGCCGCATTGGCGACGCATCCAGCACACGAATGACGGACCGTACTTTAGTATAATCGTAATCGCCCTTGCCCGGCCCCCAGACGACGCCGAGAACCTTGCGCGGGCCCAAAGGCACTTCGACAAATGCACCTAGATGACAACCGCCTTCGGGTGCCTTGTAATCAAGCGCCCGGTCCAGCGGTTGCGTGGTCAGCACGGCGACCAGCGCACCTTCGTCATAGAATTCAGGAACGCTCACGGTGGCGGCTCTCCGGCTGGCGGGATGGATTTGAGGGTTTCGGCATGGGCCATCATGCGCTACATCCAGACCAACAGTTACCGCGCTTTGCGCGCCAGTCCAACCCGGAAGGAACTCCTGTGAAATTCTTCGTAGATACCGCCGAAATCGACGACATCAAGGAACTCAACGATCTTGGGATGGTGGACGGTGTCACAACGAATCCGTCGCTGATCCTCAAGTCGGGGCGCGACATTATCGAAGTGACCAAGGAAATCTGCGGTATCGTCTCCGGCCCTGTTTCTGCCGAAGTGGTGGCGCTTAATGCCGACGACATGATCGCCGAGGGTCGCAAGCTGGCCAAGATCGCCGACAACATCGCCGTAAAACTGCCCCTGACGTGGGATGGCCTGAAAGCCTGCAAAGTGTTGTCGGGCGAGGGCAAAATGGTCAACGTAACGCTATGTTTCTCGGCCAATCAGGCGTTGCTGGCGGCCAAAGCCGGTGCCACCTTCATCTCGCCCTTCATCGGGCGTCTTGATGACATCAATCTCGACGGGATGGACCTGATCGAGGATATCCGCACGATCTATGACAACTACGGGTTTGAAACGAACATCCTCGCCGCCTCTATCCGGTCGGTGAATCATGTGCAGCAATGTGCCCTGCTTGGTGCTGACGTCATGACGGCCCCGCCGGAGGTGATCAAGAAACTCGCCATGCACCCCCTGACCGACAAGGGCCTTGATCAATTCATGAAGGATTGGGCAAAGACCGGACAAAAAATCCTCTGACTCTGTGGCCAAAACACCGCAATAGACTCCGCTGACAATTAGCACCCGCAAAGCCCCCCTTTTGAGGTGCTAAGGTCTTCATACATTGGGTAAATTCATCCGATTCTATTAGAAGGCGACTATTCTCGTAAGGCGTGAAGCGACCGGTTAACTATTTTTCAATTCAAATTAATGCAGATTTGCAGAATAGAGCGTGATATGAATCCGGAAAATGAAAACGAGAGCAGTATGAACCCGACACCCAAGTTGGCACAGCCCAAGATCGACGATTCGCTGCGTGAGGCGATTATCTCACGACCGGATGTGATTTTGGACGATAGTGATGTAATGCAAGCCCTGATCGCTGCGAATGAACGTGCGATGGGCGGCAATATCGTGGACCTGCGCGGCATCGCGATGGAACGGTTGGAAACGCGCCTTGACCGGCTTGAAGATACCCACCGCAGCGTGATCGCAGCAGCCTATGAGAACCTTGCCGGCACCAACCAGATTCACCGCGCTATCCTTCGGATGCTTGATCCCGTCGAGTTTGAGGGTTTTTTGCGCGATCTGGGCGGCGAGGTTGCCGATATTCTGCGAGTGGATGCGGTCCGGCTTGTGCTTGAATCCGTGCAAAACGACAATGATCCCGCCGTTCAGCGTCTTGGCGATGTTCTCAGCGTGGCAGAACCAGGTTTCATCGACAATTACCTGACCCAGGGACGGGGCGGCATCGTGCGCCAAGTCACCTTGCGACAGGTCCAAAACGCGTCTGAGCAGGTGTTCGGCACCAACCACATCTGGATTGGTTCGGAGGCCTGCCTCAAGCTCGACTTTGGCGAGGGCCGTTTGCCCGGCCTGCTGGTCATGGGTGCCGAGGATTCGCATATGTTCGGACCCCAACATGGCACAGATTTGCTGGCGTTCTTCACCGGTGTGTTCGAACGGGCAATGCGCCGCTGGCTGTCTTGACGTCTGCGCGCAACAGGCACGACACCGCGGCGCTGATCAGCCCGGCGGCGCGGGACGCACTGCAAACATGGCTCTCTCATCAGCGCGCCCTCAAAGGGGCCGCCGAAAACACGATAACTGCCTATCAGGGCGACGTCGCCGAATTCATGTCATTCATGGCGATACACCACGGCAACCATCAAGGGCTTGGTGCGCTCGCAAAAATCACCGTCAGCGATATGCGCGCCTGGATGGCGCAGACCCGCGGCACCGGCGTTGGCCCGCGGTCGTTGGCGCGCAAGCTATCGGCGGTCAAGGCGTTCTATCGCTGGCTGTCCGAGCGTGAGGGATTCGAGCCGACGGCCATCCTGATGACCCGCGCGCCCAAATTCACCCGCAAACTGCCGCGCCCGCTGGCGGTAGATGCTGCAAAGGAACTTATCGACTGTGTTGGCGATCAGGCGCGCGCGCCGTGGATTGCCGCGCGCGATATTGCAGTTTTGACGCTACTGTGGGGATGCGGCCTTCGGATTTCCGAGGCGTTGGGATTAAAAGGGGCCGATGCCCCCCTACCGGATGTGTTGCGGATCATCGGCAAAGGCGGGAAAGAACGTATCGTGCCAGTCCTGCCTGCCGCCCATGCAGCGGTTGACACCTATCTGCGGCTTTGCCCGTTCACCAAAGAGCCACAAGAACCCCTGTTTCGGGCCGTGCGCGGTGGCAAACTGTCCCCCGGAGCCATCCAGAAGGTCATGGCGTCTGCGCGGATGCAACTTGGCCTGCCCGCTTCGGCCACGCCCCACGCGATGCGCCACAGCTTTGCCACGCACTTGCTGGACGCGGGCGGTGATCTGCGGGCAATTCAGGAGTTGTTGGGCCACGCATCGCTTAGTACGACGCAAGCCTACACCGCCGTCGATACGGTGCGGCTTCTTGAAGTTTACAACGCATCTCACCCCAAGGCCTGACCGCCACGGGTTTTTCCTTTTGCATCCCCCTCCCCGATTTGCGAGACAACAGTATGACCGCCGCGCACAAAGCTCTCCTTGTCCATCTGCTCACCGCTACGGGCGCTGTTTTCGCCATGCTGGCAATGCTGGCGGCGGTGGATGCAAAATATGATATGATGTTTCTGTGGCTGGTCGTCGCGTTCTTTGTGGACGGGATCGACGGACCGCTGGCGCGAAAATATGACGTAAAGACCAATGCGCCCGAATTCGACGGCGTGCTGTTGGACCTGATCATTGATTATCTGACCTATGTTTTCATCCCCGCCTTTGCGCTTTTCAAATCCGGCCTGATGGACGGGTGGAGCGGGTGGCTGATGATCATCATCGTGACTTTCGCCTCGGCGCTCTATTTCGCGGACACGCGGATGAAGACAAAGGACAACAGCTTTTCCGGCTTTCCGGGTTGCTGGAACATGTTGGTGCTGGTGATCTTCGCGCTCAATCTGCCGTGGTACACGAGCCTCGTCCTTGTGACATTCCTTGCCATCACCATGTTCATCCCGTTCAAGTTCGTGCACCCCGTGCGCACAGAACGATGGCGCCCTGTCACCCTGCCGATGGCGCTTGCGTGGACGTTCTTTGCCGGATGGGCAGCGTGGGTGAACTTTCACTCCGAAAGCTGGGCGCAGTGGGGCTTGGTAGTCACGTCAATCTATCTGCTGTTCGCGGGTGTAGCGCAGCAATTCCTCTACGAACGCAATCAGCCTCTTAAATGAGGAGACCTGCCGCGCCCTCATGACGCAGAAGCGCGACTTTGGTTTCGACCCCGCCTGCCCCGGAAAACCCGGTCAGCCCCTTGGCACCCATGACGCGGTGGCAGGGGATAATCACGGGAATCGGGTTCGCGCCGCAGGCTTGCCCGACAGCTTGTGCAGGGACACCAAGTTTCTTGGCAATATCGCCGTAAGTCAGGGTAAACCCAAACGGAATCGCCGACATCGCCGTGCAAACATTACGCTGAAATTCGGTACTGTTCACCCGAAGTGGCAGATCGAATTGCTCTAAGTTCCCAGCGTCATAAGCGGTCAGTTGGCGTGCGGCATCATCCAGCAATGTGCTGTCGTCTTCAATTATCGCCCGCCCCCACGTCAAACTGACAATTGCCCCCTCTTCCTCAGAGAGGGTCAAATCGCCAAACTGCGTGGGGACGGTGCGTTGTTTCATGTCCTCACTGTGCGCAGACGTCGCGGTGATCTCAATCCGAAACCTGCGCAACCGCCGTGTCACACCGCGCGCAAACCCCCGCATGGGTGTGCGTCCCGACATCCGGCAGCACTTTCCAGCAGCGGGCGCATTTCTCGCCCGTCGCTTTGGTGAATATGACGGCGACACCTTCGGTTTCCGGCATGCGAAATGCGGTGTCAGGTGCAGCATCACCTGTGACACGTATGTCCGATGTGATCGCGATATCTTCGAATGAAACGCTTTCCAAGGCTGCGCGCTGTGCAGCGTCCGCGACATAGACAATCGGTGCCGCCTCCAGCGAGGCACCAATGACCTTGGCCGTCCGTTCAACTTCGAGTGCCGCGGTCACGACCCGTCGTGCCGTGCGAACCTTGGCCCATTTTGCCGCCAGTTCAGCATCCAGCCAAGCCTCTGGCGTCTCCGGGAAATCAACCAGATGAACCGAACTGTCCTCCCCCGGAAACCGCTCAAGCCAGACTTCTTCCATGGTAAACACCAAAACAGGGGCCAGCCACGTCGTCAGCCGGTGGAAAAGGATATCCAGCACCGTCCGCGCCGCCCGACGCCGCGCCGTATCGCCATCACAATAAAGCGCATCCTTGCGGATATCGAAGTAAAACGCCGACAGATCGAGCGTGGCAAAGGTGAACACCGCCTGAAACACGCCTTGGAAATCGAACCGCGCATAGCCGTCGCGCACGACCTTATCCAGCTCCGCCAGACGGTGCAGGATCAGCCGTTCAAGCTCTGGCATATCTGCCGGATCGACGCGGTCGGCTTCGCTGAAATCATTCAGCGACCCCAACATATAGCGCATCGTGTTGCGCAACCGGCGGTAGCTGTCTGCGACCCCTTTTAGGATCTCATCCCCGATACGTTGATCGGCAGTATAGTCCGTCTGCGCCACCCAGAGCCGCAGGATATCGGCCCCATACTGGTCCACGATCTTTTGCGGCACGATGGTGTTACCGATGGATTTGGACATCTTCATGCCCTTGGCGTCCAGCGTAAACCCGTGCGTCACGACATTGCGATACGGGGCATGGCCCGTGGTCCCGACGGATTGCAACAGCGAGGAATGGAACCACCCGCGATGCTGGTCGGTGCCTTCCATGTAGACATCTGCGATGCCGTCTTCCGTGCCGTCCGGACGGTCGCGCAGGGTAAACGCATGGGTGGAACCGCTGTCGAACCACACGTCCAGAATATCCGTGACCTGATCGTAGTCGTCCGGGTTCACGACCCCTTCGAGGAACCGCTGTTTCGCGCCCTCCTCATACCACGCGTCGGCACCCTCTTCCTCGAAGGCCGACGTGATACGACGGTTGATCTGCGGATTGCGCAGCAGGAAATCGTCGTCCGTTGGCAGGACCCCTTTTTTGGTAAAGCAGGTCAGTGGCACGCCCCACGCGCGTTGACGCGACAGAACCCAATCCGGCCGCGCTTCCATCATCGAATGCAGCCGGTTGCGACCCGATTTGGGCGTCCAGTTCACATTGTCGATCTCGCTCAGCGCCCGTTCGCGAATGGTTTTTCCGTGCATGTCCAGCCCGTCACCCACGACCTTGTCGATCGCGGCAAACCACTGTGGCGTGTTGCGATAGATCACCGGTGCCTTGGAGCGCCAAGAATGCGGATAGCTGTGCGTGATCTTGCCACGCGCCAACAGCCCGCCCACCTCGACCAGCTTGTCGATGATCGCGGCGTTGGCGTTGCCTTCCTTGCCGTTGGGTTTCAAGATCGCCTTGCCGCCGAAGAACGGCAGATCGTCACGAAAGCGGCCATCCGGATTGACGTTATAGGTGATGACCTGATCCAGCATGCCAAGGTCACGATAAAGGTCGTATTCCTCAAGGCCGTGGCTTGGGGCGCAATGGACGAAACCGGTGCCTTCGGTGTCGGTCACGAAATCCGCGGCGCGGAAGTCTCGAAGGTCGTCCCATTCGCCATTGCCTCCCTCGGCACTTGCGAGGGGGTGCTCAAGCGATAGACCCCCAAACTCTGACGTCGAAACATCGCGAAGTCGACGATACATGGTCTCATCTAACCGAGCACGCTGAAGAACTTCTGCGGCGACGTTATCGCCTAGCAAGTATCTATCGCCAATTTTGGTCCATGACTCTTCAGGACGTCCGGTAACTTCATACAAACCGTAGGTAATGTCTTTTCCAAAAACTACCGCCTTGTTTGAGGGCATTGTCCAGGGCGTAGTTGTCCAAATGACAACATATGCACCCTGCATATCGGCGGGAACCTTCTTTGGCTCCCACTCATATGCGCGTCCTGCTGAGCCTTCGGTCGGCCGAAGCTTTTTTTGTCCGTGATCGTCACCATCGACCAATTTGAACTTCACCCAAACGGTAAAACTATCCTTGTCGTGATACTCGACCTCCGCCTCGGCCAGTGCCGTCTGCTCAACCGGCGACCACATCACGGGCTTTGACCCCTGATACAGCGTCCCGTTCATCAGGAATTTCATGAATTCCTCGGCGATCACCCGCTCGGCGTGGAAATCCATCGTCAGATACGGATCGGCCCAATTGCCGGTGATCCCCAGCCGCTTGAACTCTTCACGCTGGATATCTACCCAGCCACTTGCAAACTCGCGGCACTCGGCGCGGAATTCGTTTATCGGGACCTGATCCTTGTCGCGGCCTTTCTTGCGGTACTGTTCCTCGATCTTCCACTCAATGGGCAGACCGTGGCAATCCCAGCCGGGGATGTAACGCGCATCGCGGCCCATCATCTGATGGCTGCGCACGATCATATCCTTGATCGTTTTGTTGAGCGCGTGACCGATGTGCAAGTTGCCGTTGGCATAAGGCGGACCGTCATGCAACGTGAACGGTTCACGCCCCTGTTTCTCGCGCAGGCGGTCATAAACCCCAATCTGCTCCCATTTCGCCAGCCATTCCGGCTCGCGTTTCGGCAGGCCTGCACGCATCGGGAAATCGGTTTTTGGCAGGTTCAGGGTCTGTTTGTATTCAGGTGTCTCGGCGCACATCGGCGGGCGTCCTTATAACGGCAAAGAGGGGGTGTCAGGTCGGTACGAGCATTTCAAGCACCTTGGTCCGGCGTCTCAGGAATCGAGCGCCGGGGCGATAATTCGAATGATGCGGGTCATACGGTCCATCTTGCCCCTGCTTATAGGGTCGCGCCGCGGGCGGGGCAAGATGGGGACTATGTCACGTCCAGAACCGGCGGAACGGGGGGTGGCCCATTGTCAGTATCCGGATCGGAATAACGTTCCTGCGCCCAGCGGTCAAGCCACGCCAGCCCCGCCAGCAACAAGCCCAGAACCAACAGCGAGAATACCCGCGTTAGCCCTTCGAGACCGGAGATATCAATCAAGAACACCTTGGCCACCGCCAGCCCGATCACTGCCAAACCTGCCTTGCGCATCACGCCGGATCGCCGCGCGAGGGACAGATAGAACAGGCCCGCGCCCACCAACAGCAAACCGATGGTGTAGCTGTAGAGTTCCGGTTACCCGAAACCGCGATAAATTGGCATACCTCGGCCCCCTGCCAGAAATGCCGAATAGCGAGGATCACCCAGAACGCCGCCAAGCCGCCGCCCGCTCCGGCCAGCGCCAGTCGAATACGCTTGTCCAGCTGCCGCATGCGCAGTGCTCCTGCGAGCAAGACCAGACCGGGCAACAGATAAGCCGCAGCCAGTGTATTGATCAGTGCGTGTCCGAGAACCGCCGCGTAATTCAGCGAATTCAGCAACGGATTTGCCCCCGTCAACGCCATCGCCACGCCGCCAAGACCAAAGAGGAAAAATAGTCCCGACAGGCCCCAACGCACCTGCCGCAGCAAGCCCCCTACGCCGGTGCGCTGAAGTTGCGCAATGGCCAGCCCAAACCAGATCGCACTGATCAGTCCGAGCGACCAGTGGCTGTCGCTGGACCCTACGGGCGCGTTGACGTCGATCCAGCGCAGGATCAGCAAACTGAGCAGCATGCCACCCGTTGACCATGCCGCACTGTCCAGCACCACCTGTGCCGCAGGTCGGTGCAACCCGCGCAGCAATATCAGCGCGGCGATGAACGCGGCCAATGTCCCGCCATAGGCCAACAGCATCTCGGGCAGCGGGCCGTATCGGCCAAACTCCGACCCCGGATTGGCCATCACACGAAAGCCCAGTACAGCCACGCCAACGACGATAAAATACATCAACGGTTTGAGGTTCCATTGCCTGTCGAGCGCAGCCGCCGACACCACCGTGACAGCAAGTGCCAGAGTGAGCGCTGTGGTGCTTAGGACTATAATGAACGCGAAAGCTAGGCAGGACAGCGCCGACATCACCGCAAAACTGACGCGTAAGCGATCTTCGCCGTCGCGCCGCGCAAAGCGTTCGGCGAACACGACTATCAGCGCGGCCAAGGCGGCCGCATGCAGCGCCCATAGATACGCCCCGATCACGCCACCTGGTGCCCAGCTTAGCTCGATCAGAATCGCCATCGCGGGCCCATAGACAGCCCCGGCGGCAGCCCAGACCTTGCGCAGTGCACCCCCCTTGAACGACCGCCAGATGGCGCCGATGGAAACCAGCGCAGCCAGCACGACAAGACCTGTCACTGACTAGGGAAATAAAGCCTCTGAGCTGACGTTATAGGTCGCGACAAAGCTGCGGAAAGTCGCAGAGCGGTCTTCGGCCTGACCAAAGACCGACGCCAGCAGCGCAACCCCCGGCAAGGCGGCCAGATCCTGCAACGCGGGCGCTTTGCGTGACCAAAAGATCAGCAGCAGCGTCAGGCCAACAAGAGCCGCAACGCTCAGCCAGATCTCTGCCTCACCAGCGCGCCAGAAGCTGAAGATAAGGAATGCGCTTGCGGCAACGCTGCCGAACGCCATCAGCGTCGGGAACGCGGGCCAGGCCCGCGCGCCCGCCTTGCCCCTTAGCGCAAAGATCAGCGCGGCACCCCCCGTGATCCGGCATCAGATTAGGTGCCGGAATCACAATGGCAAGCATTGGTAAAACGGTGAAATAGAGGATCGCAGCGCCGTCGACGCGGCTGCCCGAACTCGCAGGCAGGCCCCAACCAGTCACGTATCCCAGACCCAACGTCAGCGCTGACACCCAGCCCCAGCGCCGGATCGTATCGACCCCAAGGCCGAAGACTGCGACAACGGCAAAATAGCCGAACAGCGGACTGCCATCGGTATTCGAACTACTCAGAAAGATGGGCGCACCGTAAGCGCCGATCACGCCGACCGCAGCCAAGAGCGGTCCATGCAACCAACCCAGCACCATCGCCAGCAGGGCAATCGCGACCATCCCGATCATGGCGGGGCCGCCACCGATCAAGTCATAAAGCATCCGTGCCGACAAGATTGCACCAAAGAGCGTGACGATCCCGGCCCCCGAAAAGACCGACGGCAAATAAGCTGTGACACTTTCCTGCCCATCGCCAAAGCAACGGCGGATGAATTCACCAATCCCGATGAGGGCAGCACCGAAGGCCGGCGCCGCCGCGACACGTGCACGCGGGGGCAGCAACCCATTTTCCATCCCGTATTGCACAAGGAAAATACCCGCCAATGCAAGCGACAACGCCGATACTGCGTAGAACCAGCTTTGCCGCAACCACGGGCCAAAAGCCGCCAGCGCATCGGCCACCGGCGAGGGACATCGCGGCGTGGGCTGCGCAGAGACCGGTGATATAGGGGGCGGTCTGACTCTGGTGACCGGATCGGGCCGCCGCTCCGCCAAGGGCGCGGCGTCGGGCGGTTTTGGTGACGTCACATCCGGCGTGATTTGCGGTTCCGCGTCAGGTGAAATTGTCCCATCGCGGATGCGTCGCTCAAGCGTCTGCACGGCGTTGCGCAGATCACGGACAGATCGCTCTGCTTCGCTGAGCCTGCCGCGCAAAGATGATTGCCCGATCCACAGGGCAATGACGATAAAAGGTATCGCGATGGCGCAATCGCCAACAGGATCACTAAGCCTTCCACGGCCTGCCTCCTGACAGCGATTTCATCCGAAATACGTTACGGAAACATTTTCAGCATCGTCCGCACATCCGGCAGGCCACTACGCGACACCCCCTGATCCCGCTGATAGCGTGCCAAAGCGGTCACCACACTGGCGTCAAAACCGGTGCCGTCTTCTTCCAAATAGCCACCCTTGCGCAGCGTGGCACGAATCCGGACAATCATTTCCTCATAGATCCGCAAAGATTTGTCGCCATTGCGCACCTCGATCAGATCGCTCTTTTCTGTCAATCGGTTGGGACGCAGATAGGTGATATAGGCGCTGACGCCGTTGATGACCGGTTGTTCGGGGTTGGCTTCGCAAAATGCGACCACCTGGGCCAAGGACACTTCCAAGGGCTGCCAAGGCGTCAGATCGTAGGTCTCTTTTTCATAGACGTTGGCGGCAGCCAGAAAGCCGCTCAGCCAGGCTCCAAATGCCACATAGCCGGATTTGTCATTGCTGCGCACTTCCACCAGCTTTTTGCAGGGCTGCGTGCCGGGGCCCTCAATGGCTCCCGATTGTGCAAAGGCGGGCGTGGCCAACAGGCCACCCAGCATTAGGGTCAGAACGTAACGCATCAGAACAGGCTCCTCAGTTCGGGACAAAACTTCGCTCAAGGGGTAACAGCTTCGCAGTAGGCTGCCTAGAAAACCCGTCGAGCTGACACAGTTTGGCGAGGAATTATGGCGAAAATATCAAAAGCATGCGGTGAAAGCCCGGCCTAGCCCGATCCGGGCAGGATGCCTCTGAGGCTCCGTTGAATGATCCGGCGAACCTTGGGCCGCTTGCCGGCACCGAAAGGCAGCGGTCGACAGACTTCCATCGCGGCAACACCGACACGCGCGGTCAACGCACCATTGACCAGCCCCTCGCCAAAGCGACGGCTGAGTTTTGCCAAGATGGTTCCACCCAGCACAGGCTCCAGCAGGTCATCGCCCACCGCGACGGCCCCCGTGGCCACCAGATGCGACAGCACCGCACGCGTCAGCCGCCATGATCCGAAAAAACCCGAACGACCACCATACACCTCCGCGACACGACGGATCATCCGCAAGTTGCTCGTCAGCGCCGCCGCCACATCCGCAAGCGCCAAGGGAACAAGCGCCGTGACGGTGGCCACCTGCCGTGCCGCCGCTTCGACTTCACGGCTGGCGGCTTCGTCCAGCGGCGTCAGCAACTCTGCTTCGGCCAAGGCCAGCAAACTGCCCGCGTCCAGTTGATCGCCACGCAATTCCGCCAACCGGTCGCGACCCCAGCGGGTGTCTTCCCGCCCGCTGTAAAGCACGACAAGACGGTCGACGACGCCGCGCGCAGCTTTCAGATCGCTCCCCGCAAGCGCGACGCCAGCATCATGGTGCAACCCGTCCAGCCGAGAAAGCCGCCCGAACGCCGCCAGTTCGCGCAGTCCGAGCAGCGCCAACACCAGCAGGAATGCACCCAACAGCACAGTCATGGCCCAGCCAATCAGTGGATATTGCGCAATAAGGTCATTGACATAGCGCCACGCCGCCAACGACACCAATGCCCCGATCAATGCGGCCGCAAGTGCCCAGAATATCCGCATCAGCCGCGACGGTTTACGCGCCGCCAGACGGGCCGCGATCTGCATCGCCTGCCCTTGCGGGGCCGCAACAGGCGCGTCCTGAACGGGCAGTGCATCAGCCACGGACGGGCGTGCCGCGTCGTCTGCAAGATCGAATAGAACCGGACCTTTTGCCATCAAACAGTCCCTCTCAGCCATTCAAAGCGGATATCGGGCAGGCCTTCATCATTGCCCTCGCCTTGGGTTCGCGCCACTTCGCCAAACCCGTGACGCAGATAAAAGCGTTGCGCAGCCTCGTTTTTCTGGAAGGTCCACAGCGTCATCCGTGACAAGCCGGACTTAGCAGCTTCGAGAAGGCGCATTCCAATTCCCCTGCTGCGCACGGATTTGGCGACATAAAGAGCATTCAGTTGTTCCCCTTCAAGCGCTAAAAACCCGAGCACTGCCTCACCTGAGCGCGCAATTTGAACCCAGCCCAGATCAATCATCCTGCTGGCGTGGGCCAGATCCTCAGCCCTTGTATGAACGCGCGGCATCCACGGTGTCGTGTCGATGAATTCCGACAGGATATCGCCAACGGCCCCCGCATCCAGAGGACGCGCGGCGTCAATGTGCAAATCGCTCACAACCGGTCCCCGATCAGAAACTGTACCGCGCGGTCCAGACGGATATGTGGGGGACCATCCCCCGGCCGCAGGGTCAACGGCGCAGGCGCGAAACGCATGATCCTGTAATCTTGGTCCAGCCACTTTTCCGCACCGGAACGTGCTGGCGTCAGCAGATGCGCCGGATCAGATGGCAGTGCACCGGGATAGAACGCCGCCTCCTTGCCAGTGTCCAGCAAGGTGCCGCGAACAACATCCAGCAGAGCACCCTCATGCGACATCTGTGCCTCTGTCGTCGCGCGCAGGGACGCGATGGACATTGCCGCCGTATCCGCCCCTGCAAATCGTGCACGATCGCGGGCGTCGCGCACCAGCGCCTCCATGATCGCAGTCATCGCGGGATGCTGTGCATGGTGCAGATGATCCGCCTTAGTCGCAGCAAAAAGGATCTTTTCCACCCGCTTGCCGCGCAGGATATTGCTGAGAAATCCATTCCTTCCCGGTCGAAATGCGGCTAACGTTTCTGCCAGAGCGGCGCGCAGATCCTCAACCGCGCGTGGGCCCGCATTGATGGCACCCAG